>Ga0310342_100000438_pt1 | contig 23151 bp, 31 predicted proteins | sample S15DNA20500_MG_FD_206155 | JGI IMG/M metagenome (GOLD analysis project Ga0310342, IMG submission 206155) | Marine microbial communities from station ALOHA, North Pacific Subtropical Gyre - S1503-DNA-20-500_MG | ecosystem: Environmental > Aquatic > Marine > Oceanic | place: Pacific Ocean: North...
AGATAATATCCAACACCAAATAGATACACAGTTAAACCTTATGGGATTTACTGAAGAGTATTTTGAGAAACTTAGGAGAAAAAATGACAAACGAGTATAGAGTAAGCAAAGAGGACAAAGCTAATGAGTAAACCCTTAGACTTTGCCAAAGAAACATGGAACAAAATGGAAAGCATGTACGAAGGAGTACAGGTAATGGACTCTATCATCATGGGAAGGCCTGTCCGCTATTATGTATTCAGATCTAAAGACGGAATACCTATCATCACACTACACGATCACGAATGGGATATTACCAAAGACAAGAAGCTACACAAAAAGGTAGTGGGAGAAATAATCAACAAGCTAACAGAGGAGTTATAAAGGACAAAGCTAATGAGTAAAGTAACTTGTAACAAGTGTGAAATAGTAGGCTATATAGAATATGATAAAGGAGTTGATGATGCTTATTGTTCTTCTTGTGGAAATTGGCAAAAGAGCAGAGAGTATTCAAGTCCGGAGGACAAAGCTAATGAGTAAACTTAGGTGTCCTAACTGTCAGTCAAACCAATGGGGATTTTCAAGCATATTTGGAGTGTTTGACTGTCACAAATGCGAACATGAGTGGCATGCGGAAGAACTTGAGGACAAAGCTAATGAGTAAACACATAGACTTAAACAAACCCTTTGCTTTTCATTGTAAAACACATGGCTTGGTATTCGTCAAAGCCAGAGATCATATAGGCGAGAATGAGGAACGAGTTGCCTATGGTTGTTATCGTTGTGGCGATAAAAAAGAACTAGAGGAGTTATAGATGAGTAAGAGTCTTGAAGAATATGTTGAGCATAGAGTACAAACTGCTGACTTAGCTGAATTAAAAGAATTTATGCGAGAACAATTATTAGATTGGTATAACGATTGGGGCGAAGATGAACTAGCAGAAATTGGAATTATCAAGAAGAAGGAGAAAAACTAATGGCTAAATTACTGAACGACATTGAACACGAAAACAAACTACTAGACAAAGTTTTCTTTGAGGGAGACTACCTTGCTGATCGAACCGCAAGCGGTAAAGAGGAATGTGGTATTCGTTTGCGTCACGACATTCATAAAAAATTAACCAAAGAAGAAACGGAAGAACTGTACGACCTGGTTGAGAAGGGTTATAAAATGCACAAGTTTTTAATGAAAGGTAGAAGGAGTAAAAAATGAGTGGATCAACAAGCACATACAAATTGGACAAGCACAATGGCGAATATGTCTTGGTATCATCGGACTCAAACAAGCCTACAATTAGGCTAGGAACTGATGATCTTGAGATAGCGAAGGCCAGAGCTAAACCCCACATGAACTTTATGTAAGGAGAAAACTATGAGTAAAAAAATGACAAAATTTGAAAGAATTTTATGGGAACACGACTGTTACCCATTAGACAAAACCACCGCAGACGCAGTAGCAGATGTTAAAAGGACAGAGGACAAAGCTAATTCTTTACAAAGATAAATTCCCTTGCGAGCCTGTTCTACACTTTGACTCCAAAGACATAGGCACGATAGAATGGACTTGGAGAGCAAGACCCCCAGAGGCTATTTATTGGAAAACATACAAGCCAAAAAAGAGGGATATCAAAATACTGTCTAAAATAACCCCAGAACAAAGGAAAGAAATCACAAGCGAATTACACAAGGAGATCATTCAAAGCGAACACCCCCTAAAGAAAAGGAGTAAGCAATATGAGTATTAGAAAAAGAGTTTATCTCAACAAGGCGCAAGCAGAGGGATTAGTACAGATATTCCGGAGAAGTCAATTATTGGATCTCCTGGTCTATGCGGCTATTCATAATAAAAACAAATCTTCACATTACAAACTCTGTATAGACTGTCCCATTGATACCCACCCTAGATTGAGCAACAAGCTACAAGATGTCCTGCATACTTTAGTGGATCGACACAGTAAAGCTCTTAAGCAATTAGAATGGGAAGAATACGATGATGCAGAGACATTGGGGCTAACCCCAGACTTCAAGGAGTATGTTGAAGAAAAGGAGAAAGAAGAATGAGTAAACCAGCAGATATAGAAGAACAATTTGATAAAGCATACGAGATATATACGGATAGAAAAGGCAGTCAGTTTGCTGTCCATGATGCTGTTGAAGGCGGAATACTCAAGGCTACTTCTTGGCAATGGTGTGAGGCTTGTGAAATTAAGTCGCCAATCTTGAAAGGTAGCTGCTTAGTTTGTGGGGAAAGTGGAATAGAGGAGAAAGAAAATGACTGAGTACACCCACCTAGTTGAAGAAGCAAAGCAACAAGAAGCCTTTAAAGAATGGAAAAACTATCCCCTGTATCTACAAGCTCAAAATGGCAAGATCGAAATAAAGTACCAGGACGGACGAATTGAGATAGAAGATACAAGCACAGGCGAAAAAATATATGAGTTCCCAGAAGGCTACGAAGGACAAGCCTACAGGGTAAAATTGTTTGATAGATTCTTAAACTTCTTTACTGGGTAACTACTTCCGCTTCTTCTATTTCCAGGAGAGGTTTATAATCTCCCAAGAGTTTCTTAATTCTTTGTTTTATTTCTATTTCACTCAAAGAATCAAGCGTACCGGTACGAACTTCTTTGCGTTCAACATACAAGCCTGCCGCCCGTCCCCTTTGTACCTCAGCTGAAACCGCTGCTGTTAAATTTCCTTTATGAATAGCTTCATCACGGATCTCCGCCAGCTTTCTGACATGCCTGGAAAAAGTAACCTCATATTTTTTATCCCGTTCCCGCTGGATCCCATCAATGAAGCGAACCACAAGCGGGTACTTTTGGGGATTAACAAGCTCACTCGCACGCACGGCCGCCGAGCTGTCCGCATACCCAGCTTCAATAGCACACTCGGTCTGCGTCTTAGACCCGTCATTGTAAACATACTCCTTAGCAAAACGGATCTGCTTCGCCGTTAAATGCTTCTTATTATTTCCTGAAATGTTCCCCGATACTCCTTTTGGCATGCAAGCATTATATATACCAAAGTAATAAAAAGTACACATTTTTTCTTCTTTATAAGATGTATAACACATAACTTCTGCCATGTGAGGTACAAACCCTTATTTTATCTACCTTTCAGCTCTCACCTCACACGACCTCACTTTGCAGAAGTGAGCTAGAAAACCCTATAAGGGCTACATTTCCAGCAAAACGCACACGAAAACTGAAAAAATAAAAAATATTTTGTATTTACTTTTACATTTTGTAGAAAATAGAAGTGAGGTGCGTTTTCTTATATAAGGGTTACTAAAATTATCAATAAAATCAGTAACTTACCACCTCACTTTGCAGAAGTGAGGTCAAAATTTTTATCAATAAAATCAATAGCTTAGACCTCACACGTACCTTTTTGCAGATGTTATGTGTGATTTATTTGTATACGACTTATATTCATGCTAGAATACCCGCATGAAATATGAAAAAATTGAAGAAAAAGAGACTCATTGTGAGCATTGTGGGGAACTTTTAGACCATTGTCCAGGGTACAAATGTTGGATAAGGTAAGTCCCAGGTCCTTGGACCTTGATCTCTCCACCAAGAGAGACATACGCAGAAAGGTAAGAATAATCGCCTGGTTACTGCCACGTTTTCGCAAAGGGTTATCGGATCCTAAACAATACGAAGCACTCATCGGGAGAGTGGAACAATGAATTTGGATCTTGGTCCCTTAGTGAATAATCCCTTGGACACGCAAAAGGGACCAGGATCTATATGGACATAGAAGAATTGGTAGCGAACTCTTATCATTTTTCAAGAGAGAAGATGTTATTAGACTTAAAGGAATTGAACGAGATTGGTTTCAACAACAGCTTAGTTTGTGAAATCTTGAACATGGACATTCGTGTACTACAAAGATTTTTAAAAGGTAAAAAACCACATGAAGTAAATTTCATAAAACTAAAAGAAGGTTTAGCCGAAATAAAGAAACAACACAAGGACAAGGGCGATGAGTGAGATAGAAGAATTGGTAGCGAACTCTTATCATTTTTCAAGAAAGAAAGTGTTAGAAGAATTAAAAGAGTTAAACGACGCCGGCTTTAGCGATAAGGTGATCTGTCAAATCCTAGAGGTGAATCCAGCGGTATTACAAAGTTTTAAAGATGGTCATAAACCACATGAAGTAAACTTCATAAAACTAAAAGAAGGTTTAGCCGAAATAAAGAAACAACACGATGAAAATTGAAAAGAACATATCCATTACTGCATATCCTCACGGCAAATATGCTTCTCTTGCCCGCGAAATGCAAGCGGGGGACTCCGTCCTTTGTCTAACCATGAAAGAAGTAATCACCATTAGAGCGGCTATTTATCGCACGGGATACAAAGCCGTTACCAGAAAACTACCGGACGGCGGCTGGAGACTGTGGAAAATAAGAAAGGACTAGGCACCCCTTGGTGTCGAGCCACCGCAGGGCGCCGCGATTAGTGTAAGGTCACCGGCGCATCGCTCATCACAAAAGGCACCATCTGAGGGATCTCCGCAACAATCTCCAGGCCGAGTGTATTGCCCGCTTGTTCTGCCTCTTCCCACGAATTAGCACACAGCAACGGACCCTCATGCCCTTCGACCGTAGTTAAATAGATCCTCATCCTTTGCCCGGTCCTTGTCCTTGCATGAGAGTTTTCACTATAGGCATGGCGGTCTTTACACCGGGCATACCCCATTGTTTATAAATATTTTTGAATAGGTTGTTAACCCCCATCTTCATGCCGCGGCTCATGGCGACCTTTCCAAATGCTTGGCCCGGAGTCATTTGCCCGCTGGCGGCGCCAAAAATGCCACCGGCCACATCGAGGTTCTTACCGAATATTTTTTGCATAGCCGTTTGTCCGAGGGCACCCATGATTCCCTCGCGGCCGCCTTCCTTGATCGCTTTAGCCAGGTCGTACACCATCATCATGGAACGCGTAGCGGGGTTAAAGCGCAGGACATTTCCGAAAAAGCGTTTAGCCCAGGCACGGCGTTTATCCTTATCCTTTATGTTTCTTAGCCTGTCGAGAAAAGGGGTGTCCCCGGCAATTCTTTTTTCCCTCCAAGAGCGCTCATCTTTTTGTTTTTCTTTTGTCTGTGTCTCAGTGGGCGCGACAAAGCCTAGCGGATCCATGATGTTTCCGGAAGGCACCCTAAAAGAGGTGGCATAATTACCGATACCGCTAAACTGGTCGGGGTCGAAGCCAACACCGCCTGGGCCAAACATGTCGGGCATCTTGCCAGCGGCGGGATTCATAGTAGCGAAAAGACTAGGCACCCCGTGATGTATTCCTTCTCCATTCATAATTTTATTCTACCAGAAGATCCTGGAGAACGCGTACGTTTTCATCGGCCTCTGCCTGGATGGTTGCCTGCTTGATAATCTCTTGTACCAGATCGGAATGTTCTGGTATGGCGACCGCGTTTTTACACAGCGCTAAGATGTTTGTGCTTGCCTGGGCGGAACGTGCAGACTCCACCGTAATGGCGGTTTTTAATAATGTGTCCTTCATGTGAAAATACCTGTCTGGGTGTATAGCCTTTTTCCGCAGCGCGGAGGACTACTAATTTTTTATAAACGGAGGGATAAGTGTTCCAATCGCGAACTTCAACGAGAGAGCGCCCGCATCCTTTACAGATCGGGTCCCCTCTTGCGGTGGTACAAACTCCAATGCAAGGGGATTCGTCTAGGCTCAATGATAGGCCTTTACTATCCATAACAAGTCCCATAATAAGTGAAGGGCTTACTCTTCGCAAGCCCTTCAAGGGTCCTCTAAGGGGGAAAGGCCCCCACTTGCGGGTGTTTTTTATGATGGCACACCTCCCGCGAATGCCGTATCCGGTATTATAGCCCCCCGGACAGGGTGATTTTCTGTAATTCAGCGATGCGCTTGGCCAACCTTTCGGTAACTTGATCGGCAATATACATATACTTCGGTTCGGTAATAACCCAGGCTTCGTCCATATTAGGGGTCGATAGGTCGTCCCCTTCGTACTGTCCCTTGTAGTTACGTGCTCTTTTTTTCTTCATACAATCCTCTCTCGATTAATAACTGTTTGTTTTTCTGGTGGGCATCTTTGATGTCCTCCTTACTCTGTCCATAATACTCCACCGCATAGCCGAGCTCAATCATTTCCTTGTTGATGTTCTTCTCCGCTATCCAGAGCTCGCCCAGGACCCGACCGAACTTGCCTTTGGCCTTCTTCTTATGTGTCTTGATAACGAAATCTTTGTCCGTTAGGAGATCCTTTAGAGCTTGTTTGGAGAGTAAACCCCTAGCCTTTTCTTCACGATCCCTAGTCCGCGACTCAGGCGTGTCAATCCCAAGTAAGCGCACCCGACAGGAATGATGAATATTAAAACCCAGGTCAAGAATGCAATCCACAGTGTCGCCGTCAACCACCCTAGTAACTTTTCCTCTATATTCATACACTATTTGTAGCTCCTGCCGTAGTCCCCGTAATTCATTACTAAGCCGCCGCCTTGGTAGCCTAGGTCCGTCCAACCTATATCTCCTTTTAAGTATCCTTTTCCATAAGCTCTCACGCCTAGTTGGCGCATTGCTTCTTTATGATATTCTGATTTTGTCTCTTGCCATTTTTCTTCAGCCAATCTAAATGCGCTCTTAAATTCATCCTTTTCAAGTTTATTAATTTCTTCCGTTGTATAAGGAAGGCTCATGTTTTCCCGGGCTTCTGAGGCGGATATTTTTCCCGTTTTAAAATCAGCTAAATTTTTCTTTATATCTACATTTCTTACTCCTTTAATGGGAGTAGGAGGATTAAAAAATTCTGCATAATCTTTTTTAAGATCAAGGTCTGTTTTTAATTCCTGCTTAATACTTGGTATTAAAGTTCCTGGTTTAACTTCCCCCGTCGTAGGCGTCTTACCAATCATGGACATGATGCCTTCTTTTTCTCCCATTAGCTTTTCTATTCCCGCATCGATTCCACTGATAGTGCCGGACGAAACTCTTCCGCCTTCAAGGTCCCTTTGTCTGATCGCATTGAGCTTATTTAGCTCCTGCTCTATGTCCTTGAGCCGTTGTGTTTCGGCCGCACCCACCTCTTCTTCGGCTATGCCCAGAAGGGAACCGAGCCCAGGGAACTTACCTGCCCGACCCCAAGGGAGATTTAAAAGAACATTGGTAGATATTTTTTCACCTATTTCTGGCTCGGCCGCTTCAACGGCTTCTATTTGTTTTTCGACATAATCTAACTGTTCTTCCTTCCGTTTGGTGTCTTTGAATATTTCTTCAAAGCGTCCTTCCTTCCACATCTTATCGCGCTGTGCACTTTGTTCAGGGGTGGGATCGTAAAGAGACTTACTCAGTTGATCGCGTAGCGCGTAAAGTTTTTCTTTGCTCATCTTACTGCGCTAATGGATTTTTATTGCCTTCTTCGAGCTTATCAACAGCTTTTTCCAGTCCTTTGACCGAGATGGACAGTCCGGATAGCTGTGCTTTTAAGACACTGGTGTCTGGTATTTCTATATTATCTATTTGTTTTTCTAAATACTCAACCGTTGTCTCAATAGAAGCAAACCTTTCTTCTATAACCTGTTGTGCACTTTCCGTATCCCCAACACCACCGATCTCAGCCTCTAGGTTCTCCAAACGGTTAACGTATGTTGCGCCTGTGTAGCCAAATCCGGCTAAGGTCCCGACTATGGTAACTAACGCTATTACTTGTGTTGTTTTATTTTCAAACCATTCCATTTGTTCTTCCTATAAGTTAGGTTGTAAGTTTATCATCTCCCCCATGGTATTCAAACTGGTTCTGGCCAGGCTGTAAAAGCCTTGGATATTATCCGGGAGATAGGCGTCTGCGTATATTACCTTGGGTTCATACCAGGTAGGCTGGGGAGGCAGTTGGGCTTCCCGATAAGCATCAAACCCCGGAACGTAGCCGAGATACGCTATGAGTGCAGACTCGTCCCCGTATTTCCCTGTTTCTTCTTGCTGTGCAGTACCTTCTTCCTGCTGTTCCTTGATGTTTTGCGCGATAATTTTATCCGCTATTTGATCCGCTTCGCTGGCCGTCATCACTCCGCCAACGGCCGTGTCTATTTCGCCTTGCATATCTTGTACTTGTACGTCGGCCATCACTACTTGAGGGCTATCATCGAGTCCTGGCATCGGTGTTACCACTACCGAGACATTGGTAACAGCGCCGGTGTCCCCACTCAAAGACAAAATCTGTTGGGTTTGTACGGAGGCCGAGGCAAACTGATCGGATCTACTGGGGGAACTGCTGGTACTCATGCCTCCGGTTGAGGAGGAAGTCATGGCAGAGGAAGATCCGGTACTGCTGGAGGACACTGCTGCGCCTCCGCTGGAGTACCCAGAAGAGCTGCCTGTGGAACCGCTTACGCTATTGGCCGCTGTCCTTATGGTGTTGGCCACTACACTTAGAGCCATTTCTCTGGTTAAAGAGCTTTTACCCTCTCCTTCTTCGTCCGCTAATAGTTCTTCCTCTAATTCTTCTTCCTGTTCTATAATTTCTTCTTCCGCTTCGGCTATCCGCTCTTCTTCTATTTCTTCGTAGATTTCTTCGACGGCTTCTTCTTCAAAGATTTCTTCTTCAGGTTCTTCTTCGTGGGCGACCATTTCTTCTTCGGCAACCATTTCTTCTTCAAACCACTCATCCAGTTCTTCCACTGTGTCAAAACTTTCGACAAAAACTTCTTCATAATCTAATTCCTCCCTCAATATAGTATCGAATTCATAGAGCTCTGTCAGTTCTTCTCCATCGAATACTTCTATATATTCTGTTTCATAATAGTTAGCTTCTTCAAAATCAAATATATCCATTTGCAGGTCCAGATCGTCCCAGGTGTCCAAGGGCGAAGTATCCCATTCAATCCAGCCTTCGTTATTAAAGGCTACTTCCGTTCCATACCATTCATCTACCTGTGTTTGACCAAATTCCTGTAAATCTATTTCGTACCACTCGGCATCGGTAAAGTACATACCTGCATAGGGATCGTCATCGTAACAATAACTTGGGTTATCTATACAACTATCGGCAAAAGGATCATCGTAACCATAATCAAATTCATCTTGAGCATAGTAAGCGACTGAGGCTTCTTGTGTATAACCGGGACAAAACGGCGCATATTGTGGATCGTCATCGCATTGTTGATCGTCATAAGCACTCCAATAAGAAGGGCATTCCTGACTGTAAAGTTGAGACACATTACATTGTTGCGTTAAATAAGCTGCTGCATAACCATCACAATCGTCATCATATAAAGAATTTAACGCACATTGTTGAGCTAGATAAGCCACCGCATAGCCAGAACAATTAACCGAAGTTAAAGGTACAGTTGCGCATAATGATTGATCGGTGCCATCACCGTATAAAGAACCACCATCTTCCAACAGGGTATTCACAGCGTTACTGCTGGAGTTCCAATCATAGCTAACACAGGTTCCGGATACATCAGTGGTTCCTGTATTACATTCATCAAAGAAATGGTAAGTGTAAATCTGTGAGGTACTGCCCTGTTCCCCTATTAAAACATCATGGCTAATAATATCTAATTCACCGTAGCGATACTCATAAGTATCGTTGGGGTATAACCAAACTTCTATACTGTTATCAGAATTAGCTCGGTTGTATTCCCTCATGTTATACCAACCAAAAATAGTGTAGTCATCAAAGGCTTTGGCTTTCATGGCTGAACCACCATCTTTTATCAGGTCAGTCCAAAACACAAATAAAGTGTTAGTGTATTGCGGTAATGGGTCTGGAGTGTAGTCCCCACAATAACTGCCTGTCAGGTTAAAGTGTAGACAGCCATTGGTAGCCATTCTCGCTTTAGTATAATCATTACCATAAAAGGTAAAGGTGAATCCTAAATCAAAGGCTGCTGAAACTGAATCATCGTTTGAGCCTAAACCTGTTGAGCCTGATGAATTGGCTTGTAAGTCATATAAATCTTGGCTTCCTTCATAGACATAATCTGCACTAAGTGTACCTGCACATAATAAAGCAAATACAGCCAACCATTTTTTAACCTGCATCATTCCATTCTTTTTTACAACTAAATTTACTTTTTCTAAGACCATCTAAGTCTCCTTGAACATGCTTAGTATCTCTACACTTCTTAATGAATTGCTTTCTTTTCATATCGTAATCAGGTCTATCAGTTCTATTTTCTTTCCACCCTGTAGATGCTTCCTTACCGATCTTGCCCATGTAAGGACAGGGAGTACCTGCCATTTCCATCGCAGCAAATACTCGTTGATCTTGGCAAAGTATTGAAACTGCTGCCACCTTCATTCCCATATCATAAATGTATTTAGATAGTTTCAGCTTTTCACAGTTTTCATCTCGTATAGTTCTGCCCGTTGAGAAACCAAATACCTGACCTTGAAAAGCTCCAGAACGCCCAGTCGTACAGAGGTCCTGGCTATAACTCATAATTGATGGAGCGATTGCCGAGGCTGGTGGTGCTTCTGTCTTAATGTCCTGTTCTATTCTTTGCGTGGAACTGGACTCGTTAATGTTTCGGTTGGTATTGTCCGTAGTTGAATTATTTTCATTTCGGTTGGTATTATCTGTTTTTACATTGGACTCAGATGTGGACTGATTTACATTGGTATTCGTGTTGTCAGACGTACTTGTTGATGTATTAACATTGGTGTTGGTATTGTCCGTTGCCGAGGTGCTGGTAACATTCTGATTAACTGTTGAATTTACTGTTGAATTAGACGTTGACGTATTGACATTCGTATTAGTGTTCGTATTGTCGTTGGTTGAAGTTGCTGTCGTAGTCGCTGTCGAAGTATTTACATTGGTATTGGCGTTGGTTGATGTATTGTTATTGTTATTGGTATTGGTCGCTGTCGCTGTCGTTGTTGTCGTGTTGGTATTATTATTGGTATTGGTTGCAGTCGAAGTCGAAGTATTATTATTGGTGTTGGTATTTACGTTGGTATTACTGGTTGTTGTATTATTCGTTGTGTCCAACGAATTTTGTTCACAATGTTCAGTACCAGCTTCACAGTCAGGGTTTTCAGGTTCATTTTCTGCTGTGTAAAGGACACCGGTGAAGCTTATCCCCAGACTTACTAACAGGAGTATTTTCTTCGCTGCGTTCATATCTCATTATTATAACCTTACTCAAACCAATTGCGAACCTCCCCTAATATTTCATTACTAATTTTTACTTTGTTAAGTAAATTCTGCAATATTCGTTCGTCCACCGTTCCTTTAGAAACTAAATCAATATAGGTACAACTGCGCTCTTGCCCAATTCTGTGTATGCGATCTTCGGCCTGTACCCTGAGTTCTAGGTCGTAGGAATTAGAATAAAAAATCATGGTACTGGCCTCGGTTAACGTAATCCCCCGTCCCCCGGTCTGTGGATTAGACACAAAATATCTAAGCTCACTATCGGGATCTTGAAACTTGTCTATAATGACTTGGCGTTTGTCTTGCGGTGTCTTACCGTAATAAGAAGCTACTGCACCCGGTCCGAATTTCTCAGCAATGGCTTTTTCCAACTCTTGTATGTCTGTTTGGAACATAGCAAAGATAACTACTTTACCCGATGTCTCTTCTAATAAATCCAACACTGCTTGAACACGATTATTTTTTAAGACAATGGTTTCTCCTTCTTCATTACGCAAGCTGCCCGCTACAATTTGTTGTAGCCTCATTAATTGTGTAAGTATATTAACGGTGGAGAAAAGTTCGTCCTCTAGAATCATTAGTGCTTGTTTTTTCATGGAGCCATAAGCTACTTTTTGTTCATCGGTCAGCTCTATGTGGCGTTTTGTGTATACTTTTTCCGGAAGATCCAGACACTCATCTTTTCTTTTTCTTATGGAAAAGTCCTTGATGCTTTCCTGAAGTTCCTCCAGTTTTTGAAAACCTATAATTTGCTGGAAAGAATGTCTCCCCATGCGCCGTGCCTGGGTTATTGCATATCTGGCGCGAAAAGCATAGTAACTGCTAAAGCCCAGTAGGTTAGGAGACAAAAAATAACATTGGGAGTAGAGATCCAATGGGGTTCTGGTAATGGGAAAACCAGTTAAAATTCTCCTGTAGTCTGCCAGAGGGGCTAATTTAATTAAGTGTTGGGTTCGTTTGGCTTTGGGGTTTTTAATGGTGGTGGATTCATCTATGACCATCATGGTATCGTGGGTTACTAAAAATTCTTCTACAAATTTGCAGGCCTTGACGGTGGCAAAGGCTTCTACATTAACTAGAAAGATATTTAAAGTGCCGGTACTGTCCTCTTTGACCATTTTTTTGAAGGCCGTGGTCCATCGTTGTGTGTGATTGGGCTGCCATACCAGTACATTTCTTTCAATGCGCTCTGGCAAGTGCTTACTAATCTCATGCACGTCCCAATTACGCAAATTTCCTTTGGGAGTTACGATGAGTAGTCCAGAAATTTTTTGTTCTTCAAATAAGAAGGCTGCGTTATCCAACAGGATCTTGGATTTACCCAGGCCCATTTCCAAAAAAAGTGCAAATAGGGTACGATGGGCACTGGCATTTAAAGTGTCAGATTGATGTTGATATGGTTCGGTCTTAAATTCATAATTTTCTAGGCTCATAAGTTCTATCCTTTATTCTTCGTTATACATTCAAATAAATGTTGTAATTTATTATACAGGTGGTATAGTCTCACTGCAACTCGAAGTTGCTAACGAAAAAAAGGGGAAAAATGAAAAAGATAAATGACCTGTTTGAAGAAAGTACCACGAAGGCCGTAGAAGAAATTGACGACACCTCCATTAAAGATCTTAGTGAAGTTTGCAATAAACTTCTTAAGGTAGAAGGAACCATTGGCAACACGGAGGAAAGACTTAAACGGCTCAAAGATCAACGAAGAGAACTTTCAGAACAAATCATCCCGGATAAATTAACGCAATTAGGCGTAACCGACATCAAGCTGACGGACGGATCACGTATTTCAGCAGAACCTTTTTATAGTGCCCGCATCAGTGCAGCCAATTTGGAATTTGCTCACGCGTGGCTACGAAATCATGGACACGGCGACATCATCAAAAACACTTTGACCTTAACTTTTGGTCAAGGAGAAGATGAGATGGCCAAAGAATTGGAGGAGCAGTTAATTTCTCAAGGGCATATACCCGAAGAGAAAGAGGCGGTTCATCCAAGCACCCTGAGAGCGTTCATTAAAGAACGCATTGAATCGGGGGATAATACGTTTGACCTTGACGTGCAGAAGAAATTTTCTGTGTATCAGGGCAAGCGCACAAAAATAAATCGTTGAATGAAGAAAGAAGGAGTAAAAAATGGCAACGAAAAAAAATGGCAATGGGACGGCCATAACGTCCCTATTTGAAAACATCGAAGAGAAAGGTTTCGGTGATGTTGGAGCGGAAGATCTTAAAACTCCGCGTGTAAGCATAGTCCAGGCATTGTCTCCACAAAGACAAAAAGCCTCTCCCGATTATGTGGCAGACGCAGAGGAAGGAGACATCTTCTTCTCAGGTAACAATACCAGTACAAGCGGCGACGAAGGTCTGCTGTTTCTACCCGTTTTCTACAACAAAACTCTAGTAGAGTGGAAGTTGCGTGAAAAAGGAGGTGGGCTTGTTGCCGTGCATCAACCGGATTCAGATCTTTTTAATCGATGCACTCGCGATGGTCAAGGTAGGCTGATAACGCCAGGTGGGGAAACCCAGTTGACGACTACTGCCAATCATTATGGCTACGCGCTTGTTGATGACACACCTCAAAAATGTGTTATTAATATGACGGGATCACAACTTAAGCACTCTCGCGCTTGGAACACCTTGATTCAAGGAACGAAAGTCCAGGGCCAGAAAGGGTTATTTACCCCTCCGGCTTTTTCTCACTGGTATCGTTTAAAGACTCAAGTGGAGTCCAATGATCGTGGGTCGTGGTACAGTTATAGTGTCACACAGGAACGGGTGTTAACGGAGAAGGATACTGAGCTCTTTAAAGAGGCAGAGGAGTTTTCTAAGTTTTGTTCCTCTGGAGGCATGGACCAATTACAGGGTCCTAAGACTCCAACAATAGAGGATAAATCTTCCGAAAAAAAGGATTGGGAAGATAGTTAATCTATTTGGACTCCGACATTTTTGACACCATGCTTCTTTGTTGGAGTCCTCCCTCTGGGGACTTATGGAAAAAAATGCACAAAAATTTATGCAGGTATTCTCCGGACTGGAAAGAGCCCACGGCATCTATGAAATAACAGGACAAAAGACTACCGCCAAAGGCATAAAAAAGGAGGGGCATGGACGCACCTTGCAAGAACCACTTACCGTAGATGTATGGCAACAACATCTTGAAGGAGAAATTTCTATCGGGGTAGTTCCCCTTAAAGATGATGAGACTTGTCAGTGGGGATGTATCGATGTGGACGAGTATCCTATTGATATTAAACAACTTTTAAAGACTCTTAAGGATATGTCATTGCCCCTAATCCCGTGTATGACTAAATCGGGAGGAGTACATTTGTTCTTATTCACTAAAAAGCCTATACCGGCTTTTAAAATACAAAGCAAATTAGAAGAAATTGCTGCTGCCATGGGAAGAACAGGGGATGAAATATTTCCTAAGCAGTATGAATGGTCTAAACAACTGCCCAAAGAAAAACAAACAGGGAACTGGCTCAACATGCCCTACTTTGCTGGGGAAGATACTACTCGATATGCACTCAATGTAGAGGGAGAAGCTGCAACTATTGAAGAGTTTTTTCAACTGGTAAAGAAAAAGGCCATTACTGAAAAACAAATAGACGAATATATCCCGGTTAAGAAAAACAGGAAAAAGCATGTTACCAAAGGAAACGGCCTTTGGGATGAGGCTCCCCCCTGTTTGGTCCACATGAAACTCAATGGTATTCCAGAAGGCATGAGAAATAATGCCCTTCTTAACTACGGCGTTTTTTTGCGTAAGGCCTTTCCGGAGGGAGAGGAATGGAAAGATAAACTACAAGAAATTAATAAAACAGTATGTGCAAAGGCCCTATCACACAGTGAACTCAGCACCATTATTCAAAGCTTGGAAAAAACAGAGTACCGCTATCAGTGCAGTAAGCCACCGCTAGTAGATTTTTGTCAAAGTGGTGTTTGTGTTACACGCCGTTATGGCATAGATGCTTCGGAAAGGGAGCCAAATTTTGGAGGCTTACGAAAATATTTAACAGATCCACCACTTTGGCATTTGGACGTGGATGGTAGGACCATTGTGCTGGATACTAAACAATTGCATAACTTCTCCATGTTTCAACAGCGCTGCATGGAAGTTTTAAATCAATGCCCCCCTGACATTAAAAAATCGGATTGGGTATCTCGACTTAATATATTACTACAAGAAGTACAGGAAGTAGATGTTCCTTCCGACATGACAAAGCACGGTCTTTTACAAGAAGCTATCTATGAGTTTTGCAGACTATCCGAATCTTTATCTAAACTGTCCATCGCTTCCAGTGGAGTATATCGACACGAAGAAGATGGAGAAAACCAATGGTGGTTTACTGGTCGGGATGCCGTACTTTTTATTCAAGAGTTTAAGAAAATGCGTCATATTAAAGAAGCAGAAGTATTTACTGAACTGAAAGAGATGGGAGCATTGTCTCTTTCTAAATGGATAGATAAAGGCATAGGAAATAAAAGAGTATGGGTATTGGATATACAGGAATTAGACGAGGACTCTATCATTGCAACTGATTTTAAAATAGCAGAGGAGCCAAAGGCATGGGAATAAATAGAGAAGAAATATCAACTTATATAGAGGAACAGGGCATGAGTGGGGTACTGCTCGCTGATGGGCTAGAAGATGCTTTTATAGGAGTGTCCTGTGGCTTTGGTCCTAATAAAGCTATTTATGACTGGGAGAAATGCGTAAAAATTTTTACGGAACGAGATGGAATGTCTTATGAAGAAGCTGTTGAATGGATGGATTTTAATGTGACCGGAGCGTATGTAGGCGAACAGACCCCTGAATTTATATTTTTATATGACAAGAATAACTAAATATTTTGGTCCACCTGGAACGGGCAAAACGACAACCTTAATGAATATCATTGAAGATTACTTAGACAAAGGCACTCCACCGGAAAAGATTGTGTTTATTTCTTTTTCCGTTAAAGCAGCTGAGGAAGGAAAGAACAGAGCACATTTACGTTTTGGCCTGGGCTTTGATGAGATGCCTTACTTCTGTACGAGTCATGCTTTTTGCAAACGCATAATGGGCATCTCCCAAGTAATGAATGGTAGGCATGTCTTTGATTTTCTTGAAGAGTATGAGTTTAATTTAACTAAAAAATATCCTGATAATGTTAGGGCGCTTAGGACCATCGTCCAAGATCCTTACTTCGACATCATAGAACGGGCAAAAGTTAACTGTCGTTCTTTAAAAGAAGAGCGGTTATCCCTGGATAAAGAAGAACGTAAGGGAGTAGTTACTCACATGCTAGAGCCTATTGCTGAAGCATGGGAAGCTTTTCGCTTATCCAGAGTACCTCCCGTTTATTCCTTTGCTGACATGATTAATAAGTTTTTGGCAGAAGGCACTCCTCCTCCTATGGATGTGTTAATAGTGGACGAAGCACAGGACTTAGCAGAATTGAATTGGAGACTGGTGGACATGTTAGCTGCCCATGCTGACAAGACCTTTATAGCGGGGGATGATGACCAGGCTATTTATGAATGGAATGGGGCCCGACCGCAGCGTTTTGTGCAGTACCGGGGAGATAGTGTGGTATTGGATCAGTCATATCGTATTCCCTCCCTGGTACATCCTCTTGCCGAGAGGATTTCCCAGCGGATTATTTCCAGAGAACCAAAGAAGTATAAACCTAGAAAAGAGAAAGGAAGTGTCAATAAGGTTAGTTCAGTGGAACTATTGCCGTTGCACAAGGGGCAATGGCTGGTACTAGCTTCCTGTGACTATATGCTAACGGATGCGTCTAAAGGCTACAATGTCAGAAAGTATTTAATAGATAACGGTTATCCCTTTATGCACAGTCATTTCCGTTATATTCCCCGTAAGATGATGTCCGCTATTAGCGTATGGGAAAGACTTAATGATGAAGAAGAAATTGCCTTGGGGGAATTGGATGATTTATATATCCATTTAGGAAAAGCGGGTGTGAAGCGCGGCTTTTTAACCCAAGTTAGTCAAGCCCCTAATAAAGCGCAGATGCTTACTTTACAAGAGATTATAGATAACTATGGATTAAGAGAAGAATGTTTAGGAAAAGAATGGAAAGAAGTGTTTCAAATGAGCATAGACGTAGAAAGAAGAAGTTTTATCGAAAGAGCTGCTGATAACGAAGAAAATTTACATGGAGAACCACGTATTGTCATTTCCACGATACATCAGGCAAAGGGTGGGGAAGCGGAGAACGTCGCTGTGTACTTGGATCTTTCCAAGGCACAAAAGCGTAGCTCTATTTTACAACCGGATGGGCTGCACAGACAGTTCTATGTTGCGATTACGCGAACAATAGAAAATCTGTATTTGATCCAAGCCCAAGATGATTACTACAGGTATGTTATATGAGTTTTGTTTATAAGCCCCCGACGGAATGGATCGCTCCCGATTCCTTTCCAACAGAAAAATTATGTAAAGCAAAAGAAATTGCTATTGATATTGAAACCAGGGATCCCAAGCTAAAAGAACTTGGTCCCGGCTACATCAGAAGAGATGGAGAAATGGTAGGTATTTCTTTTGCTATTGATGGTTATGAGAACTATTTTCCTTTTGGCCATGAGTCTGGATTTAATTTCTCCAAGAAGAAAGTGCTGGAGTTTACTAAAAAGATCTGTGCTACCAATAGTGATAAGATCTTTCATAACGCCACCTATGATGTAGGCTGGCTTACTAACGAAAACATCCCTGTTAATGGCAGAATTATCGATACGATGGTGGTGGCTCCTCTTATTAATGAGAACCAATATTGGTACACGCTGAACGCATTGGGTCGTGAATATGTTAACGAAGGGAAAACCGAGGCGGAGTTAAGCGCTGCAGCAGAGGAGTGGGGACTCGACCCCAAGGCTGAATTATGGCGCTTACCATCCGCGTATGTAGGGACTTATGCCACACAGGACGCAGCCCTCACGCTTAAATTATGGAATCATTTCAAGATATTATTAGAGGAACAAAACCTGTGGAACATCTTTAATTTGGAAATAAATGTGCTTCCGGTCATCCTGGAGATGAAACAAAAGGGAGTCCGGGTGGATTTGGAACGTGCTGAGTATTTAAAGAAGGAACTTATTAAACGGGAAAAGCGCATTGTGCAAAAAATTAAGAAGGAGTCCGGTGTCCCTGAAGTACAGTTATGGGCAGCGAACTCTTTGGCCAAGGTTTTTGATGCGTTGAAGCTGACCTATTTGCGAACTCCAACGGGTCTGCCCAGTTTTACCAAGGCCTTCCTGGAAAATCATACTCATCCCGTTGCGCGTCTAGTCCGGGAAGCCAGGGAAGTGAATAAAACTCACAGCACTTTCATTGACTCTATCTTAAAGCACGAACATAAAGGGCGAATTCATGCCGAGATTAGACAGTTGCGGGGAGAAACCGGAGGTACGGTCACAGGTCGGTTGTCCATGAGCAATCCAAACTTGCAACAAGTCCCCGCACGGAACAAAGAGATCGGTCCTTTGATCCGTTCCTTGTTCTTGCCGGAAGAAGGAGAGCAATGGTGCTCTGCTGATTTCTCTCAACAGGAGCCGAGGATCCTTACGCACTACGCCAGTCGTTCCCGGTACGAAGGGGCTGAAACGATTGCCGATGCCTATCACGATGGCGATGCGGATTTCCACCAGGAGGTAGCTAACTTAGTGGAAATCGATAGAAAGACGGCCAAGACTATCGGGCTTGGCATTATGTACGGCATGGGGAAAGGCAAATTAGCGGATCAATTAGGAGTTACCGTTGATGAAGCATCGGAAGTATTAGCTAAGTTCAATACCTATGCGCCTTTTGTCAGGCAGCTCGCGGATTCCGTGATGCGTAGTGCCAACCAGAAAGGCTATATCAAAACCATTCTGGGGAGAAGGTGCCACTTTGATATGTGGGAACCGCTTAAGTATGGCACCGGCAGACCGATGAAGCATAAGGAAGCGGTACACGAATACAACGGAGAGATTAAAAGAGCCTTTGTTTATAAGGCATTGAACAAACTAATTCAAGGGTCGGCGGCCGACATGACTAAACAGGCGATGGTCCATTGCTATGAAGCAGGCTATTTATGTCTTTTACAGGTACACGATGAACTGGTGTTCTCGGTCAAAGACATGGATGCGGTAAAAAACATCTGCCGGTTAATGGAGGAAGCAGTTCCCTTGGATATTCCCAACAAGGTAGATGCCGAGGTGGGAAAGAGTTGGGGGGACTCTATGGAAACCCCTAGGAAAACTTAGGATATATCCTAAGTTTTAATGTATAATCCGAATAACAGGAGTAAGAATGGATACAAATAAATGGAAAAGCGTAGCAATACGTAAAGAAATTGTTGAATTGGCAACCGGGATTGGTAAAAAGACCGAAAGACCTACCAGCAATGTATTCGCTTTTGCCGTTAAAAGATTGGAAGCTGATCTGGATAGCGGTCGTTTGAGCGACGTACCTAAACTATAACCATGAAACATGAAATACTGTACGAATCTCCGTACGAGTATGGCGTGTTTTCCAGTGAAGATAGTAAAGAAGGAAGGTTTTATGATTGTAATGGTCAGAAATTGCCTTCGGTTACTACGATACTGTCGGCTACCAAGGAAGGGGATGGCTTAAAGAAATGGCGTGAAAAAGTAGGCGAGGAGGAAGCGGAGCGTATTAGATCAGAGGCGGCAGCAAGGGGAACGTACATGCACGACCTTCTGGAGCGCCAAATTCGTGACGGTGATATTTGGGATTTTACCCCGGAGAGCGCCGATCAAAAGCGCGCTTATAAAATGGCCTGTACGATCATGGACGAAGGTTTCCCTAGCATTTCCCAAGTCTACGGCTGTGAGATCTCTTTATACTATCCGGATAAGTACGCCGGGAAGTCTGATGTGATTGGAATCCACAACGGAGAACTGTGCATCATGGATTTCAAACAGACCAATAAGCCTAAACGCAGACAATGGGTTTGGGACTACTTCCAACAGCTCGCGGCGTATGCCCTAGCACACAATGAACTCTACAATACGGAGATAGAGAAAGGCGTTATTCTAATGTGTTCAATGGACTGTCTTTACCAAGAGTTTGTCCTTGAAGGGGACGAATTTAAACGTGCGGTGGATGCGTGGCTGGAACGGGTGGAGAAGTTTAATCTTCCAAGTACGGAGGAAACGGAAGTAATAAACTAAACTTACCTCTTCTATAATACTTACTTCTAGCTCTTAATTCATCCTTGGGCCAATATCTGCTGGTAACAGTATCTAAACCATAAGCTTCAATAAGTGTATCACGCATTTTATCTGTGGTGTTTTCATAGACTTCTTTGGCTGTAGAAGGTTGTTTGTAAGGGGTAAATACACCCTTTTCCAGTTTACGTCTGAGGGCACTAACACCTGCTCTAGCTTTTAATTGGTCATTAAGAGCACCTACATCAGAGCCCAATGTCTGTGCAGCAAGATAGTTAAAATAAAGTTCTTGTTGTAAATCAAAGTTGGCTTCGTTTGCTTTGTCCCAAGCAGATAGAAGATCTTCCGGGGTAACTTTACCAAAGTCATTGGCGATGCCTGTAAATATATATCCAGCATCTCGTACGCCTTTTTGATAGTCCGTTATTTTATATCTAAAACCGGACGTTGGATTAACCCGATCCGTTCTCATTCCCATTAAAGAAAGTAAAGCCGGTTGGGTTTGTTCTAGTTTTCCGTAGGTGGTAAAGGCTTCTTCGTCCACGGCCAATCCTTGAGACAGTCTGGTTATTTGGGCAGCGACACCTGGCTGACCTTTTTTCCATGCGTATTCCAACTGAGCTTTCAGGATGTCTCCCCACGGAGCTTCCGGATTAGCTATGTCATAGCCTGTATCTGAACGATTCTGCATTATGTTCATCATTATTTCTGGTGCAATGGATAATTCGTAGTAAGGCTCTAATAAATTAAGCAATGTGGTACTCAGACCATGAGCAATAGCAGGGGGTAGATTCTCCCCTCCGGTTCTTTCATCGTGTGCCACCTGCATCATCATTGGAATTAGTTTGGCTAAATCATCATAAACAAAAATATAACTACCATCAATATAATCGAAACCACCATCTGGCAGTTTTTCACTGATAGGAAGTATCGGGCTGAATCTAGCCCACCACCCTACAAATTTTCTGGCCGCCTCTATTTCTTCATCGTCTATGTCATTTACAGCTTTTGCTATGGCAGTAAGAACCGTGCTTAAGCCATACGTTGCCGCACCATATCCAATACTTCGTTTAAGTCCATCTCCCTTAATTCTTAAGTTTCCTTCAAAGGTCATATCTTTGTAGGACTGCCACATGATGTTACCGCTGGTTCTAATAATCTCCGTAGGAAACGCGATGAAATTACCGAAAGGACTTCTACGAATTCTCTGTGCAAAGTTTCCTACATAATCATAATTAGGAATGGTTTGTCTAACTTTATAGGCAGCTATTTCATCAATCATATCTTCATAAGATTTATGGGCAATAACTTCGCCTAAACCTAAATGCTCTGCGTATCGGACCAGTTCCGCTTCACTACCTGGTTTAAAGGCACTCTTCATAGTCCCACGTTCTGCTCCCCATGCTGCAATCTTCCAAAAGTCATCGGCTGCCATATAGAGCTTTTGCGGAAGCCCGCTAATTTTTCTACCAAACGGCTTCTTGGTCCAACTTAATAGTTTAACGGCAAACTGCCCTACGTCGCCATCTTGGTCCCGAATGGCCTCGTCGAAGGTGCTCATAATTTCTCCCAACCGTGTATTGGTATTGATAATACCCAGTTCCAGCAGCTTTCTATAGCTCTTTTCCGCTTGGGCTCTTCGTGAAATAGGCCTGCCCTGTGTGTCATAGCCCCCGGCAAATAGTTCATCGCGTAACGTCCTCATGGACTCAGCAAAATTGCCCACGTTTATATGACCATTTCCCAAGAAGAACAGAGAGGCACTCATAAAGTTACGCATTTGTGCTGAGATGCTATACACTGTTTTACCCGCTTGCACAGCTATCTTAGGGAGTAATATCATATTTTCATAAAGCTTGGTGGTCAGGTGCTTAGTCTTTTGTTGAAGGCCAATGGCTTCTGCAACCTGTGGTGTGGTCCACATACCGGCAATAGGAAGGCCTTCTCGTACTTCAATTTGTTCAGTAAGCTGTCCAACTTTGAAAGGTGAGAACAAACGCTGTCCAGGAATGTTAGTGAGGTCCGCTAATTTTTCATAAAAGCGCATGTTTTCCAGAATACTGGCTACCCGTGTAACCGTGTTGGTTAAGACTTGAGAGGGATCTGTTATTTCTCCCATCAAAGCTCGGTACTCTTTAGGAATTTTTTGTCTTTCTTTTAAAACACCCGTTGCCAATTCTATCTCGGCTTTTTGTTTTTCTGCCGGGCGTAATCCCGCCATTAGTCTCACTTCTGCTCCCTTAACCACATCTTTCCCAGCAATAATGTCATTAATAAAGCTGTTCGCCTCGGCTTCTGATGCTGGAATATAAATGTCATAGCCGGGTCTAATCACTGTTGGCAGTGTAGGATTGAAGGCCTGTAACTCTTCAACGGTAACACCTGGGAACTTCTCTGCTATGCTTTCCAGTGTGTCCCCCTGTTGAAGCTCATAGTTCGTTCCGTTGTGGGCACGGAAATATTGCTTCGCATCTTCCACTATTTTCGCTGCCGCTGTGTTTTTAGAAATACGGTTCCACCAACTTAGAGGATTCCAGCCTAGATTTGGTTCATAGATTTTAAAGGATTGTGTAAGATACTTTCCTAAGTTCTCTCGAATAACTTCTCGACGCGTTTGATCGCCTATTTTCTCTCCCAAAATACTTTCAGGCAATTCGTTTAATAGTCTTTCACTCAGGGTATCTACTAAGCCTCTGGCTCTGACCGCGAACTCGGCTAATCCCGCTGGCATTTGCTCAAGCGTAGATACCTTAATTTGAAAATCTATTTTTTCACTGATTTGATTCTGTAAAAAATTAATTTGTTTTTCTAATCGGGCTCTCCCCGTTGTGTCCTT
>Ga0310342_100000439_pt1 | contig 23143 bp, 22 predicted proteins | sample S15DNA20500_MG_FD_206155 | JGI IMG/M metagenome (GOLD analysis project Ga0310342, IMG submission 206155) | Marine microbial communities from station ALOHA, North Pacific Subtropical Gyre - S1503-DNA-20-500_MG | ecosystem: Environmental > Aquatic > Marine > Oceanic | place: Pacific Ocean: North...
CGACGTGGACATGGGCGCACACATGATGTTCTCGGGATGGGACATCGTGGACATTGCTGGGCTGGTGGACGTGCCGATGGCACGACACTCGGACTTCAACAACAAGTTCATCCGCGAGTACATCTTCAAGGAGCGAAAGCCTGACTTTGCACATGTGCATGCCGGCTGGGCCCGGAGCTCCAAGATCGACAAGAAGCCGGAGTGGAAACGCGATTACATCGAGATCCCCGGCTACCCGATCGGCAAGCGCAAGGTGCACATCGGCAACCACATCCGCAAGGACCTCTTTGTCCACAGCGAGGATGAGCGGGAGGCGCTGGTGGCGTTTGAGGGCAACATCGAGTTGGTCGCGGTCTCGGTGCCTTCGCCTGAGGTTCAGCCTGGCGGCCGGGTCTTTGTCCACACCACCTGGCGGGCCCGGATGCGGAAGAGTGGCTTCCGGTTGCTGGCGGTGCTGGAGGATGATGCTGGTCATCGCACTGTCGCAGCGCTACCGCCAGGCTACGATTGGTACCCACCGGAGAAATGGAAGCGTACGGAAGCCGTGGACGGCAAGTACACGCTCTTCATCCCGGAGGATCTTCCGCATGGCACGTACAGCCTGACACTCATCGTCCTGGATGAGAAGACCGGCCGCGTGCTCAAGGCGGAGGTGCCGGAGGGCAGCGCGCCTTCACCATATCTTTCCGGCGGGTACACCTCGTCTGCCCAGGTGGAGGTGGTGAGCCCAGCAACGGTGACCAAAGAGGCCGAGTACGACCGTATGGCCGCACATGCGGCGGCAGCCGCAGGTGCGTGCGAGGAGGTCTGGACCCTCTGGAAGAACGCCAAGCGACACGTGCGGTTCCGGAAAATCTGGCATGAGCGGCACGAGGGCAAGGTCAAAGATGCGCTGGCCCAGTGCCTGGTAGATCGGTCCGATATGGTCGAGGATCGCGCCCTTCAGATCGAGGCACTCATAGAGGCTCGGCTCTGGAATCATCGACTGCCTACGCTCCTGCAGCGGGCGCGACCGCTCGCGGCAGCGCTGGACGTGGAGGGCGATGCGCTCTGGGAGGAGGGAGATGTCGAGGGTGCGTATCAGGCCTATTCTTCCGCCATGGCGCTGGACCCTCGGCTGAGCCATACCCGTCGCAAGGCGGAGGACGTGCGGGATCTCCGCCTGAAGATCACTCGGCCGTCCAGGAAGAAGAAGCGCGGCTAGTTTTGCTGGCGGTGGTCTTTTCCGGAGACCTCGATGAAGTCGACCACTTCGCACAGCCGGGAGTAGACCCGCTCGCCCACCCGATCGGTGAGCGTCTGGCTGGGACCCTTTCCAGTAGAAAGGTTCGCGGACTCAAAGCCCGTGGCTTCGCCTGGTGCGTAGTTCGTGGTGGCCAGGGTGCACCCCATGGCGTTGTACCTTCGGCTGATGACCTCATCGATCACCGTCAGCTCCCAGTCCGTGAGCCGGCCCTTGCCCAGCTCATCGATGGCCAACACCGGGACCTGTGCCAGCTCGCTCAAGATGGGGGCATCGGATTTACCGGAGCTGTAGCCCTCCTTGAGCATGCTCAGGAGGCGAGAGAATTCGACGAATCGGACCTCGATTCCGTGACGGAAGATCAGGTCTCTGAGGATGGCGACCATCAGGTGGGTCTTGCCTCGTCCCACCGGTCCGTGTAGCACCAGGCCTCGGTTCACCTTGGACTGGTCGAAGTTCTCGACCCACTGCGAGCACTCGCCCAGTGCACGAATGCCGCTGGGGTCCAGGTCCTTGAGCGTACCGGAGGGGTTCTGGGCAAAGGAGACAAAATTGGCAGCGGAGAAGCGCGCGGGCAGATCTGCATTGTTGAAGATCTTGATGCGGTCCGGCAGTCGCTGACACCGGCAACGACCCATGGTGATCACGCCGTCTGTTTCCAGTCTGGCGCGGCCGCTGCCAGCGCAGAGCGGACAGGGCGGTCGTTCGTCCAGTTCTACCCAGGCGGTCTCGCCGCGCGTACCGATCGTGTAGGCCTCCTCAGACCATGCTGGGTGGCTGGTTTCTGCACTGGGCAGCTGAGTCACAGGGGTCAGATCAGTGGCGTTGCTCACGGGGCTTCTCCGGCGGTGAGCCTATCCCAAACGACCTTGGCAGACACCAAAGGAAAGCGGGCATGTACGGTATCGCGCGCCACTTCCTCGACCGCGGCGGTAAATGCGGCCTGGTCGAGAATGTCCTCCAGCGCACTGAGCTGAGCTTTCGCGCCCGCCTTCAGTGAGTCGGCTTCGGCCTCGGCCGCAATCCAGGTGGCGGCCTGGAATGCACGGCAGGCCTCGATGGCCTGACGGGCCATGGGTTCTGGCGCACCGCTCGAGATGCGTGCGACGGACGCCACCAGAATTTCCTTGGCCTCGTGGAGCTGAACATCCACGCTCATGGCTCGAAGCTCAGAGAGCCATGGGCCGATGTCCGCTCCCGCTGGGGGCGCGGGACTGGCCGCTTGTTTCTCGATGGCAGATCGGCAGGCGCTCAGGGTCAAGCGGCTCCGGGCGGGCTTGCCGCGTTGTCGACGCTTTCGGCGCCTCTCTGCGGCCTTGTCCAGCGCGTAGAGGATGTGAGCCACCGGCACTCCGGCCTCCAGCCAGCGCACCAAAAGACGGCCATCTGCGCCACTGAGAAACGGCGCGCCACCCCGAAGTTGCACCAGGTAAGCCCGCACCACTTCAGCGTCCGCCTCCATGGCGGCGGGGTCGGTAAGGTGCTTGGACTGGAGTGTCACCTGGTGCATTTCCTTGCGCATGCGATGGAGGCGGACTTATTATCCCGCGGTCCTCGTGCACGGAGTAGTCGCATGGCGTCACGTCTCTGGATGGTCTTGTTTCTTGCCGGCTTTGTCGGCTTCCTGCCTGCGGATGCCGTGGCGCAAGATGATGATGATGTCTTGTTTGATATCGACGAAGACGAAGATGAGGAAGATGACGCTCCGCCTCAGCGCCTGGAGGAGGCCGACGATCTCGACCTCGATGAAGGCGATCCGGATGATGATGTGGTGCCGCTGGCCCCCGCCCCCGAGGACTCGGATTCTGGTCCCATCTTGATGGACCCCGATGACGATGATGAAGATGCCACTCCCATCGGGCAGCTACAGCCCGGTGAGGACACGGCCAACATCTACCGGGCCCAGCTGGCGAGCGTGGAAGGCATGAGTGCGGATGAGGAGGGGATGGCCTGGGAGGAATACCTCGAGCAATACCCCCGCAGCGTCTTCCGCAAGCAGATCGAGGAGCGGCAAGAGGTGCTCAACGACGCGCTCTACAGTGCCGGCCAGGGTGTCGCCAAGGTCGACGCGGGCAAGCGGGAGTTGAACTTTGCGCAGGGCATCCTCATTGAGCCCATCGACCCCCGGTCACGGCTGCGCGCAGGGTTCACCTGGGGCTTCCCCAACTGGATCAACCTCGTGGTGGACTACGAGCATCAACTCCAGAGGAATTTCAGCGTGCACGGCGGTACCCAGCGGCGCGCGAGCGGATGGAACCTGGAGACGGGTGTGCGCTACGCCATCATCAAGGACACCCGCACCAATTTCTTGCTGACGGCCATCGGGGATCTGCACCTCAACGTGAATCCTATCGCTCCGGCCCTGCGTCCCCAGATCGCGGCCGGCAAGCGTATGCAGATGGGCGGACAAGGGCACATCGACCTTCAGGCGCAGGTGGGACCGGATCTGATGCTCTACAGCGCGGAGTTCTCTCCTCGGATGACCGGAGGACTGAACCTGACCATTGCGCCCAGCGACAGAGTGGAGGCCTTCCTGGAGACTCACACCTACATGAAGGACATGTTCTGGGACGAGGGCAATCCCTTCCGGTTCAACCAGATCGCCTTCGGGATTCGTTTCATGGGCAAGAAGGACCCCGCTACCGGCAGTCACATGAGCGGTGGCGCAGGGGCGACGGTGCCATACTCCATCAACTACTGGAAGCATCACTTTGGCGCGGTGATGGGCGACTTCAACTACTACCTGTAAGCCGAGCATCGCTCGGGTAGGGGCGGACATGGACAGCATGTGGGCGCTGACCTTCGACAAGGCCCGCGAGGAGTGGGCGAGTTCTACCGGCTTGGTCAAAGAGCAGGTCGGCATTCCTCGGCTGGAGGAGCCAGACGGCGCGGACCGTTCCAATGTCATCCTCAAGGTCAAGTACGCCGGGTTCTGTGGCTCCGATCGCGGGATCTGGTGGCGAAAGGCCTTCGGCGACATGATCATCGGCAGCCTGGGTGAAGAGCAGAAGAGCTGCCGGATCGTAGGTCACGAGTTTCTGGGCGAGGTGGTAGAGGTGGGCAGCCGAGTGGAGCCCAAGTACGGCTACAAGACCTCCGACGTGGTCTCGACAGAGAGCCACATCGTGTGCGGCACCTGCTATCAGTGCCGCCTGGGTGACTCCCATGTCTGTGCGCGTGACAAGATCATCGGCATCTCGATGGATGGGTGCTTTGCCGAGTACGTAAAGCTGCCCGCCAAGGCACTCTGGCCGACCAACCTCGACCTCATTCGTCCAGAAGTGGCGTCGATTCAGGAGCCGTTTGGCAACGCGGTGCATGCCTGCCAGGTCACGGAGCTCCGAGGGAAGACCGTAGCGATCATTGGCTGCGGCACCATTGGTCTGTTCGCCATCCTCATCGCCCGTGGCATGGGTGCCAGCCGCATCATTGGCATTGAGCCAGACCCCCACCACGCGGAGCTCGCCCGCAGACTGGGCTGTGACGCGGTGATCACGCCCGCCATGCCCCCAGAGGATGCGCCGCATCGATCGGATCCTCGGCTTCAGGAGCAGGTGCTCGAGTTGACCGATGGAATCGGCGTGGATGTGGCCATGGAGATGGCCGGCTTCAACTCTGCACTGAACAACGCCATCAAGGTCACCCGCCGAGGTGGAGATGTGGTGCTGTTCGGTGTGAAGAACGGGGACGCCATCATCGAGGATGCACACCGTGTGGTGATGAACGGCATTCGGATGCATGGGGTGGTCGGAAGACGCATCTTCCGCACCTGGGAGATGACCCGCAATCTGCTGGAGAACCAGTCCAACGGCATCCAACAGGCCATCTGGGATGTGATTCTCAACGGTGGTGAGGACACGGTGGTGGGCATCAATGAGTGGGAGAAGGATCGGTTTGAGGACCGAATCCGAAGCCATCCAAAGGTCATCATCCGGTTCGCCGGCTGAAGGAGTCGACATGTACGGTGAGGTCAAAGAGAAGCTCCAGGCGGAGCTGGCAGGGATTCGAGAGGCTGGGCTGTTCAAGTCCGAGCGGATCATCACGTCCAGCCAGTCGGCCCACATTCAGGTGTCTACCGGCGAAGAGGTCATCAACTTCTGTGCCAACAACTACCTGGGGCTGTCCAACAACTCCGACCTCATTCAAGCGGCCAAGGACGCCATGGACAGGTACGGCTTTGGCCTCAGCAGCGTGCGCTTCATCTGCGGTACTCAGGATCAGCACAAGGCGCTTGAGGGGGCCATCAGCGCCTATCTGGGGACAGACGACACCATTTTGTACACCAGCTGCTTTGATGCCAACGCAGGTCTCTTCGAGACCGTGCTCGGTCCGGACGATGCCATCATCTCCGATGCGCTCAACCACGCGAGCATTATCGATGGCGTCCGGCTGTGTAAGGCCCACCGCTTCCGATTTGCCCACATGGACATGGCGGATCTGGAGGCGAAGCTCCAGGAGGCCGATGCTGCGGGCTGCAAGGTGAAGATGATCGCGACAGATGGCGTATTCTCGATGGACGGAGACATCGCTCCACTCCGCGAGATCTGCGACCTGGCAGACCAGTACGGTGCGCTCGTCATGGTGGATGACTCCCACGCCACAGGCTTCACCGGTAAGACAGGACGAGGCTCCATCGAGCACTGCGGGGTCATGGGCCGAGTGGATGTGGTGACGTCGACATTGGGCAAGGCGCTGGGCGGCGCCTCCGGTGGATTTACCAGTGGCCGTGAGGAGATCATCGCTATCCTTCGCCAGCGCTCCCGCCCCTACCTGTTCTCGAATACCGTGGCGCCTGCCATTGTGGGCGCGGCCATCAAGGCATTCCAGATGCTCACGGCGACCACCGAGCGGCGCGACCGCCTGGAGGCCAACACCATGCGCTTTCGGGAGGCGATGACGGCTGCGGGCTTTGCCATCCGCCCCGGGGTTCACCCCATCGTGCCCATCATGCTGGGTGAAGCGAGACTGGCGGGTGGAATGGCGGATGCGCTGCTGGAGCGGGGCATCTACGTGATCGGTTTTTCCTACCCGGTGGTGCCCAAGGGCCAGGCCCGGATCCGTGTCCAACTCTCCGCGGCCCACACCGATGCGCACATCGACAAGGCTGTGGCGGCGTTTACCGAGGTTGGTCGAGCGATGGGCGTGATCTAAAACGATGAAGCCCCGCCACCTTGCGGTGACGGGGCCTCGATGGCACGCCCTAAGGGATTCGAACCCCTGACCTTCTGGTCCGTAGCCAGACGCTCTATCCAGCTGAGCTAAGGGCGCTCTTGAAAGATTGTTGCAGTGGCGGAGACGGAGGGATTCGAACCCTCGGGAGAGTTCTCACCCCCCACGCGATTAGCAATCGTGCACCTTCGGCCACTCGGTCACGTCTCCAGAGATGAAAAAGATAAAGGTGCAGAAGCTGGCGGAGGCGGAGGGATTCGAACCCCCGGTCCCTTGCAGGACTGCGGTTTTCAAAACCGCCGCCTTCGACCACTCGGCCACGCCTCCATCAGGCAGTCGCTTAGCTATTCGCCCGGCGCGATGCGGTCAAGGCCGCCCATATATGGCCGGAGTGCCTCGGGGATGGTGACGGAGCCATCTGCCTGCTGGTGGTTCTCCAGAATGGCGACCAAGGTGCGGCCTACTGCGAGTCCAGATCCGTTGATGGTGTGGGCAAAGCGGGGCTTGCCGCCCTCCTCCGGGCGGTAGCGAAGCTTCATGCGCCGGGCTTGGTAATCACCGAAGTGTGAGGCGCTGGAGATTTCCCGGTAGGCACTCTGGCCTGGAAGCCAGACCTCAATGTCGTAGCAGATGCGGGCGATCGCGCTGACATCACCACCACAGAGATTCACGACCCGGTAGGGCAGGTCGAGGTCCTGGAGCAACGCCTCCGCATCCAGGGTGAGGGCCTCATGCTCCTCATGGGCTTGATCTGGCGTGGTGATCTTCACCAGCTCCACCTTGTGGAATTGGTGTTGTCGAATGTAGCCGCGGGTGTCCTTTCCGTAGCTGCCTGCCTCTGCGCGGAAGCAGGGTGTGAAGCAGACGTATCGATAGGGAAGATCGGCCTCGGGGACGATCTCTTCGCGATGGAGGTTGGTGACCGGAATCTCTGCGGTCCCAATCAGGAAGGCATCCTCGCCGCGCACATCGTGAGACACCTTGAATGCGTCCGCCTCGAACTTCGGCAGCTGGCCGGTCCCGGTCATGGCGGTGCGCCCCACGATGTAGGGCACCATGACCTCGGTGTAGCCCTTGGCCAGGCCCCGATCGACGAAGAAGTTGATGAGCGCTCGCTCGAGCCGAGCGCCTGCCCCACGGAGGACCGTAAAGCGAGCGCCGGACATGCGGGCGGCACGTGGAAAGTCCAGGATGCCCAGATCTGTGCCCAGGTCGTGATGATCCTTGGGCTCAAAGTCCATCTCCCTGGGCTCGCCCCAGCGTCGGATCTCCACATTGTCCTCATCCGAGGCACCTGCAGGCACTCGCTCGTCGAGGAGATTGGGGATGCGAAGCAGAAGATCTGTTTGCTCGGTGGCGATGGCATCGAGCTGCTCGTCCAGTGCGGAGAGCTCGGCTGCAGTTTCTCCCACCTGTGCTCGGAGTGGTTCTGCCTCCTCTTTTCGTCCCTCCTTCATGAGGGGTCCAATCTGCTTGGTGAGCTGATTCCGCTTGGCTCGAAGGTCATCGGTCTGACTGATCAGCGCCCGCCGTTGGCCGTCGATCTCGATGATCCGATCCAGGGAGGAGAGGGTGGCTTCGTCCGCATTGCGGCGGGTGAGGCTCTCGCGGACGGCATCCGCGTTCTCGACGATGAAGCGGGGGTCTATCATGGTGTCTCCAGCGCCCTTGGACCTAATCGCTCCGTGCCGTCCAGGCTTCCCACCACACCTGCAGATGATGTGCGATTCGCTGGGCAATCTCCTCCATTGGTGGGCATGGGTCCATGTGATCCTGAAGCCGGGTCACCAGTGAGCTGTCCATCCCGCATGGGTGGATCCGCTGGTAGTAGGCCAGATCTGTGGTGAGGTTCAGCGCAAAGCCGTGCCAGGTGACCCAGCGTCGGCAAGCGATGCCGATGGCGGCGATCTTCTTGCCCCCGACCCAGACGCCAGTGTTTCGTTCGTCGCGCACTCCGCTGATGCCCAGCTCTGCCAGGACATCGATCAGCACTTGTTCCAGGCCCCGCAGATAGCCATGGAGATCGTGGCGGTGATCGGGCAAGAGGAAGATGGGGTAGCCCACCAGCTGGCCCGGCCCGTGGAAGGTCACATCTCCGCCGCGATGAACCGGTACGACCGGGACCTCGCCAGCCACCAGGACGTTGGCGGCTGCGGTCCTCTCCCGACCCAGGGTGAAGACCGGATCGTGCTCGACCGTGATGAGCGTGTCCTCACACCGGCCATGGATGCGATCGTCCAGGACGGACTGCATGCGATCGATGGCCTCGGTGTAGGGGCAGCGCCCAAGGTCCAGTCGGTTCAAGTCTCGTCCTCGATCACGTCGAGGACCAATCGCTGGATCTGCAGGTGGATTTCTTCCGGGGTACCGTCGGCCGCGACGCGCTCGATGCGTTCCCCCTGAGCACGGCAGTGCACGATCACGCCCTCGTAGGCGTCGCCTATCTGGCGGAGCCGATCGATGGCCTCAAAGCGCTCCATGGTCTCGCCACGTTTCTCGATCCTGGCCAGTGACTCCTCTGGCTCAAGACTCAGGAATACGGTCAGGTCAGGCATCTGAAAGCGATCGTTGAGTGCCGCGACTTCAGGCAGCCCGATGGCCAGGGACTGGTACGCCAGAGAGGAGTGATAGTAGCGGTCGGAGATCACCACGGCCCCGCGCTGTAGTGCAGGGACGATCTCCCGGTCGAGGTGGTCTCTGCGATCGGCGGCAAACAGGAACGGCAAGACGGCATCACCGATGCTGGACTCTGGTTGTCCGGGATCGAGTGCGCGTCGAATGAACTGCCCCACCGGACCAGTGGATGGCTCAGCGGTGGTGACCACCTCGGAGCATCCCCGAGCTGAAAACCAATCGGCGAGCATCCGGGTTTGTGTGGTACCTCCAGACCCGTCGATGCCTTCGATAGCGATGAAAAGCGGCCTCATAGGCCCTTCGCTTAACCCCGAGACCCCGACCGGGGTGGAATCATCGGTCCCAGGGGGCTTGACAGCCTCCTGACGCATTGGTGTCGACGCCGCAGTGCTGGTGGGTCTAACCTAGGGCCCGCGAGGTGGTCCATGGCGGTTCGGTTGGTGCTAGCAGGTCTCATTTTGTCTTCTACTGCGTCGGCACGAGTGGTGGATGGTGTCACGCTGAGCCAGGACGAGATCCAGCGGCGAGAGGTGTTGCTCGACTCCTACAATGCGCACTTCCACCCGGAGTTGACGGAATCTGTATCGCACCTGAGCCACGAAGATCATGAGCGCGGCGCCTGCTTGACGGGTCTGGTCCGAGAGCTCAAAGACAGCTGGCATCTCTTCGATGCGGCCGAGCGCTCCGAGATCACCAGCCAGCTGGCCCCGTGGAAAGTAGACCTGCTCGATGAGTTCGCCCCGGCGGTACCGCCGCCCTCAGGAAGTTGCTGGGGACAGCAAAAGGACAATGTCCTTGAGACCGAGCATTTCAGCATCCAGTGGGACGATGGGATCATCACCTCAGCGACGGCCGAGGACTTCGCAGAGGCACTGGAGTACTCCTGGGAGGTGGAGATCGATGAGCTGGGCTGGAGGCCGCCGGCTGGGACGAGCACCTATCAGATGCTGGTTCAGGTCGAGAACATGGGCGGAGGCGCGGGGGCCTACACCACCGTCGAGCGCTGTGGCAGCTTCTATGCTCCCTACGTGGTGGCTTCGGCCAACTCATTCCATACGGGCAGCTGGTACAAGACCATGGCCTGCCATGAACTCCACCACGCGGTGCAGTACGCCTACGGTTTTGCGCACGAATTCTGGTACTGGGAGGCCAGCGCCACCTGGGTCGAGGACCTCGTCTACCCGGATCTGAACGACTGGACCGATGCGGTCTATGTCTACAGCCTGGTGCCCTACATGGGGATGAACGCATTCCGGGGCAGCTCTGGAGACGAGTACCTCTTCTACCACACCTATGCGATGGGCATCTGGGGCATGTTTCTCGATCAGCATGTGGGCGGAAATGAGCTCGTGAGGGAGACCTGGGAAGCTTCCCGGACCTCGACCTGCCAGTACTGCTTGTGGATACCCGATGCCGTCGATCGTGCCGGCGAGGACTTTGTGGATCTCTACACCAGGTTCATCGCGACCAACGCGGTCATGGACTACAACGACCGACTCTGGCTGGCCACACCGACCCTCTCGGATGAGGTGGGCACCCTGCCGGCAAGCGGCGAGTCCGACTACCAGGATCGTCCCCAGAGTCTGGGCCAGAACTTCATTCGCTTTGACGATTCGCTGGGCGGGTCCGGAAAGGCGCTGGAGGTCACGTTTGATGGCGAGAACACACCGGATGAGTGGGTCGCTGTTCTGGTTCGCGGAGACACCGAAGTAGAGGAAATGGTGGTGTTCGCGCTCAACGAGAACATGTGGGGCACTGCCCAGATCGACTTTCCCGGGGACACGAACATCCATCTGGTGGTGAGTCCCATCGATGAATCGGCCCAGGGCTACTACTACGACTGGAGCAATGCGGACGACTACGATTACAGCTGGTCCGCCCAGATTGTCGGATCGGACTCCTCTGGCGGTGATGACGAGGAAACCGGCGGAGAGGATGGCGGCAGCGCGAATTTCGCGGATGGAGACAAGAGCGGAGAGGTCATCGGAAAGAACTCTTCCGCCTGTACATGCTCCGCCAGCTCAGGCCGCAGCGCCGGGTGGCTGGTCCTGCTCCTCGGCATCGTGCCGGCGATACGGCGTCGTAGCTAGCGGGGATGGTTGAGCGGGCCGATGGGCCCCCTGCCCCTACTTGTTCATCATGTGGATGGCCTGGCCCAGCGCGGCCTTGGTCGCCTCCATGACGCCCTCGCCCAGTGTCGGGTGGGGATGAATCGTCAGGCCAATGTCCATGGCCTCCGCGTCCATCTCGATGGCCAGGGCGGCCTCAGAGATGAGATCTGAAGCGTGGGACCCGATGATGGTCACACCCAATACGCGGTTGTCTTCGGCGTCGAGGATCACCTTCACGAAGCCATCGGTCTCCCCGGTGGTCAGGGCGCGCCCGATGGCGGCAAAGGGAACCTTTCCCACCTTGAGGGAGCGTCCCTGGGCCTTGGCTTCGTGCTCCATCAGCCCCGCGGTCGCGATCTCTGGGTCGGTGAACACGACTGCTGGCACCGTCTTGGCATCGTTGTGGGCGTTGTGGCCTGCGATGACTTCTGCCACCACCTCGCCCTCATGGCTCGCCTTGTGGGCCAGCATGGCGCCGCCAGCCACATCGCCGATGGCGTAGACGCCGGCTTGGGTGGTCTTGCACTGGCTGTCGATCTGCACGAACCCACGGTCTGTGAGCTTCGCGCCGGTCTTGTCCAGCCCTTCGGAATTCGGGCGCCGTCCGACGGTCACCAGGATGGCATCGGCTGGGATGGACTGTGGGCCCTTGGGCCCCTCCACGTGTACCAGGGCACCGTCCTCGCTCTCCTCCCAGCCGAGAGCCTTGGTCTTCTTGTGGACGGTGATGCCGGACTTCTTGAGCTTGCGGTTCACCAGCTTCACCACATCCGGATCGAAGCCGCTGAGCACATTGTCCATCATCTCGACGACAGTGACCTCGCTGCCCACCTTGTTCAGCATCTGGCCGAGCTCCAGGCCGATGTAGCCGCCACCGATCACGACGGCCCGCTGGGGTACCTCCGAGAGCGCCAGGGCTTTGGTGGAGTCGTAGATGCGCGCATCCTGGAAGGAAAACCCGGGAACCTCAATGGGTCGGGATCCAGTGGCCAGGACCAGGTGATCGCAGTGGACCTCCACCTTGCCCTCTTCGGTGTCGACGATGATCTTTCCGGCGCCCTTGAAGGTGGCCGTGCCCTTCAAGGTGTCGACCTTGTTGCCCTTGAGCAGGTGCTGAACCCCGCTGGTCAGCTTGTCTACGATGTTCTGCTTCCAGGCCTGAAGCTTCTGCATGTCGACGCTGGGCTCTCCTGCAGTGATGCCCATGAGGTCGGCGTGCCGGATCTCTTCCACCCGCTTGCCGGCGGTGATGAGCGCCTTGGAGGGAATGCAGCCTACATTCAGGCAGACCCCGCCCCAGTACTCTCGCTCGATGCACAGCGTCTTCACGCCGAGTTGGCCCAGGCGAATGGCGCACGGATAGCCGCCGGGCCCGGCGCCCACGACCACAGCCGTGTAGTTCAGCTTCTTCATGGCTCTACTCCATGGTCGCGGTGATCAGTGCCGCGACTCCCTTCTTGCGTGCGGCCTTGACCGCCTTCTCTACAGCACTGGCATCGGCCTTGACCTCGGTGGTTGGAAGTCCGAAGGCCTCCGCCAGCTTGGCAGGGGTGGTCGCCAACTGTGTGCCGACCGGTGCATCGTCCCCGAAAGCTTGTACGGTCACCAGGAAGATAACCGGCGCCTCCGTCAGCACGGTGGCGTTGAGTGCTTCGTGAAAGTCGCCGCTGGCGGCACTGGCCAGACCGAGAAAGCAGAGCACTGGCTTGCCGCTGGCCGTGGCCAGTCCCACGGCGTGCAGGGCGCGTGTACCTGGCGCCTCGCTGGCGGGGGCTACCTTGTACGGCTTGGCGCCGGCACGGCCGTCCACCAGGCGCTCCGGGGGACATCCGCGCAGGACCGCACCGATGCGCTCCCGCATGCCGCCGACTACCCAGTCACTCTTGTTCATGCCGGCGAATCCGCCCTCGACCACTGGGGCGAGCGGGCCGAGCGGCAGGGGGAAGGGCGTGGGACCGAGCTCAGCGAGCTTGGCCTCGGCTTCAGCGAGCGTGCTCACAGACCCTCCACCAAGAGAACCTCGGGCTGCTCCAGGACGGCCTTGAGCGCGCTCACGAAGCGAGCGCCCACGGCACCGTCGATGACCCGGTGGTCAAAGGAAGGCGAGAGGTACATCATTTTCCGGGGGACGACCTGGCCGTCGACGACCATGGCTCGATCATGGATCTGATTCACACCGAGGATGGCGACCTCGGGATGATTGATGATGGGGGTGGCGAAACGTCCGCCGATGTTGCCCACGCTGGTGACCGTGAAGGTTCCGCCCTGGAAGTCACTGAGTGCTGTCTTGCCGGCGCGGGTGCGGTCGGTGAGGTCCACGATCTCATGGGCGATCTGAAGCAGAGACTTGGACTCTACATTCTTGATGACGGGCACATACAGCCCAGCATCCGTGTCTGTGGCGAGTCCGATGTTGACCTCTCCGCGCACGATGAGCTCCAGGTCGGCCTCATTCATGTTGGCATTGATGGTCGGAAACTCCCGGAAGGTGCGGGCGAGCGCCTTCAGGATGAACGCCAGGTAGGTCAGCTTGACCCCGCGAGCAGCCGCTTCGTCCTTGAGTGCATTGCGCAGCCCCACCAGTCGGGAGGCGTCGATCTCGTCGACGTAGGTGAAGTGGGGAATGGTGCGGTAGGACTCCACCATCTTCTCGGCGATCTTCCGGCGGAGGCCGATGAGCTTGACGGTCTCGTCGGCACGCGGGTAGCCGTGACCCTCCACCGGCTTGAATTCGAGGGCAGCGGGTGCCTTGAGCGCGCCTGGGTGGGCGACGAATGTATCGATGTCCGCCTTGGTGACGCGACCATCCTTACCGGAGCCTGGCACTGCGCTCAGGTCCACGCCGGCTTGCCGGGCGTGAGAGCGGACAGCGGGAGAGGCGAGGCCCTTACCGGTTCGTGGCGCAGCCGCAGGTGTGGGTGCTGGCGCCGCAGGTGCGGGCGCGGCTTTCTTCGGGGCGGGTGCGGCAGCAGGGGTAGGTGCTGGAGTGGGCGCGGCCTTCTTCGGGGCGGCCTTGGAGGCTGGTGCAGGCTTGGCGCCGCCCTTGGCCTCGGTGTCGATCTCTGCCAGCGGGGAGTGCACCGCAACGATGTCACCGGGCACGCCGTGGAGCTTGCCAATCACACCGGCCTTGGGAGAGCTGATCTCCACATTGGCCTTGTCCGTCATCACCTCACAAAGGGGCTGATCGACGTCGATGAACTCGCCTTCGTTGGCGAGCCACTTGACGATCTCGCCCTCAACCACGCCTTCCCCGATTTCCGGGAGCTCGAACACAAACATGGACTTCCTCGCTCAGTAATGGACGGCCCCGCGGGCCTCCTCGACGATGCGGGCGGCAGATGCCTCCGCAATTGTGGGGGGGGACTCCAGATGCAGGAATGCAGCCTGGATGATGGTGGAGAGGGCTGCTGCCCCTGCACCGGTGAGGACGACGCGGCCGGTCTTTCGGACCGAAGCGCCGATCGTTTCTGCATCCAGCGGCGCCAGGCTACGGAGGTCGACGACCTCCAAAGAGATGCCCTCGCCCGCCAGGATGTTGGCGGCTTTCTCCGCAGCGGCCACGCCTGTGCCCCATGCCAGGACGCTGACATGGTCGCCTTGGCGCACCACGGTGGATTGGCCGAGCTGTACATCGGGCAGATCTGTGCCGGAGTGGGAGTCATGGAGCACGGTCACCGGCTCGAGGAGCACGGTGGGGCTGCCGTGTTGGAGCGCCGCCACCACCAGCGCCGCAGCATCCGCGGGGTTGGATGCACAGGCGACGTTGAGGCCCGGCACTGCGGTGAGCAGCGGTGTGGGATCGAATCCCTCTGGGCCGACAGGGACGCGAACCACCACGGGGGCAGAGAACTCTCCTGTCATGGCCGCGGCTTCCTGGCCCAGTTGCTGGACGGCGCCCCACAGCGCTGTGGTGCCCGCAAGCTCGACCACTGGTCGGTGACCCCCGATGGCCATCCCCACCGCTACGCCGATGAGCGTGGCATCCGCAGACGGAAGCAGGTGGACCTGCTCGGGGTGAGAGGCCATGAGTCCACTGGACGCAGGTGAGAGGCTGAGTGCCTCGCCTAGCACGTGGACCCGCTGATCCCCGGAGAGGGCTTCGCTGAGCACCTGATGGATGCACTGGGCGCCGTTCATGGACGCATCTCCTGTGCTGGGGGTGCAGCGTCTGCGTTGGCGAGATGCTGACGGATGAAGAACTCGCCGGCCTTGTAGGAGCTCCGGACCAGCGGTCCGCTGGCCACATAGGCAAATCCCAGCGCCTCGCCCAGCGCTCGGTATCGATCAAAGGTCTCCGGCGGGACGAACTCCTGGACCTTGAGGTGCTTGGGCGTGGGCTGCAGGTACTGGCCGAGGGTCAGGAAGTCACAGCCGACCGCGCGAAGATCGCCCATCGTGGCGAGTACCTCGGACTCGGTCTCGCCCACGCCCACCATGATGCTGGACTTGGTGTGGCGGCCTGGGCGCAGTTCTTTGAGCATCTTCAGCACGGCCAGGCTCTGTGCGTACCCTGCCCGTGAATCGCGCACTGTGGGGGTCATCCGCTCGACAGTCTCGATGTTGTGGGCGATGACTTCAGGCCGGGCTTCGCTCACGATCTCGAGCAGATCGGTCCGCCCCTGGAAGTCTGGGATCAAGGTCTCAATCAACGTGTGCGGACTCGCCTGGCGAATGGCCCGGATGCAGTCGGCGAAGTGCCCGGCTCCCTGGTCCGGCAGATCGTCCCGGTTCACGCTCGTGACGACCACGTAGTCCAAGCCCATCGCCGCGATGGTTCGACCGAGCTTCTGTGGCTCGTCCACGTCCAGCGGTTTGGGCATCTTGAGGGTGTTCACCGCACAGAATCGGCAGCCCCGGGTGCAGGTATCGCCCATGACCATGAAGGTGGCGGTTCCGCCGCCCCAGCACTCCCCGATGTTCGGGCAGTGGGCCTCCTCACAGACCGTGTGCAGCCCCTGCTCCCGAGCAGCCGCCTTGATCCACGTGTACCGCTCCCCGCCGGGTGCGCGGACCTTCAGCCATGCTGGCTTGTTGCGGTTCACAGGAGCCCCCTCCCTGGATGGTCGATTGGGTGCCAGGGTCTAACCCAGGTGCAGAGTCGGGGCGATGGCCCGCTCACTCGGCCTGATTGAGGCTCCTGTTCGGTGGACGGCGATCCAGCGGACAGGTTTCCTGGTTGTCCTCTAGCCAGGTCTTCCGCTCTCCCTTGGCGTGTGGCAGCAGCCAGGTGCATAGATTCTCCTGGCTGTTCCATTCCAGGAAGTCCTTTTCGTGCTCAAAAAAGAGCGGATGGGCGGCCATTCCCGTCTCGGTTCTGGCTAGCCAGGCATCCGTCTCGAGAAGCTGCCTCAGTGTTTTCTTGAGCGTTGCCTTCAGCCCAAGTATCGGCTTGCGTTTCGATAGCCGGTTTTTCTGGGTCTTGTCCTGCCACCATTGCAGGGGTGGAGACTCCACGCTGCCATCGAAGAACAGCAGCCACAGCATCGGATCCTGGTAGCGCGAGACGGTGTCCATGTGTCTGAGCTTCTGTAGGTTCACCCACTCTCCATCCAGGCGGTAACGAACACCTCGCGACATTCCGGCACCTGGCCAGCGGTACAGGCCGATCTGGATGTCGTCGGGGCTGGCAATGGGCCGGTGGGCCAGGATGTTGTGGACCACCATGGCGTTGTGGGCGTTGGCCAGGTGCGCGATGCGTCGGTCCTCTTTGGATTCGCCCCACGATTCGCTGTGCTGGCCATGCTCGCCTACCCAGGCCAGGTAGCGATTCAGCGGTTTCGGCCGAGTCGCCAGGAAGTCGAAGTCGACGCCGTTTTCGCTGGTGGCCTTCTGCAGGACTCGCTTCCAGGCCTTGGATGGATTCTTTTTCGGTGGGTCTACGTCCAGCACCACCTTCTCCGCGCAACCCAGCCCCAGCCCCAGAAGGAGCGTGATGATCACGTACAAGTGGTTGCGTCCAGGCACCTCCCCCTCATATTCCATGCGCATGCATTCGTGGAGTTCCATTCTTGTTGCCACTGCACTGGCCTGCTCCGCGCCGGAGATGGCGCCTGCCGGGATGGAATTTGTGTCAGGCGGCGTGATCGTGGAAGGAGGCATTGGCGCAGATGGCCAGCAGCTTGCCGATGGCCGTGCACTCATCGCGCGGCCATGGACCCCAGGTGAGACGGTACAGATCGTCGGCATAGACGGCTCCGCGGAGGGGGTTGCTCCGGCCAGCCCGTCCTGTGTGGCGCTCTTCTACCTTGGACTTGGGGATGCCCCGAACTCGACCATCCAGTTCTCTGCAGATGGCAGCGTGTTGATCGTGGACAATAAGTACGGGCGGCGCCTGGTGGACTCCTGGCGGGGCCTGTCGGTGGACACCGTGGAGCCCGCGGGTCTGATATCGACCCCGGGGGAGATTCCACAACGGTGTGCCATCAGCGTGCCCGTCAAGACCGCAGTGCCAGCACCAGATGGGTATCGGTTCGCTGCGGTCGAGGGCCCCATTCCAGAGGGTGCTGAGGTCGGCTACCGGGTGACGATCTACCGCTGACTTGTCTCAGCCTCTCTACTCAGGCACCCTGAACCTCATGGCTCCCATACCGTTCTCAATGTTGTACCTGCTCTGTCTGGGGGTATGCCTCGGTGGCTTGGAGCGTGCTCGCCAGGGAGTACCCACCCCTCCACCGGAGATTGCAGCGCAGCTGGTGGAGCGGATGGCGGTGGCGGTGCCGCCGCGCCCCGAAGGCGTCCGCCCGATTCAGGGTGCGGGGGGAGATCGCATCACGGAAGCGCAGTGCAAAGACCGCACGGGCCAGTTCCGGGAAGTGTGTTTTCACCACCTTGCTCGCCAACGGGCGCCCACCGATCTCAACGGCGCCATCGCCACCTGCGAGCACATCGGCCCTGCTCGTCCTCAGCAGGAGTGCATGGCCGACGTCGCGGAGCTGCATGCGCCCACGGATACTGCGGCATCCCTGGCGGTGTGCCCGACGATTCCGCGCAAGAAGTGGCGAGATCAGTGTGTGTTTGGGATCGCGCTGGCGGTGACAGCGGCGGATCCCAAGGGTGCCTTCAGGCTGTGCGATCAGGCGGGCATGTGGCGGGATTTCTGCCGCCATGATGTCAACGGAGAGATCGCGGTGGTGGACCTCGATATGGCGCTGGCGCACTGTGCCGCTGAGGAGGGCGGGCTGTTGATGCGGAAGTCCTGCTGGCACGGCATCGGAAAGTACATCGCTCGGGTGGATGCATTCCGTGCCAGGGATGCTTGCGCTGAGGTGCCTGCGGGTCTGTACCGGGAGAATTGCGTGCACGGAATGGGATGGGGGGCCGCGGAGAAGGGGGGGATCGCCTTCGCTGGGCAATGTGGGATGACGGGGCTGTACGCCGATTCCTGTCGCCTCGGTGTGGCGTACAATCATCGCCGCTTTGATCAGCGGGCAGCGCTGGACATCTGTGAGGATGTGATGCGGTCAGACCTGCGAGCGCAGTGCCGGGAATTCGTGGACCACGGGATTCTCAGAGGCTCGCCCGACTGATCGCGACCAGTTCCACATCTGACACGCCGGCTTCCTGTGCGGTGGTGAGCACCTTGCCGACGAGCTTCCATGGGGCCTCGCGATGTGCCCGTACCTGCACCCGCTGGGCTCCGGCCGCATGAAGGGTGTCCAGTAACTCTGGGATCAGGATCTCCTTGGCGCGGGTCCAATGGGTCGCAGATCCGGTTCGAAAGCCGTCGACGTAGATCCCATCTGTGCCCACATCGATGGTCAGGCCCAGGGACGGCTCCGCTTCGGCTCTACTCACAGGTAGCGCAAATCCGGACTCGATCTGCGGCATGGGCGGCTGGGTGTTCCAGGTGCGCAGAATGGCCACCAGCAAGAGGGTCAGGATGTCCACGAGGGGCAAGAGGCTGGCCAGACTGGGGCCTGGTGGGGGCGCATTGGTGTGGAACAGGCGTCTCACTGGGCGACCTCCAGCACCACCTTGGGGTAGAGCTCGCCGCTGGGGCCTTCTCCAATGGCGTCCATCCACCGCACGACCTGATGGGTAGTGGAGTGTGCCTGAGGCACAAGGGTGGCCTCTCGACGCCCTGGGTCGATTCGCTTCAATCGGGCCAGGACCCCCTGAAGCTCGGTGAGGCTGGCGGCGCCCATTCGCTGTAGCTCCACCTCGCCAGCAGATGCGCGCACATCCGTGGTTCGAACGGAGGCCTCTACGGAGAAGCCCTCCTCCAGACTCAGGATCCGGATCTGCTCGACAGGCCCATCTCCAGCGATTCTCTCGCTCTCTCCTCCGCTCAGTCCGATGGGCAGCCCCGTTCTCCGATCTACGCTGGTGGAAAGCAGCGTGAGTGGCAACAGCAGGAGCATGAGTGCCACCACACTGAGCACGGTGGGTCGGAGGTCGTGGGCAGGCTCAGCGGTCTGGAACAGCCGCCTCATCTCTTGCTCGCTGCGATCCGCCCGGCCACGGCCTCGTATAGCGCCAGGGTGCGACGTGCCCTGCGGTCCACCATCGCGTGTGCGGCGATGGCAGGGATGCCGACCAGGAGTCCCCAGGCGGTGGTGGCCATTGCGGTGGCGATGCCTTCACTCAGGCGTGTGCTTCGTTCAATTGCGGATGCATCGTCGAGTCCTGCGAAGGCCATGATCAGCCCGTAGACCGTGCCCAACAGTCCGATCATGGTGGCCAGATTGCCGACCATCATCAGGTAGGAGATCCGGTCTCGCACCTTGGCTTCCGCCAGGGCGGCCTCGGCACCCATGGCATCCCAGGCCCCATCGGCGGAGTTTGCCTGGAAACCGGCTTTGACAATGGGCGCCAGGGGGGTGCCCCGGGTCATGGACTCGACGTCCTCGGGTTGCCCGGTTTCCAGCAACTCAAGGACTGCGTCTGAGTCCAGGTTCCACTGGAACCAGAGGAGCCAGAGTCGTTCGAGTCCGACAGCCAGCCCGAGGGCCAGCGCCACAGCGATGCCGTACATGAACGGGGCGCCAGCGCCGTTGAGTGCGGAGATGAGTGCTTGAGTCACGCCAAACCTCTGGTCAGTTCGGGCTATGGTGCCACATATCGTGGTCGATGGAGCAATCGATGTGGCTGCTCATAATGTCCCTGTGGGGCTGTGTGGATGAAAGGGACTCGCGCACGGGCCTGTGCGAGGATCTGATGGCCGGGGCGAAGCGGGACACCTGCTACGTGGAGCATGCGGTCGCGCTGTTTCGGCAACAGGGGAATCAGGCCATCGCCACGATACTCCGTGAGGTCTCCGATCCTGTGGCGAGGGATTTCATCTGGTTGACCTTGACCCGGGATGTGGACTCCTCCACGGAACGCTGGTGTCACAGGATTGAGTCCGAGGCGATCGCGGAGCGATGTCGGGTCCTGGTGCGACGTCCCCACTTGCATCGGGCCATCAAGGATGACGGCTCCAGATCGTCTGAGGGATTGGAACAATAGAAAAGTCCCCCCCGATCCGGTCCTCATCGCAGAAGATGGAGGAGACGCTGAGACGCTTGCGTAAGGTCCGGCGGGGGGGACTGATTCTTCCCTATGGAACGAAATTCTTCGCTCCACAACCAAGATAAGGCCGCACCGTCCGGACAGGCAAGGCCTTTCTTGCCTGTGGACAACTTTTCACGGGTGTTTCACGATTGGAGCCTCCAGATCTGTGCCCCATCGGTCATGGTGTGCGCGATCCATCAGCTCCATTACTGCGGCGGAGAGATAATCCGTGCCACGGATCGTCTCGTCGTCCTCCGGCTCCATGGAGAGCAGGGGGTCCACGACGTCGATGGTGATGTTCGCCGAGATGTCTGCGGCATCTTCTCTGCCCGTCAGTTGGGCCACGTAGACGGAGTCGGGGTGCAGGCGGACCCAGGGCATGCCCGCTGACTGCATGGCTGCCACCATTCCCGTGACGTGGATGGGCAGCTCCAGGTCCGTCAACACGTGGTCGATTTCGGTACCGGTGGCAATTCCAGCGAGCTCGGGAAATCGTGCGGCGACGCCCGCCATGTGGACCGGTGCGGTGCGCGCTGCCCAGAATACCGTGGCAGCAGGCACATCGGCCCGACGGGTCAGATCGATATGATCGGCGGCATCGAGGGCTTCCAGGGGATGCACCCAGGCGTCATCTGCTGGGGACCAGATGGGGTCCAGGGTGGATTCTCTGAGGTCGAGTTCTCCGTTGGCATTCTCGTCGATAAACAAGGTGCCATCGGTGTCCATCTCCGTCTCCGCATCCGGATCCCAGGCCAGGCCGGGATAGCCATGCGGACAGCTCAGGCGATGATCTTCGCTCAGTAGACAGGTGCGAGCATCGAAGTAGTCACCGGGGTGATCTTCTGTGCCTGGCTCGACAGTGATCAGCTGGCCGGAGGCCGGGGTCTCGAAGGTGGCGATGCCATCAATCTGGGGCAGCTCCACCTCTGGATCTGCCGCGGTGGCCCAGGCCAGATTGCCGCCGTTGGACCAGCCTGCCAGAATGATCTCTCCGGAAAGACCGTCGGGCAGGCGGTCGTCCAGGGTGCAGAAGTCGGTGTCTACCACACCTCCTGCGGCATAGCGGAGCGCTGCTCCCAGTGCATGGCGGGCGCCGTCGCCGCGGAGGTCATTGGCGCCCTCGGAGGCGTCCTCGCTGTCTCCGCCGGGCAGGTTCAAGTAGATGGTGGCAAAACCCTGGTCGGATCGGAGGCGCGGTCCCCCGGGGGCCAGTGGCACTGTGTCGGTATTCCAGCCGCCGTGGACATAGACGGCGACTGGGGTTCCACCAGCGTACCGGGCGCCACTGGGGATGATCACCTGCAGGGTCAGGGCTCCGCTGGGCGCCTCGTCACTGAGCCGAATCAGGGGCTCGAAGGCGGCCTTGTCGATCTGCCATGGCTGGCATGGCGGGGCCGAGGCGTTGCAGCCAAAGGCGAGCAGCAGGAGCAGAGCGGGGCGCACGGCATCACCATGCCACAACATTGCGGCTATTCCTCAGTGGATTGATCTCCACGCCTGCGTGCCACAATCACCGCAATGAACACGCCCAGCACGCAGAGCCAGGAGAACAACCAACCACCTTGCCGGTAGATGGTGTCGATGTTCATCAGATGAACCGGCGCGGTGGTGACGGCATCCGTGAAGGGAGGCTGCACGGCGCGGATGTCCCCGTGGGGATCGACCACGAAGCTGATGCCCGAGAAGGCGATCCGGACCATGGGTCGGCCAAACTGGGTGGACATGGCCGCAGCGAGCATGGCGTGCTGGTGGGGGGAGGCGGTGTCACCGAACCAGGCATCGTTGGTGATGTTCACGAACAGATCGACGTCCGCCATCTTCCACATCTGGCTGATGAGGATGGCTTCGTAGCAGATGGGCACCGAGTAGGTAAAGGGCTGCCCCTGCCGGTCCTTGCCCTGGAAGACCGTGGCGATTTCACCGGGCCGAAAACTACCGGGGCCCTTGATCCACTCCCTCAGGATGGGAAAGGTGTCCGCAAACGGGATGTACTCGCCAAAGGGCAACGGAATCATCTTGTCGTAGCGCTGCGGGAGAATTCCGTCGCGGGAGAAATTGTAGGCGGAGTTGTAGGCCGTGATGGCCTTTTTTCCATTGGGCAGACGAACAGGTTTGCGGGTCCCGCCGCCGACAAGCAGGTGAAAGTCGCCCTCTTTGGCCATCTTCTCGAAGTACGCACGTGGGGAGAGACCACCCAGCTTCTTGAACTTCGTGTCCTCTCTGTTCGGGTTGACGTGCACGGAGCCCTCGGGCCAGATCACCAGGTCCGGCTTCTGCTTGGCGACCTCATCGGTGAGCACGGCCCAGCTATTGATGCTCTCCCACCTCGACTCCGCCATGCGGACTTCCATGGTCTTGTTCTGCTGCATCAGCGCGGCATCGATGGTCCGGCTCTGTGCAAGCTCTGCTTCGATGGCCCCGTGACGCCAGGCACCAAATCCAAGGTTGCCCAGGAACAGGAGTGCGACCACACCGTAGACCCGCCAGGGCT
>Ga0310342_100000441_pt1 | contig 23139 bp, 13 predicted proteins | sample S15DNA20500_MG_FD_206155 | JGI IMG/M metagenome (GOLD analysis project Ga0310342, IMG submission 206155) | Marine microbial communities from station ALOHA, North Pacific Subtropical Gyre - S1503-DNA-20-500_MG | ecosystem: Environmental > Aquatic > Marine > Oceanic | place: Pacific Ocean: North...
CTGCGTCAGCGAGTCGAATCAGGTCAGCCGCTTTGGCACGAAGAAGACCGCCGCGATTATACAGGGTTGACAGGCGCCGTCCGTCCGCGAGATTGACCAAGCTTTAAATGTCTGCCTGGAAATAAAAATAGGATACCCTCCCCAAGGGTATCCTATTTTATTGCGCAGTTAGTTTTCGGTCGCTTTACCTAAGTTCCCTTGATGAAGCACCGTTAAATTGAGCAGTTTTTCCCCTCGACGATGAATTCAAAGGTAAAAATTAAATAACTTACACCTCTGGTCACGTCCATTTACGGCACCGTTCTGTTAAGGAAGCAGTAGGTTATAGCGAATCCAGGTGAGCCGGATCATTCCACTCAAGCTCATCTCGCAAGACGACCACGTCAGCTGGGGCCTCGATTCCCAACCGAACCTTATCGCCAGACACACGAACTACAGTCACTACTATCGATTCGCCTAATCGAATCCTTTGGGACTCGCGCCGAGATAAAACTAGCATCGTCGTCACCTCCATGTGCACTGTTAGCTCAGTAATTTGTATATAGATAAAAAATTTTGGCGGGTTATTTTTGTTAAACTCGTTTGCTTTTGTGGCCTAATTTAATCTACGAATATTTTTGATTAACAAGTTTTTAAGCAATAGAACTTGCTAGTATCGGCGCTTGGGAAAGGTGAATTTTTTGGAAACGTTCTCCGGCAGTGCCATAAAACAAAATAGTGTTGTGGTCAGTTTCCCAAATTGCGGTCGATTTGACACTTCGGGGCCCATGCAAGCAGAAATAGGTTCCACAGGGCGCTCCGGCACGAGTCAAAATCCTTTCAGTCATGGGAAATATGCCGGGTTCTAATTGGTTTTCATCACAGAGTATTTGGTAAACAAATTTTCGCAGGTCTTTCAAGTCGTCGATTTGATAAGTGTCTACCGACATCGTACGGACGTTCTCCTTGGAATTTGACCTTAAGCTAGGATAGTTCAGGTCTTTATCGGGTTAGATGTTTCGAGCAGCTGGGTGTTACTAGAGATTGTTATCGGCAAGGTAAGAAAGATAGTTTTGACTTGATAAAATAGTAAAGAATTATGGATTAAACGAAAGTGACAAAACAATCGGCAACTACGATCGTATCGGACATGATGCTGCGATGGTTGACTCGATGAAAGAGCTTCGTTATACGTTTCGAAGGTTCCGCAGGCGGTAAAGTTAACCGAGGTCGTATTTTCCGAGTTCAAATCGCCGGCAACGGTTTGCTCAGGAGGCCTTTTCCGGCGGGTTGTGCAGGGGTGAAGCCGGCCGATCTTCCTGCTGGCAAGTAAGCAGAAGCGTTGAATTGACGTAATCTTCAGATTTCCTGAAGAAGAGCCACGGGTTGACCACTTTCAATCGGTTGGATCCGACTTATCGGCTGTGGCGCGAATTGGGAACACCTGGGAGAATCACCAGGCCGGAATTTGGCTGGATAATAACCCGGGGTGAGAATGAGTAAAAAACCGCAGTGGAATGCTCAATGGTCGTTTTGGAGAATGACCGTTTTCCAGTTCCATCGTCACTATTGAGTGTTGTCACTGTTGAGCTGCCGAAATTCTCGGAAGGTGACTGCTTGGCAACCTTTTCGATCCGCTTCGGCCAGTGCCATCCGGTGGCGGTCTTCCGTTGTCAGTTCCCGATCAATTTTATGAACACTCCGGAAAGAAAGTGTTTGTGGCTGGCTGCCAAAAAATGTTTGACGTTTATGAATCTCAGTTGCGAGGATTTGTTTTTCCTCAAGTACAGCATTGAGTTTCAATCGAGCGTACGGAGGAGATCCTCCCGGACGTGTAGCATTGAGTCGTGCGTACCAGTCGTGAAAAAATCGAACACGACGTAAAAGTGACAGGTCGTCTTCGCGTGTGCCGCGCGCACGATAGGTCACGAAGCTGCTCTCGAGAACCAGTTCTTGTTTTTTAGCATTGAACTGCACCGGTTCAAAGTTCGGATCGGCGAGAAACTTAATGACCGCGTCGCCATCTCCATTTTTAACGAGAGAGTGGATCTGAGATGTGAATTTTACAAGATCGTCAGTAGTGATTTCTGTCTGCACTTTTCTCTCGCTGTCCAGCAGCACAAATATTCCGGCAGTATGTTCAAAGATAGATACCTGTTGCTTTCCGTTTAAAAAATCGTAGATGGTTCGTTCGGTAAACAAGGTTAGATTTTGGCTGATTGGCTCTGATTCGTTAGCGACATACACACGTGTCTCGATTCGCAGCTGTTGCCCAAGCGATGGACCGGGGCCCAATAACAGGAACAAAATGGCGAAACTCGTGAACTCAAAAATACGACCCATGAGAGCAACTTTCGAAGAGTCCGGAAGTATCATTAGCGGGCTGAGAGGATACTCGAGAAATCCTTAAACTCAAAGAGTGGTTAGGCCATTGAAAAGCCAAATCAGAAGATGATTTGCTAGCACGATCCAAAAAGGTGGTGTCGGCAGGTAGCGTGCCGAAAACTTAACAGCCTGTTGTTATCAAGTTCCTAGTATTTCTGGGTGAACCTGGCAGGGTATCAGCGCGCCTGAACATGGACATCTTTTCTTTGTTCGAAGGCTTGTTTTGTGCGTAAGCTGTTGATTCGCACATAAAACGGCAGCCGACCGGCGTTGGAGATGTCCACCTCAAGATGTATGGATCGTTTCCCGCCGGGCCGCATTTCAGCAATCGGCTCGATTTCAATAATCCGCTCATCATGACCCACACGTTGTATTCCCAGGTCACCAGAGATACTGACAAATTTGGCGCCAACAGGTAACAGGAGGGTTGTCTGGACGTTACGGTCGTTGAGGACGTTTTGATTATCAATGGAAATCAGCACGGTGATCCGATCACCCACGTAAGCCCGATTGGGCCCAGTCGACACGGTGAGTTTCAGCTGTCCACCCAGAACTGCTGCACCGTTGGTGGCGATTGGCAGCACGGCATCTAAAGGTTGGTGGTTCGATTGATTTTCCGGTGTAGGAAAAGGTCGATCCGGCTGGATTCCGGGTTCTGGTGGTGCCGGATCGATCTGCAGGCACGCTTCATGTACATGGTGGATCCCTTCGCGTGTTTGCACCGATACGAGATTACAGCAATGATGATGTCGGGCAATGCACTGGCAGCGAACTTGTCGGGTAAATGTCTCCCCCTGTGCCATTTCTGGGATTGTCCATGTCAATTCACCCAGAGGGGGATTGACCGGCCTTAAGCTCAACGTATCGTACTGGTCGACAATGGTGACCTGGTGAAGGAGAGCTTCTCCAGTATTGACGACTGTGATCGTGAAGTCTGCGAATTCCCCGACCGTTTTTCTTTTGGGTCCGACCTTGCTTACCTCCAACGCTGGCTGTGGTTGGGGGGGTCGCGCATTGGCTGTCACGCATACGGTGTCGCTGGCCGTGTGACCATCACTGGCCGTAACCTGTAGCGTGTGACAATGTTTTCCAGGGCTCAAGACAGTGAATGTAACACCCAGATCACTGATTGATTCACCAGGCTGCAAGTCCTTGAGAGATCGCTCCATTGGGCTTTGCTCGGTGTCGTGGCGCAATCCTGGGTCAAACGTATCTCGCAAAACGATTCCGGTCAGCGGTGTTTCGCCGCGGTTGGTGACCGTGATCGAGAACTGCACCCGGTCTCCGACAAGTGCCTTCCTGGGCCCGCTGACGTTCACCGATAAGCCGACAGCGAAAACTCGGGTTGTGGTACACGAACTTGTTGTAGGCCCGTTGTCGCTACGGGTTGACGCACAATGTTCGATTTCTCCCAGGGCTCGCGTTCGACAATGAATCACAATCGTGCTGAGAGATTGGGGACCGAGGTCACCTAATTGCCATTGTAGGCGTTTCCCGAACACGCTGGCGGCAGGGCTACTGTTGAGAAATTCTAATCCACTCGGCAAGGTATCCTGAACCAGAACGTTGGTCGCAGGAAGGTCCCCCAGATTGGAAACATCAATGCGATAGGTTGCGGTTGTATCGACACTTGCAATGTCCGGTCCCGTTGTCTGAATGGCCAAGGCGGGAGCACTCCAATGGATGGAGGTAGTACCTTGGCCCAGAACGAACCGGTTGGGACCACCGGAAGTAGGATTGGGTTGGATCACCTGAATGTTGATATGAGTCGGTCCCGGTTGGTCACAGTTAGCCATCACGCTAATTGGAGCCTGGCCCTGAGCATTGGTAATGACTTCCATTTGTTGAACGCCATCGGGAGAAAAACCGGCAGTCACACCTCCAACGATTTGATACCGAACGATCCAGCCTGGTAAGGGAGCTGAATTGGTATGCTGGACCACCGTTGTGACAATCTCCTGTTCGGAGCCGACTCGACCCATCGTCGGGGGTGGAAAAATCCATTGAGCATCAATCCAATGTACGGTTGCAGATCTTTGACGGTGGTGCCAGTTCTTGATATCCGGTGCGTAGGCCGTCACATGGCTGATGCCCTCTGATGGAGATGTCAGACTCAACCATGATTGGCCACTTAGCACTTGGACATCATCCGCCGGATTGGGAGTTCCCCGCGTCAGCACCTTGTCGCGACGAAGCGCCTTGGCGACGGCGTAACCAATGCTTTTTTTCTTGTGATGTGGGTGTGTCAGGTGGCGGAGACCAAAATAGCCCTGGTCGCCAACGTCAATAAAATGTCCCACGCTTTCCTGGGAGAGCATCCATTCGATTCGACCGCATTTATCAAAAAATTGATCCTCTCGGCAAACTCCTGCAAGGAGGACAACTTCCGTACCAATGGGTGCAACAATCCGCTGCGGCGTAAGAACCAAGTCGTTTGCCGACGGCTTGATGGCCGGATAATTCAAGGGGAACCATGGCCGAGGTGATTTTGGTGCCTGATTCCAGCCCAGCGGAGCGTTGGGTGGGATTTGGTCGGGTCCAAAGATAGTTGCATCACCCCATTGTGGACAGGGTGGCGGTACGGCCGGAGTTGTATACACCGGCCGGGGTAAGCCAGGCATCGAATCGCGGTTCCACGATCCGCTTGCTAATTCCTGCTCTGGAGATCGCGGAGGAAAAATATCACGGTTGAAGCCACCAAGTGTGGGCGTTGTGTAATTTGGAGCGGGTAGAAAGATTTGGCGACCTGTAGGATCGATGCGCGGCAGCCTGAGAGGAGCGCAAGCGCAAGGCATAAGCACCAAACATGCTAAAAATGAAATCGTTAGTTGCGAAAATCGGGAATACATCGTATGTCCTCGTGCAGCAAACGTACCATGCGTTTTGGCAACATGCGGCAACTTTACATCCTGGGATGTTGAAAAAAGCCAACAAATGTAGACCGGTTGTAGGCAGCATGATGATTGCACCGATTTTTTACCCTGCTAGAGAGTGGCGATGCTCCACCGGCGGCCAAAATTTTTTTCATCAGGACATGGTGTTTGAGAGACGATGATTGCTTTGAACTTGCAGCCAGCCGGAGGGACCATCCCGCCAATCGCTATAGATGTCAAGAATTTCTTGCGGTCCCGATGTCGTGAGAGATTTGCCGATGTTGGATTAGCAGTATTTAAAAAAATGGGTTAGATACAAACACTTAAGACGATTGCTAAAGAAATACGACTTGCACAGTTTATATAGAATGCTAAAGATGAGGATATAAGACAAGGTGCCTATGGGAACGGACTGTAGACGTCAAAGTAATATTGTCGCAATCTCGTTTTGACGGTCCGTAAGACTCGCGTAGCCATGACCCACCGGTTCGTGTTAAGAATCGGAAACCCTTTGGGTAATGTCACCCGTTTTCCCGTTGCACTAGGTCGATTCCCACCTAGGTAAAGGAGTGGCCATCATGAGTTCCGTTGTTTTCTCTAAACGTTGGTTGGTGTTTCTGGCGTTTGTCGCCAGTTGTTTTGTGGCTATCGATCGTAGTTGGTCGCAGCGGCCGGCCGAATCGGTACAGCAGGCATTTGACCAGATGAATAACTGGTTAGGAGATACTGACAACGGACGCCTTTGGAAGCGGTTTCTTCGTAACGAAAAACTCCAGCAACAATTGGCCCTGGGGGACGAGGCGGATATCACCGTCGTTCGAGAAGTGTTGGACCAATATGGGTCCGACACGCCCGGACTGGACAAGCGCCACATGGTGGCCGTGCGTCGTGCATTGAAGAATTGGATCGCAGTACTTTCCTTACCATCGCGCGACAAGTTGCCAGAGATTACTAAAAATTCGATTGACAGTTTTCGTCAAATGGATTCTCAGGAGGTAAGCGACACTCGCCGTGAGTTGCTCAACGCAGTAACGTCACTGGAGAAATACCTCAAAAGTGGTGGCGAGAAAACACGGACTGAATGGCATGAATATTTGGATTGGAGCCGTTTTGAGCCCCAATTAACCAGCGAGACACCCAATGTCCGCAATTTGGACGCCATGATCCGGCGTTTACACACCGATAAACCGGGTCTTGAACTTTCACATTTTATCGCTGTAAGAACATCGCTAACGGCTTTTCGAAATGCATTAATTTTTTCAGATCCACAGGCAAAAGATCAATATGTGAAGGTGGTGGAATCTTTGGCCAATTCACTTGAGTTATACGAGACTGACCCAAGTCATAAGAATGCGAATTTGGTCGGTCAATTGATGGGTTGGCTACATCACGGCCGTCAGGTCCCGATCGTGTTAGAGGCGATTAACCATCATCATACGCGTCCGAATTTGCATGTTCAGGTTTCCGCCGGACTGGTCGCGGCCGGAATCGAGGATGTGGTTTCCAAAAACAGTAAGATACGGGACAACATTCTGGGTACCAGCACGACCAGTAACGTTCGTTCCAACGGAAAGATTACGGTTCGGTTGATTCCTGACGAAAGTCGTTCGGTGTTGGAGATGCAGTTGGAGGGTCAGGCCCTCGCGTCAACGGTAGGGCGCAACGGGTCAGTGACCATTTATACGACCAGTTCGACGAGTCTTTCAGCACGGAAGCAGATTTGGATTGACGCTGAGGGTTTTGATTCATCGAGAGCTACAGCCAATTGCCAGACTCGGACCAAAGTCACCAGCATTTCGGCCCCCTCGCAGATTGTTCGCAGGGCTGCCCAACAGCGGGTTGCCAGTTCCAAACGCCAGGCCGAATCCATTGCGTCCCGACGAGCCGAACAGCGGTTGATTGAAGAGGTTGACCGTAAAGCGGGAGAAATGTTGGTAAAATCAAACGATTCGTACCTGGAAAAGATTCGTCAACCACTGGAGCGATTGGGTGGATTTCCAAGTTTGCTCCAGTTTCGCACAACCGACAGCGACTTGTTGGTTCAGATGCTGCAGGCAAACGAATCGCAGTTAGCCGCGTCCTCCGATCCTCCGCCGTTGAATGGGCAATTTGATTTATCGGTGCGAATACACGAAAGCCTGTTTAACAACATGGCCCAGTCGGTGCTCGGTGGTACGACGCTGACAGACGTTCGCGCGATTGAGCTGGCCGAGCGACTCACGGGCAAAGTTCCCGAGGGGCTCGAGATACAATCCGACGAAGAACCGTGGTCGATCACGTTTTCTCGAAATACGCCGCCAATCACAGCCGAGTTTCGCGATGGAACTTTGAAGATCACGATTCGAGGACGAAAATTCACGTCAGGCGATCAGGCTCTCAAGGCCTGGGATATTAGCGTGGCCTATAAAATCGAAACGGGAGCAGAGGGTTTGCGACTTGTTCGGCAAGGAGAGGTGCTTATTCAGCCCCGCGATTTTGACCAGCGTCAGCAGAAAACGCTGTCAGTGGCCGAAACCAGTGCCAAGCGTTTGTTAACACGTAAGTTTTCACAAATGTTTACCGAGGAACGGGAATTTGAGGGATTCGAGTTACCTGGTCAGTGGAAGAAGGCTGGTAAGCTCAAGCTGGTTCAAGCCGACAGCCACGATCAGTGGTTGACGTTTGGTTGGGCCAAATCCCCGACGGACGTTGAGACGGTCGCCTCACGACCAGCCCGTTAAAAACATTGACCGGCAAAGATCCTCTGGCAACGATGAAAACCAGTCCCTGGGTCGACATCAGTTTCGATTGCTTGCCCTTGCGCACGATTGACAGGCTCGACATTCCAATCGATGCTTCGCCCAAGTTTCGTCAGAAGTGCGAGCGAATCAAGCTGGCTCTCGAAAAACACGGTGCGCACAACACGTATTATTTGCATAATGCGCAGTGCATCTATCATTTGCTGAATCACCCAGAAGAAGGTGCCCTGGAGTTTGCTTGGGAGGGCACCGTGTTGACCGATACGGCCGATTCCCGCGCCGTGAGTTGTGATTTGACGGACGTTCGGCTAATTAGGGAAACGTGCGACTGGCTGACCGAACCGATCGTGAACTGGTTTGCCAAGACGGTTCTCAAGTCGGTTGTGGTTGAGTTCGATCGGTACATCTCAGCGGGCGATTTGGAACAGGCCAAGCTCCGCGTCGAGCAAATTCAGGCATCCAGTGACGATGCCGACGGTTTTTTGGGAATGTATTTGTAGGAGATGTTCGCTCGGAGGTGTGTGTGACCAGGTAATCGGGGTAAAAACCGGGGTCAAAAAATTCTGACTGCTTGAGAATATCAAACGGGTGGCTGACAACCTGCGACTTCAAAACTCGAAGTAAAACGTTGGGCGTTCCTAGCGAAGGAGAGACGAACGATGCGCACGGAGGCACGTTGGGCCAGGCAACTGGCCTGTTTCTGTTTACTGGGCCTGTTTCTTAATCTGCTGCAAGTCCTTTCTGTGATGGCTCAAGAGCCGTTCGCTGCAGATCACAACCGCAGTAGTGCGCGGGCTACGATGCTGACCTTTTTGGAGAATTCCGACCAAGAAAGTGAAACCGCTATCAGCGCTGCAGCCAGTTGTCTCGACTTTTCTGCTATGAGTGAGCCTGCTACCGATGCGCAAAAAAGTCAGACTGTGAAACGATTGAAGGGGATTATCGATCGACTGGCGTGGGTGAATTTACGCGAGGTAAGCGATCAGCCCGACGGCGATCCTTATCGATTTCCTCCCCAGGCTCGCTATCAACCAATTGTCATTGCTCCCTCCAGCGACGGAGCGTGGCTTTTTACAAGTCAGACAGTGGCAAGGATCGATCAGCTGTATCAACAATACCAACATCTACCGTTGATCGTTAGCAGCACGCCCTGGTATCGGCAGATGATCGCACCGTTGGGCAACGAGGCGTGGCGAATTACGGCCTTGTTTGTCTGCCTGTTGATCGGGATTATCGTAGGGAAAATTGGCAAATTTTTCCTAGAATCATGGGGGGAGCGTTTGCAGCTGCGAGAACGGATTTGCGCCAGTGCCGGGGTGCGTGCCCTGGCACGCGCAGTGACTCCGGCCTGCCTGGTATTGGGGCTCCAAATTGGTTTGAGATTTTTGATTCTTAATGAAATCGTTGAATCCATTGGAGATACGATCATCGATGTCTTGATGGCTGTCGTGGTCGCTTACGCTGCGTTTCAATTGGTGGATGTGTTGGATGCCATGATGAAAACGTTTTCCGAGCGAACGGAAAGCAAAATGGACGACATGCTGGTGCCGTTGGTACGTACAAGCCTACGAGCAACCATTATCATCCTGGCCCTGGTACAGATTGCGACCATTTTGAGCGACAAACCAATGACATCCGTTATCGCCGGGTTGGGTGTGGGAGGTTTGGCAATTGGATTGGCCTCGCAGGACATGGTCAAGAACTTGTTTGGATCGGTGATGATTCTGAGTGACCACCCGTTTGAAATGGGCGATTTCATTGAAGTCAGTGGACACTTGGGAAATGTTGAAACGGTCGGTTTCCGGTCGACACGAATTCGCACCCCGGAGGGTCATCTGGTCACGTTGCCCAATGGGAGTCTGGCCAATGCGGACATTAAGAATATTTCGCAACGACCTTTCTTGAAGCGAATTTTCGGCGTCGGCCTGACCTATGACACGCCACCGGAAAAAGTCGAAAGGGCAATCGCCATCATTAAAGAAATCCTATCCGACCATTCAGGAATGGACCAAAGCAAGCCGCCCCTGGTTCATTTCAACGATTTTACTGACTCGACACTCAATATCCAGGTCATCTATTGGCACTTTCCGGCTGAATGGTCCGAATTTTGCGAGCTCAATGAGAACGTCAACTTGGCGATTTTCAGGCAATTCAACGAAGAAGGCATCGAATTCGCCTTTCCTTCACAAACCATCTACATGGCCAGTGACGCTGCTTAAAAAGATGCGCACAATTTGTCACGCTGACAAACCTGCATGGGTCCGACAGCTTGACAATGCGATAGAAAACATTGAAACGTCGATTTTTTAATCTTGACGTGTTTGTGCGATCCACCCTGCTGGCTGGTTGCCAAAACCGCCAGCAGAATTACCGGATTTTCTAATTTTGTAGCGCATCGACAAACGGGGTTGTTGATCAAAAAGGCCCCCCGCACCAGAAAATCTGTCAACTGGCACCGCGATTTGGCGCCAACAGAGAGCACATCTTTCTATGAGTGCAAATGGTTCAATGTCAGTTGGATCCAACCTGAAAGATGAAAAAAGAAACTATTTCTATCTTCCCGTTCGACTTGTCCGTTGGATGGAAAATGCCATAATGAGAGGTTCGTCACGGACAGACTAACCTTGGATTTATTGACTGCCTGATTTATGCCAGTTTCGGATATTACGATCAAAGGCGCACGTGAGCATAATTTGCGTGACGTCGATCTTGTCTTGCCTCGTAACCAGTTGATCTGTTTAACCGGCGTCAGTGGTTCCGGGAAAAGTTCATTGGCCTTTGACACATTGTATGCCGAAGGCCAAAGGCGATATGTCGAGAGTCTCTCCAGTTACGCCAGACATTTTCTGGGGCAAATGCCCAAACCTGACGTTGATCAAATTGCGGGTATCAGTCCATCGATTTCTATCTCGCAAAAAACGGCCGGCAACAATCCGCGATCGACCGTAGGAACGATTACCGAGATCTACGATTATTTACGGGTTTTATTTGCGCGTGTGGGCGACGGGCATTGTCCAAACTGCGGCCGGAGAATCACAGCCCAGTCACGGGAACAAATTTTGCAGCGGATTTTAGAACTTCCCCAAGAGACGCATTTCTCTGTGCTGGCACCTTTGGTACGTGGTCAGAAGGGTGAGTATCGTGACCTGTTTGAGGATTTACAAAAACAAGGTTTTGCGCGCAGTCGTGTTGATGGCGAAATCGTTACGTTGTCCAGTGATCTTCAACTGGACCGACAAATGCGACATGACATTGATGTGGTGGTTGATCGACTGGTACTTAAGCCGGGTGTTCGGTCACGATTAGCCGAAGCCGTTGAACTAGCGGTCAAGCTGGGCGACGGAAATCTGATCGTGGCTCGAGAAGATTCCGATCAAGATAAAACGGGCCCAAGTTCCAAACGGGCCACGCGAGGCAAGAACCGGCGTGACCGTGCAGCTGCGGGTGACTTGCTGCTTTCGGTGGATTACTCATGTGGCCCTTGTGGTCTCAGTTTCGAGGCGCCAACCCCTCAATTGTTCAGTTTCAACAGCCCCCAGGGCATGTGCTATGAATGTGACGGTTTAGGAGAGATTTACTCATTCGATCCCGACCTTTTGGTGCCTGATCCGAAGTTAACCTTCAAACAAGGGGCTATCGAAACAATTGGTCGTTGGAAAGATATCGGTCGCTGGAAGCGGCATATTTATCAAGGTGTCGCCGATACGGTGGAACGGGTCCGCGAGTTGGCAGAGGGAACCCTACTCGAAACTCCCTGGGGCGACTTGGATGAGAAACTTCGCAATATCTGGTTTTGGGGTACCGAGGATTTGCACGTCACTTTCACGTGGCGCGGTGGTACCTCCCCGCAAAAGTATGGAGGTACGTGGGAAGGAAGCATACCGGAGCTTTTGTCCAAGTATCGCAGTAGCAAGAGCAAACCCCAAATCCAGCAGCTTGAAAAGTACATGCGCACGATTGGTTGTCCTGATTGCCATGGCGAAAGACTTGTGCCGCAGGCGCGCTCGGTAACCTTGCGGTCAACCCACAAAAGGTTCAATGACCAACAGCAGCATCAGGTTCGGCCTGATGCTGTCTCGAATCGTTTTCAAGAAGGATTAACTTTGCCGGAGGTGTGCAGTCTTTCAATCGCCGACGCTGTCGATTTTTTTGATGAGCTTGATCTGGACCAGACGCGCCGTGTCATTGCCGAAGAAGTTCTCAAAGAGATTGGCGGTCGACTGGGCTTTCTAATGAATGTGGGCCTTAACTATCTGGCGCTGGATCGTACTGCACCAACACTTTCGGGAGGTGAGTCTCAGAGAATCCGACTTGCTGGACAGATCGGATGTGGCCTGGTGGGAGTCTTGTACATTCTGGACGAACCGTCGATTGGTTTGCATCCTCGTGACAATGATCGTTTGTTGGACACCTTAGGTCAACTTCGAGATTTGGGCAATACGGTGGTTGTTGTCGAACATGATGAGGAGACGATGAGGTCGGCCGACCAAATTATCGACTTTGGACCTGGCCCGGGGATTCGGGGTGGCGAGGTTGTCGCGCAGGGATCCATCGAGAAAGTTGAGGCAGAAGCTCGAAGTGTCACCGGTCAGTACCTGTCTGGAAAACGGGCAATTGAAATTCCACAAAAAACTCGTCCACACAGTGAGCAGTCTCTGATCGTTCGTGGCGCGGCTCACAACAACCTCAAAAATGTTGATGTCACCATTCCCTTGGGGTTGTTTGTCTGTGTCACAGGGGTTTCCGGGTCGGGTAAGAGTTCGTTGGTTAACGATATTCTTGTCGAAGTCTTGCGACGAGACTTGAACTATGGTTTGGGAGAACCGGGCCAGCATGCTGGCATCGAGGGATTGGAAAACCTCGACAAAATGATTGCCATCGACCAGTCGCCGATCGGCCGAACTCCTCGCTCGAATCCGGGCACGTACATCAAGGTTTTCGACGATATTCGTAATTTATTTGCCCAGTTGCCGGAATCCAAGCGGCGGGGATTCAAGCCAGGACGATTCAGTTTCAATGTACGCGGAGGTCGTTGTGATGCGTGCGAAGGAAATGGGGCGACCAAATTGGACATGGACTTCTTGTCAGATGTTTGGGTGACCTGTCCGGCATGTGAGGGACATCGTTTCAACCACGAATCGCTGCAAGTTCAGTTCAAAGGGAAATCAATTGCGGATGTTCTCGAGATGGACATTCAGCAATTACTTGAATTATTTGAAAATATTCCCAAGGTCCGGCATAAACTGCAGACGTTGCATGATGTGGGGCTGGACTATCTGAAGCTGGGTCAGCCATCACCGACGCTATCCGGTGGAGAAGCTCAGCGAATCAAGTTGGCACGTGAGTTGGTCAAGCGGAGTACGGGTCGCACGCTCTACCTACTGGATGAACCAACGACCGGACTGCATTTTGCTGATGTCCATTTGTTGCTCAATGTGTTGCACGGATTTGTGGATGCAGGAAACACTGTCCTGGTAGTGGAACACAATCTGGATGTCATTAAAACGGCTGACTGGGTCATCGATCTGGGCCCTGAAGGGGGTATCGGCGGCGGCCAGGTCGTCGCCGAAGGTTCGCCCCGGGATGTGGTGCGTAGTTCACCAAGCAACTCGTACACGGTTGCTGCTTTAGCACAGGTTATGGAAGAGGTTCCTGCTACAAAAGAAAAATCCGTGGCCCGTCAACGGGCCAGGGTTTCACGGCGTCGTGGAAACCTCAGCCAGTCGATTTCTGTTCGTGGGGCTCGACAGCACAATCTCAAAAGTGTGGATGTTGAGATTCCCAGAGAGCAAATGACCGTGTTTTGTGGACCGAGCGGGTCGGGGAAGAGTTCGCTGGCGATGGACACCATTTATGCCGAAGGCCAACGACGCTATGTCGAAAGTCTCAGTTCGTACGCCCGTCAATTTGTTGCGCAGATGCAGAAGCCCCAGCTTGAGCATATCGATGGGCTCTCACCGGCAATTGCTATTGAGCAAAAAAATTTAGGACATACCCCGCGATCCACCGTAGGAACGGTCACCGAGGTTTACGATTACCTGCGAATTCTAATGGCGCGGATGGGGACACCCTATTGTCCTGATTGCGACGTTTCAATTGGGACACAAACGACCGATGACGTGATTGAAAAGATCATGAGCCAACCGTCAGGATCACGGATGTTCCTGATGGCACCGATTGAAGCAAATACAGGACAGCGCTATGAAAGCCTGTGGGAAGAAATTCGTGCTGCCGGGTATGTTCGTATCCGTGTTGATGGCCAGGTTTTTACCGTTGACGATCCGCCAGCGATTGATCGTCGTCGCCGCCATCAAATTGAAGTGGTCGTGGATCGGATTGTCATTAAAGAGGGGTCTCGCTCGCGAATTGCCGACAGCATCGAGAATGCATTGGCAATTGGCAAAGGCATTGTGCATGTGGCTTATGTAAAAGAAAACGTTCCGGAGCGGGAATGGAAAACGGCCGTTCACAGTCTTCATCTGGCCTGTGAGCAATGCGGACGAAGTTTTGAACGCCTTTCACCTCATAATTTTTCGTTCAACAGTTCAGTCGGCTGGTGTCCACAATGTGAAGGTTTGGGAACGCAGACAGGAACCAATCCGGCAGTGTTGATTGAGGATCCTGTCCTTTCACTGCGTGATGGGGCTGTCAAGATTTGGCCGAACATGGAGGGCGAACTGGCGCAACGGATGCTCGAGTCACTGGGAGCTGGCGCTGAAATTCCTCTGGACGTACCATTTGAGAAATTAAGTACACGTCAGCGTCTTCTGGTGATGCATGGTACGGGTGATCAATGGTTTGAAGTGCGTAAACGATCACCAAGAAGTAAAGGGCGAGGAGCTAAAGCAGCTGCCATTCAGTTTCGCTTCCAATACAAGGGACTTTACCCGGCGTTGGATGAAGCGTCACGTTTATCACCGTCATTCCGCTCGCGGCTGGAACACCTGATCGATGAAGTTGAGTGCTCTACTTGTGGTGGTACTCGGCTTAGGGATGATTCGGCGGCGGTCAAATTACAGAAGCACACAATCGGCGATTTGTGCCATCTGTCATTGGAACAATTGCTCAAAGAATTTCGGCGTTGGAAGCTGAACCGACGAGAACGCAAGATTGCTGGAGAGGTTCTCCAGGAGATCGAAAATCGTGTGCAGTTTTTGTGTGACGTGGGTTTGAACTATCTGACGGTAGGTCGTGCCGCGGCCACGTTGTCGGGAGGTGAATTTCAACGGATTCGACTTGCCAGCCAATTGGGAAGTGGTCTGTGTGGCGTTCTTTATGTTTTGGACGAGCCGACGATCGGACTTCACCCCCGTGACAATCTTCGATTGTTGGGAGCCCTTCACAAACTTCGAGATCTGGGAAATACACTTATCGTTGTTGAACATGATCGAGATGTCGTTCGCCATAGCGACCAGATTTTTGATTTTGGACCTCGTGCGGGTCGTGGAGGTGGGGAGATCGTAGCTCGTGGTACACCGGAGCAGGTTGCTCGCCGGCGAACTTCTGTGACCGGGCCGTATCTTTCAGGTAAGAAGGCCATTGCCGTTCCGCGAAATCGACGTATGACCCATAGCCGGGAGGACGCCGGCCAGATTGTCGAGAAAAGTACGGGACCAAACAGAAGGAAAAAAAGTCGCCGTGTAGCAGGAATGATGACGTCAGGTACAACGGCCGTCAACTGGCTGGAGATCGTAGGAGCACGGCACAACAACCTGCGAAATATAGATGTTCGCATTCCATTACAGAAACTCACAGCTGTGACAGGTGTTAGCGGAAGTGGAAAAAGTTCGCTGGTGGAAGATGTCCTTTACAACACGCTGGCTCGTTCACTCCATCATGCGCATACCACGCCAGGACTTCACGATGCGCTTCGTGGAGTTGAGTTCATCAACAAAATTATTCGCGTCAACCAGCATTCTATCGGCAACTCACCCTCATCGAACCCGGCCACTTACACGGGTGTTTTCGACTCGATCCGCCGACTTTATGCAGAATTGCCGGAGGCAAAACTTCGAGGTTATTCAGCACGCCGATTTAGTTTTAACGTCCCAGGGGGGCGCTGTGATCACTGTGAAGGAAATGGACAAATATGTATCGAGATGCATTTTCTTCCCGATGTTTGGGTGAAATGCGATACATGTCGTGGCCAACGGTTTAATCCGGAAACACTTGCCGTTCGCTATCATGGTCAATCAATCAGCGATGTGTTGAATATGCCTTGTGGTCAAGCGTTACAGCTGTTTCAAAATATCCCCAAGATCCGCCGCGTACTACAAACCCTTTGTGATGTTGGACTCGATTATTTAACCCTTGGCCAGCCTGCGCCAACATTGTCAGGGGGTGAAGCACAGCGGATCAAGTTGGCTGCGGAGTTATCAAGGCCAGATACGGGGCGAACCTTGTACGTACTTGACGAGCCGACAACCGGACTGCATTTCGACGATCTTGCGAAACTTTTAGAAGTCCTCCATCGACTTGTAGATATTGGCAATACGGTTGTGGTGATTGAACATAACTTGGATGTAATCAAGCAAGCTGATTGGATCCTTGATCTGGGTCCCGAGGCGGGCCGTGATGGGGGACAAGTTGTTACGGTGGGGACACCGGAAGACGTGGTAGCTTATGCAGAGAGTGTCCGTTCACCAGGTCAACGCAAAACGGGTCGAAAAAAGGTGAAGTCGGGACGCGCCTCAAACGGTTCATCGGGTGAATCATCGCTGGTCAGCCACACGGGATTGGCGCTGGCAGATGTGCTCAAACGGGGTCCCTATTTGGAACGTAAACCCTGCAAACACGGGAAGGATGTACCCACTGAAGGCGATCTGGAAATCCAAGAGGTTGGCAAAGATCAGAAAATGCCTTGGGAAATTGATGGTCGTCGTTGGCACGTTCAAGACCGAGTTGGTCGTAACGGAGACGCATGTCAATGGAATGGGCGAATTCTGGAACGTGTGGTTGACCGCATTCACGAATTGGGAGAGCTCAGTCCCACCAATTGGAATTCCCGCAGTGTTGTGGAAGTGTCAGCGGTAAAAAAATCCGACGGATGGTTTTTTCATGCGATTACCGGCGAGACTTATCTGTTAAAGATGAAGTTTCGCGTCGCCAAGCGATCGTTCCGTCGTGACGAATTGCAGAATCAATTGAAGTTGAAACCGTTGAATCAGTTGGATGATCTACCGGTCTATGGAAACGACCAACGGGTCAAGTGCAAAGATTTGCGCGGACCCTGGCAAGAGGTACAAGTCTGGGCTTATTCGTGGGAAGAAATCGATTGCCCGGCATTTTGGCAATTTCTGGAACAGGCGGTGGCTGAGTTTGTTCGGCATACTGATCGCGTCGCCGCCGCGCCGGACGACATCATGCCCTGGAAGAAGTTGGGACAACGTTGGCATTTGTCTCGTAAAGGATTTCCACCTGGCAAGCGCGTCTTATGGAAGCTGGAAGTTCTTGAACAACTTTGCAGCCTGTTAGAACAGGCTGAACCTGACGGTGATTTTCAGTGGACCAATCAACAATTGGTGCATTATGTTCTGAAAGGCCAAACAGAACCGTGGGCCAGTATACATACCAAGCGGCCAGCGTCGGTTGATTTAACACTTTGCGGACCCCAAGGGCAATTTGCATTGGGTCGTATTCGGAGTATGGGTTTTGACCGCCAAGTGGACGCGTCGGATGAAGAACAGGACTTGTTCAAATTGCAATTTCGAACGCTCGACGATCTTCATAAAGGTGGGCTCGATTCCTTTTTGAAAGAACATGTAGAACATCGGTACAGTAAGACGACCTCCTGAGAACTCAAAGGAACGGATCATCTTTGAACCATTGAGTCCATGGTTGTTATTAAAACTCATGCGATAACAAGTTATGAACCAATCAACACTTATTCCATCAACAATGTTGTTTCGGTATGCCATTCCGTGCCACTATTGTGAGACGTCATGGTCAAAGTCGGGTGTGAAACTTGGCGATGAATATCAAGTTCCACATTTTGGGGCATTAGATGGTCGCCAGCAGTTAGCCAATTTCTGGGTGGCGTGGCATGAAGATGGAATATTTGTGAATTGCGAATTAAAAGGGAAACAACAGTTGCCTTGGTGTCGAGACTCGCGTTTGGACGATAGCGATGGATTGCAGGTGTGGATTGATACGCGTGCGACGCACAACATTCATCGAGCGAGTCGGTTTTGCCATCGTTTTGTCTTTTTACCCGCTGGGGGTGGGCGACGTATGGTGGAACCGTTGTCCGATCAATTATTGATCGAGCGAGCTCGTGAAAATGCAAATCCTGTACGCCCGGATGTGCTAAAGGTCCGTGCTCAAGTGCGAAAAGATAGTTATCGCCTGGAAGGTTTCATTCCTGCTGAGGCTTTGACCGGCTATGATCCGGGTGAGCATCCGCGGCTTGGCTTCACGTATGCAATTGTTGACCGCGAACTCGGCTGGCAAACAATGACTGTGGGTAGCGGTTTGCGTTTTCAAGAGGACCCCAGTCTGTGGTCGACACTCGAGTTGATCAAATAGAAATGATCTCTGGAGAATGTTTCTATTTTGCCGATGACACTTCTCTAAAAGCAGGACGATAAACCCTTTATTCTTGGATCTGGCCTTTGCCGTTGGAGCTTCACTGGGATTCAGCCATATCACGAGCGTGATAGCTACTACGGACAAAGGGTCCGCTGGCAACCTGTCGGAAACCAAGTTGTCGTGCTGCATTGCCCAACATCGTGAATTCTTCGGGTGGCAGATAACGCTTTACAGGCAGGTATTTGATCGGATCTGGCTGCAAATATTGGCCTAAAGTAAGCATCTCACAGCCATGATCGCGCAAATCGCTGAGTACGTCAAACAGCTCGTCATGCGTTTCTCCAAGCCCCAGCATGAGCCCGCTCTTGGTTTGTATCGTTGGATTTTGTTCTTTGACGTGGGCCAGCAATTTAAGCGTCCAACGATAATCTGACTTTGGACCACGTACTTTTCGGTACAACCGTGGAACGGTTTCCGTGTTGTGATTGAAGACGTCGGGGGCGGCTGCGATGACACGATTCAATGCTTGGAAGTTGTTCAAGAAATCAGGAGTCAAAACTTCAACTGCCGCTCCTGTTCGCTCACGAACTGCAATAACACACTGATAAAAATGCTCTGCACCGCCGTCTGTCAAATCATCTCGTGTCACTGACGTAATCACCACATGGCGAAGATTAAGCCGGTGTGCGGCTTCGGCCAGTCGTTCCGGTTCGTCTTGCTGGATATCGTCTGGTCGGCCCCGTGCAACGGCACAAAAACCGCATGGTCGTGTGCAGACGTTGCCCAGGATCATGAAAGTGGCCGTCTTTTGGGAATAACACTCCATTCGATTGGGACATCGGGCGTTGTCACAGACCGTTTCCAGGCCAAGTTCGTCCAACAAATTGGCCGTAAAATGATTAACATTTCCCTTAGGAATATTCCGTTTTAACCAGCGCGGGAGCCGCCGTGATTCAACACTTTGTTCTAAGGATCCAGTGCTAATAACGGGAAGTTCAAACGGCGGTTGGAATGTATTCAAGGGAGATTCTTTGAATCAGGAGATTTTCTAGGCGGTCGGCAACGTAGGGCAATTGGCATTTTCACTTGCTGTTGTGCCAGTGGAAGCATGCCAGTGGAATACGTGCCTTGAGCTAGTGGGCCAACCGGGGTAAAAGACACGGATGAGAGTATAACAGGATTGAATGATGGTCGGTAGGCCGCCGACCAAAGGACTTTTGAAATAGGCTTGTCTAGGCTTATTGAAGGACCGACACGTCCAGCAGAAATGGAAAAAGACGTAGTGTTTTTGCAGACACTTTTGCGTTAATCCACTTCAGAAAACGAATTAACGATGGCCCGGAAATCAAAGAAAAAATCACAGGCCCCACCGGCGATGCCAGGTGACAAGCCAATTGCCGAAAATCGTAAGGCACGTCACAAATTTGAGGTCTTGGAGACTTTAGAGTGCGGTATCGCTTTATGGGGAAGTGAAGTTAAGAGTCTTAGAAGTGGTAAGATCTCGCTGGATGAATCTTATGGCAGGATCCGGGACGGCGAGGTTTGGCTGATTGGGTGTGATATCCCGGAATACGTTCACGCCAATGTAATGAATCATCCTTCCAAGCGATCACGGAAATTATTACTTCATCGCCGTGAGATAAGAAAATTTGCCGCCCAGGCCTTTGAAAAGGGTCTCACGTTAGTTCCCTTGAAGATGTATTTCAAGAAGGGACGAGCCAAGGTCCTGCTGGGGATTTGTCGGGGTCGTAAGCTGTTCGATAAACGTGAAAAACTCAAAGAACAAACCATGAAACGCGACATGGATCGTGCCCTGCGTCGGCGCTGAACGTTGTCTTTAGCCCTGAGATTTTCTATCCCAGGGAACGTTTTGATGCTCAATAGATTTTCTTGCCAGTGGGAAATAGGCCATCTTGAGAACAGTAACCCGGTGGTGGGGAAACCTGGGTGATGGGCTGTGATCGAAGGGCAATTGGTGCTAAATCTTCAAGAGTCCTTATAAATTTTGGACATAAAAATCGGTAAAACCCGCCACGATTTTTAGAATGGGTTAACCCACAATCCACAAAACCGTTATTCTGCGCTGGTTAATTTGTTTTATTTGGAAAACTTGCCCAGGGAACCTCTTGGTGATCGTTCAGCGGGGAACCATGCTGAAAGATGTTAGAAAAAACACTTTAATTTCAGCTTTTAATTGAGGTTCTCTGATGAAATCACGTTTTGTTGCCATTGTCGCTCTGTTTTCACTGGTGGTGGTCTGTCATTGGTTGGGGGCTCAACCAACATTTGGCCAGCAGCTTCAGCATACGGATTTCGCCACGGGCAGCCAAACAGTTCAACCAGCGACCAATTCGGTATGGATCAAGCAGCCGGTGGTTGCCCAGTCCGCAGGATTTGCCCATTCGGGAAACTGTCCCCCACAACCGACCATCTTACCACCATTGGTCTGTCGCCGGCCGATCGCCAGCTTGATTTCCAGCCTGCCGGTGACTTGTTGTCGACTCTTAACCTGTTGCCAGCCGGTGATCATTGCCCGGCCGCAGACTTGCTGTCAGCCTGCAACGGCTTGCCAACCGGTTTGTGAACCTTGTGTTGTTCATCGGCCTCTTTGGTGGCCATTCTAAGTGACATCCTGTGACCTGCCTAAGTGTGCCACAGCGCTTTTTGTAGAACCAAGTCTGGATAAACAGCAGTACTTTCGAGTAAGCTGGCGGTTCCAATCCATTGTTTCCTTCTGGCTTTGACAGAAGCAATCTGTTCGGAAACCGGATGCAGTGAGACGACCGCTGAACCTATGAGACTGCTGGACCCATGAGAACCGTCGAGCGACTATTCGAAACAACAGGGTTGGTGATCGAAGATATCGTCGAACGGTCTGGTTTGACAATGCAGCGGGTAGAGGCCATCGCCCTGGGTAGATGGACGCCAAGTCCGCAAGAACGAGCGCGGATTGCCCAGGCATTTGAAGTTGACGTTGGAGAGGTCAGTTGGGGTCACACGATGGATCCACGAAATATCAGGTATCGTCGCTTTGGACTGCCAGGAGATTTAAAACCGCCAGAGGACGATAGTGATGATCGATCTTAGCCCCACGTGGTGGCATTGAATTCTCGGCAGTTTTGCATGGAGTGAAGAGTGAGCGGTGATAACCTTGTATCTGTTTTTCTACAACGAGTTGTAGAACGGGGAGATCGCAGTGCGCTACTTATCAAGCAGCAAGAACAATTTGTTTCGATAACGTGGAATCAATTATTTTCAGACGTTTCTGCAGCGGCAGCGGTACTTGACCATTTGGATGTAGGGTCAGGTAATCGAGTTGCCTTGGTTTCAGAGAATCGTTACGAGTGGATTGTGTGTGATCTTGCCATCCAAATGACTGGAGCAGTTCACGTTCCAATTCATTCAACGTTATCGGCCGAACAGGTGGTTTGGCAGATCGAACATAGTGGATCCAAGGTTGTTTTGTTGTCGGGTACTGATCAAGCAGCCAAGCTGGCTCAGCAAGCCGAATCGAAGTTTGCCAAGATCCCGATACTTTGCTTCGATTCCAACGACATCCAGATTGATGGGCAGAAGATCCAATCGCTTCGTTCCATGATGAGCTCTACGGTTGCAGCGGACTTATCGATCTGGGAGCAAGTGGCGCGAACCATCAGTTCCGATGATTTGGCGACAATACTTTACACATCGGGAACCACAGGCGAGCCGAAGGGCGTGATGCTGACACATGGCAACCTTGTCAGCAATGCTCGGTCGACAGTGGAGTCGTTTCCCACCGAAGCAGACGTTTGCCAGCTTTCCTTCCTTCCTTTCAGTCATGTTTTTGCTAGAACGTGTGACATCTACACTTGGTTAGAAAGAGGAACGGTGATTGCGTTGGCCGAACGTCGAGAGACCGTACTGGCCGACTGTGCTCAAGTTCGCCCTTCTATGGTCACGGGTGTTCCCTATTTTTACGATCGCGTCTACCGACATTTAGTCGAATCTGGGGTTGCCGACCAGCCGGGCGTTTTGAGGGACTTGTTCGGTGGCAAGATTCGTTACTGTGTTTCCGGTGGTGCTGCATTGCCAGTACACGTTTTCGAGTTTTTCCGCAGCCAGGATGTGCCGCTGCTGGAAGGTTATGGCATGACTGAATGCTCTCCGGTGATTGCGTTGTCGACCCCTGAATTCTACAAATCGGGTTGTGTGGGACGACCGTTAACGGGTGTGGAGGTAAAAATTGCCGCGGATGGCGAGATTGTGACACGGGGTCCCCATGTGATGCGTGGTTATTGGAAAGATGATTCAGGGACCGAAGAAATTTTGCGTAACGGCTGGCTTCACACGGGTGACATCGGCTGCTGGGATAAGGGGTTTTTGCGGATTACGGGTCGCAAAAAGGAGTTAATCATTACCTCGGGAGGTAAGAACATTGCACCCGTTTTAATTGAGTCTTTACTGACTCAGGATCCGCTAATCCTGCAGGCAATGGTCACCGGTGACGGCCGCAAGTATTTATCAGCGCTCACTGTTCCTAATCCAGATACGTTACGTGATGAAATCATTTCTCAGCAGCTGGTGGTTTCGAATCGAGCGGAGGCCCTCGCGCATCCGACCGTTTTGAGTATTTACAATCAGCGGATCAAAGAACGACT
>Ga0310342_100000442_pt1 | contig 23126 bp, 18 predicted proteins | sample S15DNA20500_MG_FD_206155 | JGI IMG/M metagenome (GOLD analysis project Ga0310342, IMG submission 206155) | Marine microbial communities from station ALOHA, North Pacific Subtropical Gyre - S1503-DNA-20-500_MG | ecosystem: Environmental > Aquatic > Marine > Oceanic | place: Pacific Ocean: North...
CCGGCACACGTGCCAGCCGGATCCGGCCCATGTGGGGACCCTCGATCTCTGTCGCGATCACGACCAAGCTCTTTCCCGACTCACCACGCCCTCGCTTACCAGGTTTCGCGCCGCCCACATAGGTCTCATCCACTTCCAGCGTGCCCGAAAGGCGATCTCGTCCCGGCCTGACCATGGCCCGCCTGAGCTTGTGGAGCCAAGTCCCGGCCGTGTGATAGCTGCCCAAACCGAGAACCTGTTGGAGGCCCAGCGCGCTGACGCCCGTTTTCTGACTGGTCACCCACCACATCGTCCGGAACCAGATGGTCAGCGGTTTGCGAGTACGCTCGAATATGGTACCCGCCGTCACGGAGATGTGGTAGCTGCACGAAGCACAGACCAGCAAACCACGAAGGGACTCCCATACCTCGCGACACTCGCAACGCGGGCAAGAAACTCCTTGCGGCCAACGCAACTGCAGAAGCCCTTCAAGATCGTCCAGGAGCAGACCGGAACGGGGACTGAGAACAACTCGCTTTCCAAACGCTCGTGCCAGTAGTACCATCAGGCCCTTCTCGATGAAACTGGCTCCAGCACTGGTAAAGATGAGGGTCCCTGTCACCGAGGCCGGCCGAATCATGCGCGTGAAAGATAGCGTCCGACGGGCTGCGTGGAGTGCTCGAGTGGCAAACGGCCGAGGGCCTCGTGGACATTCACATCGCTCACACTAACGCAGGTGTCCGGCCAGAAGAGTCGACGCCAGGAAGCAACCAACCGGGATGAATGTTCTCCATGTTGTCGGCGCCCGCCCCAACTTCATGAAAGCAGCTCCCCTGCTGCTGGCGCTTGATCGCTTCTCCAACATTCAGCAGACGCTCGTACACACCGGACAGCATTATGATCGCAAACTGTCCGAGATTTTTTTTAGCGAACTGGAGATGCCTGAACCCGACATCAATCTGGAAGTGGGATCGGGCACGCACGGCCATCAGACGGCGCAGGTCATGACTCGGCTAGAACCTGTCGTCCTGGAGAAAAAACCGGGATGGGTAATCGTCTATGGAGACGTCAACTCGACCCTGGCCTCCACGCTCGTCTGCTCCAAGCTACAGATCAAGCTGGCCCATGTCGAAGCGGGCCTCCGCTCTTTCGACCGCACTATGCCTGAAGAAATCAATCGCCTGGTAACAGACCAGCTCTCCGATCTGTTATTCACTCCATCCGCCGACGCAGATGAAAACCTACTGCGGGAGGGTATCCCACAGGCGAGAATACGACGGGTAGGAAATATCATGATCGACAGCCTGATAAGGCTGTTGCCCCGAACGGAGGGGGTTATCGTAGACGACGGTTTCGACGTCTCTGTGCCTTTCGGGCTGGTGACACTACACCGACCCGCCAACGTCGACGCTCCCGAGTCCCTGTCCCGAATCCTGTCTGTCCTGAATAAATTGAGTCAACGTATTCCACTGATTTTCCCAATGCATCCCCGAACCCAGAATCAGATCAAAGGGCTGAACATCTCCTTGAGCTCACAAGTGAAGATCCTCGGCCCGGTCGGCTACATCGAGTTTCTGGCTCTGCAGCGGAGTGCCACTTTCGTGATCACCGACTCGGGGGGAGTCCAGGAGGAGACGACCTACTTGGGAGTCCCGTGTCTAACCCTCAGAGAGAATACCGAACGGCCTGTAACCGTAGCGCAAGGCACGAATACGCTGATAGGCAATGACCTGGAGCTGCTTGAATCGGAAGTCGAACAGATTCTTGACGGCAAACAAAAAAAGGGAACAGTGCCGGCGCTCTGGGATGGAAGGACTGGGGACCGGATCGCATCCCTACTCTCAGGGTAAATGATCCCATCCCTCTATCGATTCACTAAACTGCTACGCCACCTCGGTCCCCGCTGGTTCGCCTTCAGGCTGGGACATGCTTTTCGACTGAAGAGCGGGCTCATGCAGCTGCGGCTGCCTGCCCGGGATTGGTCCTCGATTCCGCTCTCAGGGTTTCTCCTGAACCCCTAACAAGCAGAGGCCGACTCCTACTCGCGCTTCCGTCGAGAAAGCGCTCCACCCTTCTTCTTCGGGAGCCGGCCCGCCAGCTCCAACCGCGCAATTTCAACATTGGGATTCGAACGCTTCTTCATCGCCTGTAGGACGGGCCCGGGAGTTGAAAGAAGGGACTTTCTACTACTTCTCTCACACGCGTGTGGCAATGGGATCTCCACCCGATTGGCACCAATACGCTGCGCTCAGCACGCTGCGCCCAGGAGTGTCTGACTAAAGCCGAGGCAGCTTTGGGACACCCCATCGAGACGATTTCGGGCATCGAGGAGGCACGTCTGATCTATTCTGGAGTGAGCCACAGTCTTGCTCGCTCTGCTTCTCGTCGTCTGGTTTTGGATATCGGAGGTGGAAGCACAGCGCTGATCATCGGCTCGAGCACGGATCGGATCCTTATGGAGAGCCTCTATCTGGGCTGTGTTTCGATGAGCCGGTAGCACTTTGATAATGGTGAAATTACCACCCAGCGATGGCACAAGGCGGAGTTGTCTGCCCTGCAAGAGCTGGAGCCGCTGCAGTCCCGCTATCGCCGTCTGGGCTGGGGCCAGGCAGTGGGGGCATCTGGCACTGTGCGCTCCATCGACACGGTAGTCCGACTGGCGGGTTGGAGCCAGAAGGGGATCACACCCCGAGCTCTGGAGCGTCTGCGCGATGAGCTGCTCAAGGCGGGAAATGTCCAACGGCTGCAACTGGAGGGATTGAACCCTGCGCGCCAGGCGGTCTTTATCGGAGGTGCGGTGGTGCTTTACGCCACCTTTCGGGCGCTCGGAATCGAATCCATGCAATACTCCCAAGGCGCACTCCGCGAAGGCATTCTTTACGACCTACTGGGAAGGATCCGAGAGGACGACCTGCGCACGCGAACCGTGAAGGCCCTGGCCAACCGATATCACGTCGATCAGGAACATGCTTCCAACGTCGAGCGTACCGCCTCCTGCTCGAGGTTGCGGGTGCCTGGGCTCTGGGTGGAGCCTCGCGCCAATTGATTAGCTGGGCGACCCACCTTCACGAGATCGGCCTCGATATAGCTCACCAGCAATACCATAAACACGGGCAGTACATCGTGGCCGCCTCCGATCTGTCCGGTTTCTCTCGAGAAGAGCAGACACTGCTCGCCACGCTGGTTCGCGGCCACCGGCGCAAGTTTCCGGTTGCACTATTAAAGGAGTTCCCCAGCTCCCAGATTCGAATGATGGAGCGCCTGACAATTCTGCTCCGTTTGGCGGTGGTACTCCATCGCAGCCGCACCCCTCCTCCTTTTCCCGAGCTTTGGATCTCGGTCAACAAGAGATCGCTGGAGCTTACCTTTCCGGAACGCTGGCTGGACGAACATCCGATTACCCGAGCCGATCTGGAGCAGGAGGGGTCTTATCTGGGGATCGCGGGCTACGAGCTCGAGCTATGCTGAAACTTCAAGAATACGCCGCACGTCGAAACGTCTGAACGTCGCACGTCTCCTGTCCTCCGAAGGTGCCGCCAACGGGTGAACTACCAGCGTTACGATGCCAAGTCCAACAGAGCCGCGAACGACTTGAGCTGTTAGCAAAATGAGCCCAGGTTCCGAGAAGAGAGCCGGACAACTCTTCCCCACGCAGTGACGCACAATCTCCCATCCCAACCAAAGTTTCTTTCTCGAATGATCCAGCCCAGCTTGGGACGACGTTAACCTGAAGCGGAAACGTACGGCGAATAATGCCGACGAATCGACTCTCCAAGCGCTATCGGAATCGAATGGAGTAGAGATCCGCGTCCTTCATCTCGAACCTGAGGCGCACTTTCTTGCCAGCTAATTCACTCAGATCGCTGCCTTCCTTCCAACGCACCACGCGCTCGACCTGATCGCCGTAGATCTCGGGGCAAACGTCCAGGCTGAAGCCCGGAACAGGTCGTGAGAGCTCGTCCTGGAGTTCCACCTTGACGAATCCGACAGCCGAAGTGGAGTAGTTGAGCACCAACTCCTTACCAGTAAACGTCAACGGATTGGTGAGGAAATTGCCCTCAGCGAACCCAGCTTGGACCGAGGCGAACCCATCCAATCTCAGGGTGTGGCGCCGAAGCCGGCAAGTGGGCAGTTCATAATGCTCGCCCAGGTAGATGGAAAGCTCCTCAGGGCTGGTCTGGAGGATGCCCCAGGCGGTCATATTGTTGCGATGTCCCCAATTACCCTGGTCCAGACCGGCCCGGACCAAAGCCTCCCGGAAGGTTCGTTGAAAGTGAAGCCCGTCTCGGCTGCTGATCAGGACGGCGTCGGAAACCCCGCCAAAAAGGCCCAGCCGATACGAGTCTTCCAACGTCATGTTTCGGGATTCGGCTCGCTCCTTGGCACGCCGAAGTCGCTTTTCGTTGCCAGAGGCGTGGAGCTCCTGCCAATAGTTCTGGAACAGTGCCTCGTTCGTCTTGACCACGATTCGAGTGGGCACGAACCGCTTGGGAAACCCCAGGTATATATGAGGAGCTCGAGCATAGGGTGTGATGGCATTGGTATAGAAGTGCTCCAAGGGAGCGTCCAGATAGTCAAGCCATCTACCTTCTGTCCAGTCGACAAAGTTCTGAGAGGTGGCGGTCTTGATAGCGCGAACTCCCGTGAAAGGAGTTTTCTGCGCCCCCCCGGCAGGTCGGATGAAATCTCGGTAGAAGGCGACGTATTGCTGGCGCAGTGGATCCCAAAACCCAAGATTCTGAGAATCGAAGGCCCCATCGCTGATGACGTCTTCCTTCAGCAATTTCCAGTGCAGCCCATCGGCCGATACCAGGACCCGCAGCGGTCCCCCAGCCAGGGCTTTGTAGCGCTGATCCGCAGGAGTATCAGGATTGGAGTCCTTGAAAGGCGCGAAGTTGTGAGACCCCTTGTCTACCCAGACGATGTTGTTGGCCCCAGAACCGTTGAACTGATGGATGTCCAGAGAAGGGCGAGTCCAGTGGATTCCGTCGCGGCTTTCGGCATAACAGGTCACCTGTTTCGCCTCCTGCTCTGCCCCTACCCCGCGATAGTACATGCGGAATAGCTCTCCGTCCGGAAACACGGTGACGTAGGCAGAGTAGTCACCTTCCCAACCCCTGTTGAAGTCCATGACGACTTCGGCCGGCTGGGGACGGTGAAGGGCCAGGCGGACATGATCCAGGCGTCCGATGAGCCAGTCGTCCACGAAGAGCTCGACTCGAGAGCCGATTTCCCTGACTTTCTCTTCAAGGCTTCCGGAGGATGCGTGTCCGGCGGGAGGGAAAATGGCAGCGGCAAGAAGCAAGAGGAGGGCCAACCGACGCCATCCTAAAACCGCGTTTCTAATTCTCGACATCATGTCTCCTTCTCATCTATCACAGGTCAGGATTTCACCGCTCACTGCTCACTGTGTGATCGTCAATCCCACCGCTCGTAGGCCAGATACCCTCCATCCACAACGATGGCGGCTCCGGTAACGTAGCTGCACTCATCGGATGCCAGGAAGACGGCGACAGAGGCGATTTCCTCGGGCTTGCCCATCCGTCCCAAAGGCACCCCCCTCTCGATTCCGGTGAGTAGGGGATCCTTTGTGAGTCGCGGGATGGCGCCTTCGGTACCGGTCATGCCGGGGGCGATAGCGTTGACGATGATGTTGAATGGACTCAGCTCCACGGCCATCGCTCGTGTCAGTCCCAGCACACCGTGTTTGGATGAGCTGTAGTTGGGAGCACGCTGCTCGGCGCCAAAGCTGGTAATCGAGCCGATATTGATCATCCGATCTTCAATCTTCCTATCGACCATGTAACGTGCCACCGCCTGCCCACAAATAAAAAGACTGGTCAGATTGATATCAATGACCTTGTGCCAGGCCTCAAGGGTCAGATCCAAGAAGGGAGCGAAGAGTTGAGGATGGTGTATACCCGTTACTCCTGCGTTATTCACCAAAACGTCGATCCGGCTGTATGTGTCATCACAAGCACGGACCAAGGCCTCAACTTGCGATGGGTCGGTGACGTCAGTCTCAACCGCGATTGCCTCTCCACCGGCGCCGTTGATCTCATCCCGGGTCTGCTCTGCTCTCTGGCCTGGATCTCCGCCACCACAACCTTGGCACCCTCCGCAGCGAACCGCAGGGCGATTGCCCGGCCAATACCGGTGCCACTACCGGTGACGACCGCGACCTTATTCGCCAATCGCATGTTCGTCTTTCCTCATTCGAGCGGGTCCGAGGAGGGCTCCTCCTCCACTGCACTCAACAGCTCCCTTGCGGCGGCCTCATCCTCCTGTCGCACCTTGATCCTGACGGGAGATTTGTTCGAAAGACCCACGCCGAAGAGTCCGATCTGAACCTCCCCTTCGACGATGTAGAGGATATCAGACCCATCCAGAACCGACTTGACCACCGCTACCAGGCCTGGATTTCCGGTATCCAGGATGGTTACCAGCTCGATGTCCACGGTGTCTTGCGCTTCCCTGCCTGAGTCGTCCACTTCCCCGCCAAGGTCAACGACCAAGGGAACCTGGCATTCGGGGCACTCGTCGAAACCGGTGCGATACTCATATCCACATTCCGGGCAATACACTTCTTTGACCTTTCTACTCAATCCCCCCCGGGAGCGCTGGCCCCATTCGGGAAAGAAACTTCAGTGTCCTACAGTGGCACGGGCATCCCTGCCCGTGATGACAGATCCGTCGAGCCAAGGGCTCGACAATCACGGCCTGGAAGGCCGTGCCACGGCTGGGAATCCTGAACCTGGAACCAAATGAAGTTTCAGCTTAGTCCCGCCCCCAGCCGCGCTGGATTATTCAGGAGGAAACTTCCAAGGCGGAGCTGCCAGGTTCGGCCCCTGATCAGGGCCCGCTCCCTGACGGCCACGGCTCTGTCATCTGGCGATTCTTCATGATCACCTCACCATTCAAAGTTTCCGTCGGAACCGCTCGCCGCGCTTTCCCAGGAGCAGAGACGTGCGAGGTTCCGACGAATCGTTCAAGTTCCAGCTTAGTGTTCCGCAAAAGCAGCTCGGTATACCTCCTCGTAGCGGGTAGCAAAGTGTACTTCCAAACCCTGCTTCAAATAGTCGGGAAGTTCTTCTACACCACGCTGGTTACCTTCCGGAAAAATCAGACTGGTACAACCGATACGGCGCGCTGCGACGACCTTCTCCTTGACTCCCCCGATAGGGAGAACCCTTCCCGTCAGGGTGAGCTCGCCGGTCATCGCCATTCCTTTCCTGACCGACTTTCCGGAGATCATCGAGATCAGCGCAGTCGCCATCGTAACCCCTGCCGAGGGCCCATCTTTGGGGGTCGCTCCAGCGGGCACATGGAGATGCACGAAGTGCTCGTCGAAAAAATCCGGCCTGGCACCATACCTCTCAAGCTCAGCCATGACGTAAGAATATGCGATCTCCGCACTCTCCACCATCACCTCACCTAACTGTCCGGTTTGCTTGAAGCCCTTCCTCTTGCTGGCAACGGCGGTGGCTTCGATTTGCAGCGTGGCGCCTCCCAGACTGGTCCAGGCCAGACCCGTTACGATTCCGGGGCGATTTTCAAAAATCTCGTCGCTGCTGTATACCGGTTTCCCGAGGTAACCTTCGACATCCTTCTTACCGATGATGACCCGCTGCTCACCCTCTCGGGCCAGCTTGAGAGCCAGCCGCCGCAGGATCTTCTTGATCGAGTTCTCAAGGCCCCGCACTCCCGCCTCCCGAGCGTAGTCTTCAACGATGCGGACCAGTGCTGCCTTGCGGATCGTCAGCTGCTTCTTCGTCAGACCGTGGCTCTTGATCGACTTGGGGACCAGAAAGCGTCGCGCAATTTCCAGTTTCTCTTCCAGGATATAGCCGGAGAGCCGTATCACTTCCATTCGATCCAGAAGAGGCCCGGGAATGGTGTCCAGCTGATTGGCTGTCGTCACAAACAGGACATGGGAAAGATCGAAGGGCACATCCAGATAATGGTCCCGAAAGCTCCCGTTCTGCTCCGGATCCAGGACCTCCAGTAGCGCAGAAGCGGGATCACCTTGAAAGGAAGCTCCAATCTTGTCGATCTCATCTAACATGATCACAGGGTTGGACGTACCGGCCGTCTTCACTGCCTGGACAAACTTGCCCGGCAGTGCTCCGATGTAGGTACGTCGGTGTCCCTTGATCTCGGCCTCGTCTCGCATTCCCCCCAGAGACAAACGATAGAAATGACGACCGATGGCTCGGGAAATGCTCTTGCCAACCGAGGTCTTACCCACACCTGGAGGACCCACTAGGCAAAGAATGGAGCCGGAAACATCACCCTTCAACCGACCCACGGCAATGAACTCCAAAATGCGTTCTTTCACATCCTTCAGTCCATAATGGTCGCGGTCCAATACTCGTCGGGCTCGTTCCAGGTCGAAAGAATCCTGGCTGTACTTCCCCCAGGGCAGAATCGTGAGCCAGTCCAGGTAATTTCGAGTGACAGTGTACTCTGGAGAGCTGGGGTCCAGAAGCTGTAGCTTTTCCAGCTCCTCACCGATGGTGTCCTCTGCCTCCTGATTGGGCTTGAGTCCCCGTAACCGACGACTGAACTTTTCGATCTCGGTTTCCTTCCCCTCCTTTTCCAGACCCAACTCTTTCTTGATGGACTTGAGCTGCTCCTTGAGGAAGAATTCCCGCTGCTGACCGGAGATGCGCTCTTCGATCTGTTTGGTGATCTTGTTCTGCAGTTTGGAGAGCTCGACCTCCTTCTTGAGCAGAACCAGAACCCGATCGATTCGGCGTCGAACGTTGAAAGTCTCGAGAATCTGTTGCAGCTCATCCCCCTCAGCTGTCGTCAGATTCGCGGCGAAGTCAGCCAGCCTTCCCGGATCATCCAGCGTAGATCGGCTCAGAAAAAGCCGAATCGCCTCAGACTGGAGAGGATTCAGCTTCATGAGGTCCTTGAGGGTGGAGATAATCGCCATCGAATAGGCTTTGAGCTCGGAATTCACGGAGAGCTCGGTGGCATCATGATATTCCACCTGAGCGAACAGCCCCGCCGGAGTGGCATCGACTTCGCGGATACTGAACCGTTCGACACAGTGGACCAGAATCTGGACGATATCTTCGTCGCCCGGAACGGCCCTAACGATCTTGGCCGCGACTCCTACCCGGTGAAGATTCTCAGGCGTGTCTTCGCCCTCAAGATCGCGCACCAGAACCAGTCCCAGCGCCTTCGCCGGAGAATCCAACGCCTGCTGCACCGTAGCCAGCTGGGGTCCACCCACCAGCATGGGCACTGGGATACCCGGAAAGAAGGGACGAGGTCGCAGTGCCAGAATCGGAAGGTCCAGAGGTAGCACCTCGGAGACGAGAACCAGACCCGATCGTTCTTCGGCGTCGACCCCTTCGTCAACGTCGTCCAGAATTTCCTCAATTTCGTGCCTTTTATCGGACATCGATGATCTCCAAAAAGAACGAGCACAACCAGGGTCCTTCTTTGGTCCCTCGGACTTCAAGCTGGATTCGATATTTCATGCTACCAACGCTCCCCAAAGGGGGAAAGACCAGACACAACAAACATCCATCTCCCCGGCGTCTCCTTGCTGATCAGAGAAAGCGGGAACCTGCAAGACTGCTCTGCCGTCTTGATAGAATAAGACTGCAACCCATAAAGCGTGATGCAGTCTCTACAGAGGAGGCAAGATGTTTTTCGATCCGCTCTATCTAATCATCATGGTGCCAGGTTTGCTTCTGTCGCTGTGGGCCAGCTGGAGGACCAAGTCCAGCTTCAAGAAATACTCTCAAGTCCGCTCCGCGCGGGGAATGACCGGTGCCCAAGCAGCTGATCGCCTACTGGCGGGTGCTGGCATCGACGATGTCGAAATCGTTCCGACCTCGGGTTTTCTCTCCGACCATTACAATCCTGTCACCAAGAAGCTAACACTCTCCGAAGGGGTCTTCCAGTCGACCTCGGTGGCCGCCCTAGGGAAAAGATGTGTCGACTTGTGGAGCGAAACGGGCTCCGAGTTCTTTGCGTAAAGAAACGGTTTGCCAATCCGCGCCTGGTCTGGGTCCTGGGGATGGCGGAGGCCCCGCTAGTCAAGAGTCAGGCCTGCTAGCCTTATCTCTAAGTGCCTGTTTTCCGAACTGATAGATAACTGAGACAAAGTAACCTGGGATAACATGAAAGCCCCTTGGTATTGCTTCCAAGCACCGAAGCTAGCCTGGATTTCTCATCGCTTGTCTTAGCGAGGCGCCGCAAGGGCCGTCCTGGCAAGGCTTGCGACCGAGGCCCCCGCAGTCGTACTCGTGCAGTACGTCGAGGAGGCCGACAGAGCGTAACGCAGCCAGGACGGATGTTTGCGGCGACGCAGTAGACCAGCGATGAGAAATCCGGGCTAGACCTTCTGTAACGAGTTGTTGGCGGTCCTAGAGGGGCCATGAAGGAGTAGGAGCATCGATGAAACGACACCCCCAGATCCTTGAACGCGACCACACCGCGCTTCTGGTCGTTGACGCCCAGATCAAGCTGAGCGCGGTCGTCCAGAACGGAAAGCAAGTGGTGGAGGGGATCGTGAGACTGATCAAGGGCTTTCGAGTTCTAAATCTACAGGTTTTCTCCACCGAACAGTATCCCCAGGGGCTCGGTCCAACCGACCCCAGCATTACAGCGATCCTTGATTCAGCTCCCTTTCAGAAGATGAGTTTCAGCTGTATTACGGTCGAAGAACTCACCTCGCAGCTCCAGCAGAGAAAGATTCAGCAGGTCCTGATAGCGGGAATAGAGGCTCATGTCTGCGTGCAGCAAACCGCCTTGGACCTATTGGCCCATGATTTCCAGGTGCAGGTTGGCGTTGACGTCGTGTCCTCCAGGAAGGAGCTGGACTACCGGACAGCCCTGGAACGAATGTCCAAGGCTGGCGTCATCTTGACCACGGTTGAGGCAGCCCTTTTCGAGCTTCTGGAGGTATCGGGAACGGGCGAGTTCAAGGAGATCGCCAAGCTGATCAAGTAGACTCGCGGCACGCGCAAGAATGCCAGTCCTTACTATCCATGTCAGGTCGTCACTGAGCAGTTCAGCAACGACAGCGTCAATCCCGCTGGAAAGCATACACGGCCCAGCATTGATACTATAGAATGCGCTCGCAAGCGTCGCTGATAACCGAGGCACAATTGATGACTTACTATTGACACTGCTCACTGCTCACTGCTCACTGCTCACTGCTCACTGCTCACTGCTCACTAGAAACGGTCACCCAAAGAGGAACAATGTCCAAGACTAGCCCGTTCGACGCCGTGGCGAGACTTCCGTCCCCACGAGATAACGTAGCTATTGCCTCCCAAACACTCCCGGCAGGCACTCACATCGCCTGGCATGGTTCGCATCTTGAGATCGACTATACCGTCCTGGAAGGGCACCGCTTCGCCGTGACAGCTGTCGGGCAAGGGGAACCCCTCTTGTCCTGGGGTTTACCTTTTGGCTTCGCTACCCGTGACATTGAGCCCGGTAACTACATCTGCAACGAGCGGGTCCTTTGGGCTCTGAGGAGCCGAAACGTCGACTTCCAACGTCCCTCTGAAGCCAATTTCGAGGACAAGATACAAACCTACGCCTTGGACGAGGAACGTTGTCACCCTTCTGAACAGGTTCCTTTGAAGACTGAGCCGCGTAACTTTCGAGGTTATTCGAGGACGGGAAATCGGGGCGTCGGCACCAGAAACTACATCGTGGTCCTGGGTACTTCGTCTCGTGCCGCCAGCTACGCCAGAGTCCTGGCAGATCGTTTTTCGGGCGCGGCGTCAGGTCAGGATCACTTCGACGGCGTGGTCGCGGTGTCGCACACCGAAGGGGGTGGCAGCAAAGCGCCAAACAACCAGGAGCTGCTACTCAGGACACTGGCCGGTTTTGTGGTCCATCCCAACGTGGGCGCAGTGCTTGCCGTGGATTGGGGCAGCGAGGCGATTACCAATCTGCTTCTTAACCAATACATGGAAGCCCATGGCTACGCCCTTCCCGATGTGCTTCACGAGTTTCTTACGTTGGGAAGCGATTTTCAGACCGATCTCCAGCGCGGAGGTCGGATCGTCCAGAATTGGCTCGATCCGGTGAGCCGCTTCGAGCGCCGAGAGCACTCGCTGGCTCATCTTAAGCTCGCGCTCCAGTGTGGGGGTTCCGACGCCTTTTCGGGCATCTCGGGAAACCCGCTTGCCGGCTGGGTTGCGAAGGAGCTCATCCAGTTCGGCGGCAGCGCCAACCTGGCCGAGACCGACGAGCTTGTGGGCGCCGAAGACTACGTCCTACAGAAGGTCAGAAGCGTCGAGATCGCGCATCAGTTTCTAGCCCGTGTCGAACGCTTCAAGGAACGGGCAGCCTGGCACGGCGAGACGGCTGAAGGAAACCCTTCGGGTGGAAACATCTATCGTGGACTCTACAACATCGTCCTGAAATCGATCGGTGCCGCCGCCAAGCGCCATCCTGAAGTGCGTCTTGACTACGTGATCGATTACGGCGAACCGATGCGCCGGCCCGGCTTCTACTTCATGGACAGTCCTGGCAACGACCTGGAGAGCATCGCGGGACAGGTGGCCTCTGGCGCCAATATGATCTTCTTCACCACTGGAAATGGATCGATCACAAATTTCCCCTTCGTACCCACGATCAAGATCGTCACCACCAGCGGACGCTTCGATCTTCTTTCCGACGATATGGACGTCAACGCCGGCCGCTATCTGGACGGCTCTCCGCTCCCGGAAGTCGGACAGGATCTTCTGGACTTGGCCACCTCGGTAGCATCAGGAGCTCGCAGCGTCGGAGAAAAGGCGGGACATTCTCAGGTATCTATCTGGAGAAACTGGCCGCAGAGCGACGCCAGTGCCCTGGCCGATCTGAGCAGTGCTGCTGAGCCCGAGGGCACGCCGCTCCTGGTCAAGTCTGGGGACTCGACCCAGAAGCACGGCTTCGATGGCATACCGGTCGACGGCAGCCATACCACCGATCAGATCGCTCTCATCCTTCCGACCAGTCTCTGCTCTAGTCAGATCGCCCGTCTCATCACCCAGGAAATGAACGCCCGTCGAGATCCATCGAGGCCTTCGATTTCCCGATTCGAGTCTCTACCTCACACCGAGGGCTGTGGCGTCTCCGGTGGTCGAACCCGGAAACTCTACCTCCGCACTATGTTGGGCCATCTGGCTCATCCGATCGTCCGCTTTGGATTACTGCTGGAGCACGGTTGTGAGATCACCCACAACGACTACATGTCTCATGAGCTCGAGCGCATGGGTCTGGATCCCACACGATTCGGCTGGGCAAGCGTCCAGATGGACGGGGGCATCGAGAAGGTCAAGAAGAAGGTCCAGTCCTGGTTCGATGCGGCGGAAGCGGCCAACCCAACGCCCGCGCGCGAAAGGGCGAATTTGGAAGCCCTCCGCATAGGGCTCCTCTCCTCTGGGCCCCTCTCGCAAACTGCCGCCGACAGTCTGATCTGGCTGACGCAAAGCCTGGTCGATGCCGGTGCCACGGTCGTGATGCCACAAAGCTCGACGCTCTTGTCATCTTCGGCGTACTTGACCCAGTTCCCTGGACCCGACAGGGTTCAGGCTTCTATCGCCTATGGGCAAATACCGCAGATCCCAGGGATGCACATCATGGAGTGCCCCACCGAGCATTGGGTGGAGACACTGACCGGCCTCGGCGCAACCGGCATCGAAGTCACGCTGGCACACATCGCCGACCATCCTCAACAGACCCATCCCATGGTGCCCCTGCTCCAGGTAGCCGAGAACGATGGAGTAGGCGAGCGTTTTCGACCGGATCTCGATCTAGTCCTGGAAGGAGATTCCGAGCACTGGATGGACCAACAACTACAACTCATCCTTCGAGTCGCCTCGGGTCGGTACGCTCCCGTCCTGCACACCCAGGGCAATGCCGACTTCCAGATCACCCGAGGTTTGTTGGGCGTTTCGATGTAGCTGAACTAAGCTGAAACTTCATTTGAGAGATCATGCAAGAGTCGCCAGTTGACAGCCGTGATCTTCGTAGGATGGGCACTCTTGCCCGTCGCTTTCCTGACGGGAAGGAGTGCCCATCCTACAACGGAAACGGTGCTATCGATGTTCGTGATTACAGACAAGCAGAGTTTCTTTCTCGAATGATCCATCGTGGCCGCAGGGCGGCACTAATGCTGCCGACCTTGACCCTATGAGACCCGATCGCAGATGCTGAGTTGGCGACTCCAGACAGGTCTGGAGATCCTCTCGATCAACGCCGCATACCTGTACTCGAACGACTCTCCAAGCCTGTTCTACGTCATCAATATCCTGCTTCATCTTGGACTAGGACTTCTGGTTTGGTTGGGGCTATTTCGGATCGCAAAGCAACACTTCAAAACCGTCTCCAGGATGGGTCAGTTTGCGCTCCTGGCCCTGGCCTTTAGCGGGACTTCGGGGGTCGCTCTCGTCCTCATCGGAAATACCCAGCCCAATCTCTGGCTATTGAACGGACACATCATTCTCTCCGCGGTGGGTGTGGGCGCGGTCATCAGCTATCTGGTAATCAGACGGAGCAGCGGCTGGCCGGTGTTCGCACTGGTGGCTGTCCTAGCCCTCCTGATCCCAGCGGTAGTCGCTGAGTGGGATCGCTCCTATCCTAATCCGACCTCGAGCATCATCAACCCGCGCTAGTGGTGCCCACGAGCATGGAGGAGGAAGGCGCTGGCGCAAGTAGTCCCTTCTTCCCTTCCTCCGCCAACACCAACATCGACGACACCATACCCTCGAACTTCTTCATGAAGTCGGAGTCCTGTGCCCAGGCAGGATGTCATCCGGATATCTACAAACAGTGGTCCTCCAGTGCACATCATTCCTCCTCTTTCAACAATCAGTGGTATCGCAAATCAATCGAATACATGCAGGACGTCGTGGGGACCGAACCTTCCAAGTTTTGTGGCGGATGTCATGACCATGCGGTGTTCTTCAACGGCATGATGGATCAGCCCATCAAGGAGCAGCTAGAGCGTCCGGAGGCGCACGTGGGGCTCGCCTGCACCTCCTGCCACTCGATCGTGGCAGTCAAGAGCAGCATGGGCAACGGAGACTTCGTTATTGAGTATCCCCCACTCCATGACCTGGCGACGAGTGAGAATCCGTTCCTGCGAAACCTTCACGATTTCATCGTCCGTGTTGACCCAGGACCCCACAAGAGCGTGTTCATGAAGCCCTTCATCCGAAACCAGACGGCCGAATACTGCTCCAGCTGTCACAAAGTGCACCTCGACATGCCCGCGAACGAGTATCGCTGGATCAGGGGTTTCAACGACTATGATGGCTGGCAGGCCAGCGGTGTCTCGGGACAGGGGGCACGCAGCTTCTACTATCCCAAACAACCCCTAAAGTGTATCGACTGCCACATGCCGTTGGTTCCCTCCAACGATGCCGCCAATTTGGATGGCCACGTACACAACCATCGCTTTCCGGGGGCCAATACCGCGGTCCCGTTCGTGAACCGGGATGAAGAACAGCTCAGGACCGTGACCGAGTTTTTGCAGAACGACCAGATCGGTGTCGACATCTTTGCCCTGAGCGAGGTCGCCTCCGACGAACCCGATCAGCACGCCAGCTCCGCTCGAGGAGCTGAGCCCCGTATCGCCAGTACCTTCGCTGAAGGCGATGCTCTGGGCTTCGCCGTAGGCCGAGCCACGGGCTACACCGAGGGGCGCCAGGTGTTGGCCCCCATCAACAGAGTCAAGCCCCGTCTGAGGCGGGGAGAAACGGTTCGAGTTGACGTCGTGGTGCGCACCAAGAACGTGGGGCACTTCTTCCCAGGAGGTACCGTAGATGCGTTCGATGTGTGGGTCGAGCTCAAGGCCGAAGACGAACAGGGCAAAGTGGTTTTCTGGAGTGGATACGTCCCCCAGGGCCCGACGGGACGAAACGGTCCAGTCGACCCGAGCGCTCATTTCTATCGTGCCTTTCTCCTCGATGAGCACGCCAACCCCATCAACAAACGAAATGCCTGGGCAGTCAGGTCGGTGCTTTACGTGCGCCTGATTCCACGGGGTGCTGCAGATACGGTTCACTTCCGCTTGAAGGTTCCGGAGGATTGTGGCGACAAGATCCGGCTGACTGCAAAGGTGAACTACCGTAAGTTCAGATGGTGGAATACTCAATGGGTTTTCGCCGGTGTCAGAGATCCAGACGACCCAGACCCGGAGGTTGGACCTGGCTACGACGACGGGAAATGGGTGTTTAGCGGCGATACCTCCGACGTCTCGGGAAAGATCAAGGAAGTTCCGGACCTCCCCATCGTGACCCTGGCAACCTCCAGTGTCGTAGTCCGGATAGCGCCGTCTTCCGCGACCATCCCAGATCAGACATCGGTTCTGCGGGCAGCCGATCTTATTCGATGGAACGACTACGGCATCGGCCTTCTGCTGCAAGGGGATCTCAGGGCTGCGGAGGAGATTTTCAGACGGGTGGCCGAGATCGATCCGAGCTATGCGGACGGTTGGGTGAACATTGGCCGTGGCCGTGTCCGCGAGGGTCGCATGGACGAAGCCCAGGAAGCCCTCTCCCGGGCATTTGAAATAGACGGGAAGTTGGCCAATACCCACTACTTCATGGGCCTTACCCTCAAGCAACAGGGAAAATATGAGAAGGCTCTGGAGCACTTCCAGCAAGCCGAGGAACAGTATCCCCGCGACCGGATGGTGCTCAACCAGATGGGACGCATTTTGTTCCTACAGCGTCGTTTCGAGGAGGCAACGGAAGTCCTCAATCGAGTGCTTGCCGTCGACCCTGAGGATTTGCAGGCTCACTACAACCTGATGCTCTGCCACCGTGCCCTGGGGAACCAGGAAGCCGCCCGCCGTGAACAAAAGCTCTATCTTCGGTTCAAGGCCGACGAAAGCTCCCAGGCTATAACCGGGGACTATCGGCGCTCCCACCCCCACGACAACAACGAATGACAGGCTGTTCATGAACACGGCAGCTATCCCCTGGACGAGATCGGAAAGGCTCCCCGATCCTTTTCAAACGATTCCACTTCGGGCACTTCCAGCGGGCAACCTTATCGATTTGAAGGCATCTAAATCACGGAGACGGGAAACACCGTGCTGCCATTCCCAAGGGCGCTCCTGGGGGTCCTACTTGTTTTCCTGGTCTCTGCCCAGTTCACTTTCAGTGAGCCTATTCAGTTCAAAGATGTGACGGCTACCACCGGGATCAAGTTCGTCCATAACAGCGGTGCCTCGGGCAAGAAGTATCTACCCGAAACCATGGGATCGGGCTGCGCTTTCCTCGATTACAACAACGATGGCTGGCTCGACCTCTTTCTGGTCGACAGCCCCGATTGGCCTGGACCAAAGCGTAGGAAGTCAGCCTCGAAGTTGTATCGCAACAACCAGAACGGTACTTTCACCGACGTTACTCAGGCGGCGGGCCTGGATATTGATTTTTACGGGATGGGGATCTCCGTCGCGGATTACGATAATGACGGCAATTCGGACATCTATCTCAGCGGACTAGGCGAGGACAAGCTCTTTCGAAATCGGGGAGACGGCCGCTTCCAGGATGTGACCAAGGCGGCCGGGTTGGAAAACCCCGGCTTCGGGACCAGCTCCGCCTGGTTCGATTACAACAAGGACGGGCTACTGGATCTGTTCGTAGCCAATTATGTCCAGTGGACGCTCGAAACTGACATCTTCTGCACCCTCGATGGCAGCGGTAAGTCGTACTGCACCCCTGAGTCCTACAAAGGAGCCTCTCCACGGCTCTACCGCAATCTTGGCGGCGGGAAGTTCCGCGATGTCTCCAAGCAGAGCAAGATCTACGACGAGAGCAACAAGGGGCTGGGTGTGCTGATCTTCGACTACAACAACGATGACTGGCCCGACATCATGCTGGCCAATGACACCCAACCCAACAAACTCTGGGAAAACCAGAAGGATGAGACCTTCTCCGAAATGGGTCTGCTTGCGGGAGTGGCCTTCAGCGAAGACGGGGTGGCGCGGGGGGCGATGGGGATCGATGCCGAAGACTACGACCACTCTGGTCGCCCTAGCGTCGGCATCGGCAATTTTTCCAATGAAATGGTAACCCTCTAGCACAACGAGGGAAGCGGCTTCTTCATCGACGAGGCTCCCACTTCCAGCATTGGACCGGCGAGTCTATTGACGCTGGCATTCAGCTGTTTCTTCTTCGACTACGATCTGGACGGCTTTCTCGACGTCTACGTGACCAACGGTCACGTAGACGTCGAGAACGACATCAGCCGGGTCCAGCAGGAAGTCCGGTATGCTCAACCACCACACCTGTTCAGAAACCTGGATGGTCGCCGATTTCAAGAAGTCACCGCGCAGCTGGGAAAAGTATTTAGCGGCCCCCGTGTAGGCCGGGGCTCCGCCTATGGAGACTATGACAGGGACGGAGATCTGGACATCCTGGTCACCTCCAGCGACGGTTCCGCCAAGCTGTTTCGAAACGAGGGCGGCAGCGGCAACAACTGGATCACGCTCCGCCTGGTGGGAGCCCAAAGCAATCGGGACGGCATCGGGGCAAGGGTCCGCCTTCGCGCTGGGGCCGTTACTCAGTCCGGCTCGGTGAAGACGGGATCCAGCTATTGCAGCCAGTCCCAGCTGGCCCTGACGTTCGGCCTAAAGGCCGCGACTCGAATCGATTCGCTGGAAGTTCTTTGGCCAAAAGGGAAAAAGCAGGTGCTGACTGAGCTGCCGATCAACAAGCCCGTAACGGTTCACGAAGAACGGGGAGTGATTCGATAGCGATAGCGTTCCAGATCGAGTGCTCCATTTGTTCCAAACTCGATCCCTTCCGCTTCCAACAGGGCTTGCTGAAGTCCAGGCGGATGAGCTCCGGTCTCGTCGCTAGAGCAGCGGCCGGCCGCATTGACGACACGATGCCAGGGAAGACCCGGGGGGCAGGAGTGAAGGGCCCAACCCACAGCCCGTGCCGAAAGCGGCCGCTTCAGCATTCCGGCGATTTGCCCATAATTCATCACTCTGCCCTTGGGGATACGCTCGACGATCTTGTAGACCTGATCCCAGGCGCTTTCCGGTCCCATTGCGACGTGCGACCTCTTCTTTCGGCAAGGAAACTTTCCGAGCCATAGAAGCCTGAAGCGCAAGCGAGGGGTTGGGGAGCACCCCGAAGCCTCGCGGCCTGGCTGCTCACAACGCTTCAGGCCCCTTCGTCCATCCATTTCGCTGCCCCCCAACCCCTCGCTCGCGCTTCAGGCTTCCTCAGTTTTCGCATTAATGGGCGACTTGGAGGTGCATGTTCCCAACGAAGTTGCAGCTTAGGTTAAGCAACAACCTTCATCTTTTCGGGATCCCAACCATAGGGCCGATTCTCGCGGTAGCTCAAGTTACAGATCAGGGCTGGAGCCGCCGCCCTGTAGCCATACGCAGCATCCTCTACAACCGAATCCCCACCGCGCATCGCGCTGAAAAAGTTCGTGAAGTGGTCCAAACGGGAGTTATAGTCTCGAGGAGTACGGTACAGCTTCTCGCTTGAAGGGACCAGAGAAGCCCGCTTCGGCTGGGGATAGTCCTTTCGGTATTGCTCCATGAACGCCTCTCGCTGATCCTCAGTAAAGGTGCTGACCGTATACCCCGGCTCCGATCTGGCGCCGAGGCGTGTGACCTTCACTTCATCCGTGCCGATCGTCATCACTCCTTCGTCGCCAACAAACCGAAATAGCGTCCCTCCTCCGCTTCCATCCGCGAAGTTGACTTGAAGTGCCATGTTGAAAGCGGGATGACTGTCGTTTGCAGAATAGTCAAAAAGGCTCATCACTATATCCGGAACATCGCGCCCATCTTTCCAATGCCGCAGCCCTCCCGTTGAAAAGACTCGATTAGGGCCGTTCGAACCCAGTACCAGATGGATTCCGGAAAAAAGGTGTACGAACAAATCCCCCGGAATACCTGTCCCGTAATCCCAGTAATTCCTCCAGCGAAAAAAGCGGAGGGGATCGAAGGGGCGCTTGGGAGCGCTCCCGAGAAAGGTCTGCCAATCCACGGTCTGAGGTGAGGCATCGGTGGGAACAGAGTACTGCCAGGCACCCGTAGCAGAGTTACGATTGTAGGAGGCTTCGACCATATTGAGAGTACCGATCGCGCCGGACTGGTAGAGCTGCCTGGCCTTCTCGTACAGAAGCGAGCTGACATACTGGCTCCCGATCTGAAGCACTTTTCCGGTGACCCGTTCAGCCTTCAGGACTTGCGGTCCCTCCTCGAGATCGTGAACCATAGGCTTTTCAAGATAGACCGCCTTGCCTGCCTGCATGGCCTCAATCGCGATCTGGGCGTGCCAGTGGTCCGAGGTTGCGACGATCACCGCATCGACATCTGAGCGCTCCAGCAGCTCTCGATAATCCCGTGTGGTAGTCACCTCCGAACCGTAGATTTCTTTGACCCTGAGGAGACGCCCATCGTAGCAGTCGGCGGCTGCGACGAATTCGGTTCCCGGGACCTCCAGAGCGGTACGCGTGTCGCCGAAACCCATTCCGCCCATACCGATCGTCCCGAAACGAATGGAGTCGCTGGGTGCGGTACTGCGACTGCCAGCGCCGTGTTTTGTGGCCCGCCCACGCGCCAAGATCGTCGGAGCCAAGGGCGCTGTCACCGCAACAACTTTGATGAAATCCCGGCGCGAACCAGTTCTCGTTGACATGATCACCTCCTCACTTCCTTGGTGGTCGCGTTGTGGATGCCAGGATAGCCCGGTTGCCCGGGGAAAGTCGAGGCTAGCCAATCCTGGTTCGAAACACTGTTGGAGTCGCCTGCTTGGAGCTTGACAGTTGGGACTACCGCCCCCTAGCATCCGAAGGTAATAGACTCGATATTGACGCTGCTGACAACACCGAGAGTGTTTCATCCACAGCGAAAAGCGAGACGTCGGAGCACCAAGGAGCCAGCCAATGAATGCGGCAACCAAGAGAGCGTTTGAGACCATCGACCGGATGAAGGACGAGATCGTTGAGACGATTGGCCGGGTCGTTCGGGTCCCCAGCGTCAATCCGAAATATCCTGGAGTAGCCTCGGAGGAGGTCCTCGGCGGCGAAACCCGGGCCAATGAGTTGATCGCCGAGTTGTACCGGACAATTGGGTGCGAGGTAGACCTGTGGGAGGAGGAGGCCAACCGCGCTAACGCCGTCGGAGTCTTGAAGGGCAGTGGCGGCGGAAAATCCTTGATCTTCAACGGCCACATCGACACCGTCCCGGTGGGACGTCACGAAGACTGGAAGTGGTCCGACCCCTACAGTGGAAGGGTCGAGGACGGAAAGATCTACGGTCGTGGATCCTGCGATATGAAGGGACCGGTGGTGGCACAGGCCATGGCTGCGCGGGCGCTCCAGAACCTGGGAATCAGACTCCAGGGGGACCTGATCCTCGAGAGCGTGGTAGGCGAAGAGGTGATGGACCACGAAGCAGGAGCTTCTGCCACGATACGCCGAGGCTACAAGGCCGATGCGGCTATTGTGTCAGAGCCGTCGGCTCCGGAGGCACCCCTGGCAGTCGTACCCGTCAGTCCAGGCCTGCTCTGGATGGCGGTCACCTGCCGAGGTAAATCCAGCCACGCCGCGACCCGAGGCGAGACCTTCCGGGCCGGAGGAGCCGGAGCCAAGGTCGCCGTGAACGCCATCGACAAGGGTGTCTTCATCTTCAACTGCATCCAGAAATTGGAGCAGGAATGGGGACTGACCAAAAAGCATCCGCTCTTCAAGCCCGGGCATTTCACTCTACACCCTGGTGTGATCACAGGGGCTCCACACGGCGTGAGCGTTCCCTTCTTCATCTCAGAATTCTGTACCATCGAGTATGCCATCTGGCACCACCCCGACGAAGACGCCGAGTCGGTCAAGAAGGAAGTCGAAGACTTTGTCCGGCACTCAGCGGCGCTGGACGAGTGGCTCCGCGATCATCCCCCCGAGATCGAGTGGAAGCTCCACTGGCCGGCCTTTTCAGTGGACGTGGACCATCCCATCTGCACCACTATCGGACAGGCCCATGAACTCGCAGCCCAGGGAACCCGCTTCGAAGGACCTGCGGTGGTGCAGGGCTTCTATGCCGTCTGCGATGCTGTCTTTCTGAGCGCCGGAGGAGTCCCCAGCGTCGTCTATGGTCCCGGCAGCCTTTTGCATGCGCACGCGGTAGACGAGTTTCTGGACATCGACGAATTGATGGTCGCAACAAAGGCCTACGCTGCCGCCGCCATCGAGTGGTGCGGGATCGCCTGAGGAAGGTTGCAGCAGCTAGTTCCCGTCTATCTTCCTAACATAGACATTCCTGAAGTAGAGCGGGTTCCCGTGACTCTGGAGCTCGATCTGGCCGGTGGAGAAGATGGGTCTGCTCCTGTCCCAGTAGTTCTCCAGCGTGACGTTGTGCACTACCAATTGATTATTCAGGAAGACCGTAACCTTCTCCCCGGTCATCAGAATACGGAATTGATTCCACTGGCCGACGGGTCTATCTGCCACCATTAGCGGCTTGGCCGGGTTCTTCTTGTTGTTCCAAGGCGCGCCTGACCCTTCGGGATTGTCCCAGATCTGTATCTGGGGACTGCCTCGAAGGTAGATTCCGCTGTCACCTTTGGGGCCGATGTTCCAATCCACCCACAGCTCGAAGTCTCCGTAGTCTCTGAGACTGCAGAGGCTCGCTCCCTTTCCATCGAATTGCAGCATTGCGTCGACAACCTTCCAGTGGGACCGCATCTTGGCGTCGGCCTCTTTCTGAGCAGCTGCAAGCTCCTGCGAAGACATCTTGGAGCGCTTGAGTGGGTCGGCTACCAGTCCCTTCCAATTGGCCAGATCCATGCCATTGAAGAGAGCTTCAAAACCGTCCGGAGCCAGATTGTCCACCTGGTGTTCGCCCAGGTCCTTGATGCGGATGTTGCGGAAGGCTACTTCACTCCGGTGGCCGAGGAAGCCAACGTGTCCTCTGGAACGCATAAAGCCAGGATGGGCCTGGAGGACCTCTGAACCTCGGACGTCGTCCAGGTTGGCACTCACGATCACCTTGTCGTTCAGGCTCACCTGCATCCGCCGGCCAATACAGACGATCTCCTCCTGATTCCATTCTCCAAAAGGCTTCAGCGCCCCTCGGCGAGCCGGAACCAGCCCGTAGACCGAGCCATGCGCCTGATACGGTTTGATGTTCGCGTACCTGGCAG
>Ga0310342_100000443_pt1 | contig 23121 bp, 20 predicted proteins | sample S15DNA20500_MG_FD_206155 | JGI IMG/M metagenome (GOLD analysis project Ga0310342, IMG submission 206155) | Marine microbial communities from station ALOHA, North Pacific Subtropical Gyre - S1503-DNA-20-500_MG | ecosystem: Environmental > Aquatic > Marine > Oceanic | place: Pacific Ocean: North...
GCACTCACGACAGCCTGCTTGAGCTGACCTTCAATGCGTTCGAGGAAGTCTGCGCTGACGCGCTGAAACTTACCGGCCCGGTCGCGTTGCGAAATTTCGAGGGCAAGCTTCTTGACGTTCTGTTTGTTGATTAGGTTCACTTCGCCACCTCCTCATCGTAGATGGCGGTACACCAGCAGTACATGCCCTCCGGGTAGAACCCAGCCTTGCCCAGAGCCTCGACCATCTTGTCGTACAGGTCGTACTCCATGTAATCGAGGTTGAAGATGGGCGAGAAGTCGCCGCCGTCGTGGCACACGATCAGGCACGACTCATGCCCGTACCGCTCGCCGCGATCCTTCCACTCCGCCGGAGTGTAGAAGGGCGTGCAGCCGCCAGTGCTAAAACCCTTACGCCGCTTGGCGAAGTCGATAATTATCTTCGCCGCCTGCCGCCCGCGATTGGACAGCCCTTTTGGTATTTCTAGTTTTTCCATATGTATCTCCTATTTGTTTTTTAGTGCTTCACGCTTCTCGTAATTCTCGCTGGTATTAGAGCGATGGTTTTTAATAAACTTGCCACTGGAACGCTTGGCGCAGCATTTGCAAGTGCCTGAATGCTCGTGAGTTGCTTCCCATAAGCCGCGATGGGTGGCTGACACATCAACCCATGTCCGGTAACTAGTCCCCCCCGTTGCCGAGCTATGCCATCCGCTAATGCGATTGTCTTTTCTTGGAGTTAAACCATCGACGGGGTTAATCCCGCCTTTAATTTGAGGAATCTTTTTGCCGCACAAAGTTGTCACTCCATCGACCGTGATATGGACTTGAGAGAATGATCCAGACTCATTGCTAGTAAAGCTGTCCCATTGAATTTCCCGCATGGCGGCAAAGTCTTGATCTTTCTTCTGCTGCTCTGAAGGCTCAGAACCATCTTGGTAGTGTGTACGGTAGGGCCATTCATCTCCGACACGGTAGTCGTGAATTGCTCGCTTAATGCGTTCTGCATCCTTCTTGGTGCTGGCGTACCATGTGTGGTCTTGGCAACGGACTTCGTAGTTGCCCGCTTTGATCTGTGTAATCTCAACGTATCGGTTGATGGTGTATGTTTGATCTTTCATATGTAGCTCCTGTTTGGTTTTTATAGGATTTAGTTGGCTTCAATCTGGTCGGCATAGCGGCCAGTTGGTATTGCTATTGCGCCATAAGCAGGCAACGCCATCACACCCGCCTCGACAAAATTTGCGTAATCAAACCCACCATGAATGCTGACAATCTCGGCCATAATCTCAGCGACCAAGTAGTTTACATGGGCTGCTCCTTTCTCACGGTTCAACCTGATAAGGTGGGCGGTGAGAATGCGGGACGTATTGAAATCGGTGTTCGTGACATCAGCCTCGCCATTGTTGATGCGTAAGAAACATAGGCGGATTGTTTCCTCAACGGATTCAATGTCCATCTCGTCTGCATACCAGATAAGCGTCTGCGTGATTTTAATTTTTTGATCTTTCATATGTAGCTCCTGTTTGGATTTTAGAATCGCCCGCGAACCGATCACTGGCGACGAGGTATTGAATACCTCAGATTGCCCAATCGGCACAAGGATTATTTGCACAATTTTTGCACAGAAGGTTAGACAAGAAATGTCTGACGGCTGTTTCAGCCTGAAAAAATGGGGTGATCGACCGGACTCGAACCGGCGACAACCAGAATCACAATCCCCTGTGTGATCAGCTAAAAACCCCAGAAACATTAGGGTTTTGAGCCTAACGCCAGACTATAGCCGGCGGAAAGGGTTAATAGTTAACATAGCTAACATTTGGGTTTGCTCTTTTGCTGGAGCATATGGAGGCAGCCCGCTGCCAGCGATAACCGTGACAGCGGGCTGCGTTGTTACGAGCCAACTAATTCGTTGTAGCGATCCTCGTCACGAACCTGAACGAACTTGCTTGCCCAAGCCTTATGACGCTCAAACTCCTGCTTGTACTTTTTAGGAACCTTGGTTCCGTAGCAGAACGTGTCAGGCATCGTGCCATCTTCATTAAGATAGCACCACTCCCTGTCGTCAAGACCATCGCACTCATCCCAAGTATCCCTTACAAGAACCAACCTCAAGTGTGCTGGCTCCGGCTTGCCGTCCATCTCATAGGCCGCCCTGTGAGGATCGCCTTCGTAGTGCTTCAGGTCTTTCAGCTTGTCTGCATGATTGTGGTCGATGATGTCGCCATAATCGTAAGCAGTTTCCATGTCCCATTCGTATGTTACTTTACTTCTCATGTTGCTCCTGTTTTCTGGTTTTAGTTTTTCAATGATCGCGCAGCCACTCGACTGCGAACACGACTATTATATCACACCCGATTTACTAGCAGGCGCAATTCGGCTGTTTTGATTAGTGGGATGTTTAAGTTTCCTAGGAAACTGCTGTGAATAAGTCGTAGCTTGACAAGGTTTTGCTACCGGCGGGCGATAACCGAAACGACTGCCCCACGAGGGATGGCAGTGTAGTCGCCTAGCGTGTCTTCCGGTGGGCCGTCATCGATGTATTGGCTGGTCGCTATTACCAAAAATTCCTTGTTGGCCTTCACCAGTTTTCCTTCCGTCCACACGTCAGCAATCTTAACCCGATGCATCGGCTCATTGATGTAACCAACGATGTCTTGCCATCGGCAAACGACCCTCGAACCAACTGGTGGTAGCTTCTTCATTTCAATAGGTGCCACGCTTCCTTGTAAGAATCGTACTTCGGCAACTGGCCCTTGTGCCTTCCGCCCGACCAAGTAAACAGCCGGGAGTGCTTCACGTCTTCAACCGGGATGACATACATGCCGACTGTGCCTGCGACCGCCACGAGGAAATCGCAATCATCTTTGCTGTAACGGGCCTTGTGCGCCGTGCCTTTGGTCAGGTTAACCTGAACCGTGCCGTTCGGTTTGACAAGATCCGAACCCTTAACCTGAATGCGGTTCACCTTGCCATCGAAGTCTGACAGCAAATCCCAAGCGGCCCCCTCACCGAAAGGCCAACCTACTGAGCCACCCTCTTCAGAAAGCCGTAACGCTACAGCCAACTCATGCCGGTTGCCCCTTGCTTGAAACTTCGTTCGTGCCACCACCCAAAATTCATTTTACCAAACTGCTTCTACGCAACTCGCGCTTGTACTTGGTTCGGAAGATCCGCTCGGCAACCGCCTTGCTGCCAGCGATGCCGGCCAACGCACCGGACGGATCGTACACCCGCCACTTGCCCGCCTTGCTCAGAATCATCGACCAGCCAATGCTGTTCTTCTCGGCACCCGGTACAGATGCGTCAGGCATGAAGCGTGCAATGCCGGTATCCAGCACCTTCGCCTTGACCTCTGGAGTCAGCTTGACGATGTGGGCGTTTACGTTGTCGTAGTTACCCGGCTCACCGCCTAGATCGCCTGACTCCACCTTCAGCCCCAGCTTCTTCCACGTCTTCATCTTGGGCAGCATACGGTCGTAGAAGCCTTCCATGCCTTCCTTGCGTGGCAAGGACGTACCAGCATCCTCTGACTGCATCTGGCTCCAGATACGGTTGGTCATCTTGTCCACATGGCTTTCGTAATTCTCAGGCGAAAACTCAGACATCTGTCTTCTCGTTATAGTTGTTTCGATGAGGCGTTTTAAGTCGCCGGGGCCATACACAGTCTTGCCGCCCTCCTTCAGTATGCCCTGTGCGCGAGCAGCTTCCTCAATGTTGACACCATCAGCTTCGCCGCCTCGCTGCTCAACGGCTTTCACCTTCCATGTGTTTGGTGATGTTTTCACCCAAGCAATTTCCTCAGAGCCGTACCGATTAGCCTGCGTCTCACCCTTCGTCCATGCGATGGCATCGTAACCATGCTTGGCGGCGTAACTAATCATGCGCTTCATGGTTAACTCATGCCAACTGGTCTTAAAGGGTGCGTCTGGGACGCCTAATGGCATCGGGCCTTTGCCGATGCGGGAAGTAAGATATTCACTTCCGGGTACTGCCCTATTGTCCCTTTCTATGATGTCTACGATTTCAGACCGCCTCACATCTGCCGCTTCACTGCGGTCGTTCGCCAGAGACTTAAACTCGGATTCAAGCGCAGCATATTCACGGGCCGACAGATTGTATCCCATCTTACGGCCCTTCTGATGCCAGTCGCTCTGAATCTCTTCGAGGAACAAGGTCTTGCCGTACTCGGATGTGCGGTCGTTGAAACGGACATGGGCAAGGACGTTCGGGTATTCGTCGTAGTGGCCGTCAGTGTAACCGCGAGACTCGTCCACTTCGTTCAGAAGATTGCGATAGGTACGTTTTTCTTCAGGGGTTGCGTATTGATACCACCCCGGCAAATCCCCTCCAGTTGGATCGGCATGATTATACCTCTTCCACATTTCACGATTAAACGCTTCCCGCTTTTCGATTAATGCTGATTGGTCTGCCTCCGGCAACCGCAACAACAGCTCACGGTAGCTGCCCTCGTCTGCGCCGGGTTCGACGTAGGATGAGTGTTTGGTTGAGGTTGATGAGCGTGCCTCATGTTTTGCTGACTCAATCGCGATTTCAGACGCGAAATTGATAGCATCCTGTAGTGTGTGAAAATAGTCCCGCAAATCACTTTCAGAATCGCGAACCTCCCAGACGGTAGTCTCTTCGTAATCCTGCTTCACTGAATCCCATGACTCTGTGCTTTTTTCAGACACCCAAAACTGATCATGTGTCGAGGCGGGGTGGTAAATATTCCACATGCCATCTTCGACCTGCACCACATTGGGTTGGCCCTCCACATCCTTTCCACCACCCAACACCGTCTCCTCAACGGTAATCTGATTCTCGACAAGGTAATCGACTATCTCGTCCTTGCTAACCTTACGGTTACCCTCAAGGAACTTGTCCAAGCCTAGCTCGGCAATCTCCTCATCCTTGACGCCAGCCTTCTTGATCATAGCCAGCATCTGCGAGGCACTGCCCCTCTCCTGCTTCAGATCCACGGTGGCACGCTCGGCTGCACTGAACATGCCCAGTGAGTCTTGGCCGCCGATGTCAGGCTGGAAGCGGAAGTCGGCAACATCAGGACTCTTGGGCGACATGTCATTGGAACGCTTACCCGTAATCCCAGTGGGCTTTGGTGCGAGCTTGGCGTTCTTAACGAACACCCGGTTGCCTACCATTACCGCTGTGTCTCCACCGACGACTGACTGCTTCGTGCGAACATCTGTGAAGTCGCTAGACCGCAACGGATTAAAGCCGGCCTCCGTCCAGACAGATGAATCGCTTAACTGAGGCAAAAGGGCTTTAAGCTCGTTGGGCTTCAGCTTCTTGTAGGAGCCTTTCACTGTTGCCAACGGTGTCTTGCCTCTCCCCATCGCAATCATTATCGGGCCACCCTGACCTGAAATGGCCCTGACGACAAAAGTGGGATTATCGACCACAGCAATACCGTCGTAGGTTATTGTTTCACCGACCTTGGTAGCTGTATCAGGTACAGGCTCATGGAGTGTTACTACATAAGTCGGGTCACCAAGAGGTGCAGATTTTTCCCACGCCGGTATATCAATCCGAACCTCGACTGTCTGACCATCAATACTTCTTTTTGATAAGTTAAACTTCCGACGTTTATCATACTTTGCCGAAGCCAAGTATTTCTTAATCTTGCCAGCACTAGGCACATCAGGAGGGCCGCCGATCACATCCCAAGGCAGCAACACATCAACGATGTCAGCAAACTGCTCGTGCGATATTTTGCCTTTGAAAAGCCTGTAGGCTGCAACAGCTAACTCTGGGTTGCGTGGCTGCTTCCCTTTAGAGACAAACGAAGCTGCGTCCTCATACACCCTACGCTCGGCTGCCCCGCGAGGCCGCAGGTCTGGGATGTCCGGCATAAACCGAATATCATCACTGCCGCTCTGGAACCGCTCGCTTAACGGAATGATGTTGCCAGCATCATCACGAGTTATTGGGTCGGCGGATTTGATTTGGTTGGGTGTTTCGCTGAAAACCGCATACACAGGTTGCTTATTGCCTTGCTCGTCCTTCATCAAGGCGTTGGGTTCATAAATCCCGTCATACCCTGCCGCCTTTAGGTTTTCAATAGCAGTACCATCCCCCATCATACGAGCGTTATACCAATCCTCCCGCAAATCCCTTATCACATAAGGGTTTTCCATTTTGAGGTAAACTTTATGCATTCCTCCCCTGATGTCTGCATACTCACTTGCCACCTTTTTACTTCCGAAGTAAGTGACATCTAACCCATACCTCCCAGAGTCAAACCTTTCCTCTGCCTTGCTTGGATCAAAAACTGTAATGTCTTTTTTGCCGCCATGATACACCGGCCCAATCGTATACCCCGCCGCCTTCGCAGCCTGATCGACCATGCGCTGTGCCGTGGCAGTGTCGCCCCGGTTGGCGGCATCTAGGTAAGACGAATCATCCGGCATGAAGCGAGCCACTCCTTCGTTGCCCAGCTTAAACGTCTGGTCAGGCTCGGCTCGCACTGTGCCGTCATCGGGCATCAGGTTTTCCATGCCACGCTCGTAAGCTCGTGAGTCGCTGAATGCTATACGCTCGCCGGTTGGCGTCATATTGCCAACACGCTCAATGCGGAAACTCTTAAAGGCAAAATTACGCCCTCGCTTTGGAGTGTACCCTTCACGCGCCAGATTCTTCAGCCTAGCATCTTTCCGGGGTACAATTCCCAGCCCCTCGTAGAACAGATTCCTTTTGGCTACTCCTGTCTCGCCGCCGCCAAGGAATGCCGCACTGTCTACTGGACTCTCGCTATCCAGATTCTCAAGGTATCTCAGGAAGTCTGATTCCAGCTCCTTGAAGTTGGGGTACAGGTTCTTGTATTCAGAAAGGCGCGTTGCTTTCCGCAGGTTACCGCGAACGGCATCCATGTCTACAAAACGGAAGTACAGGCCGCCCGTCTTGTTCATCTCTAGTGAGAAAGGCAAAGCCTCTCTCTCGCTCACCTCAAACTGGTCGTAAGGCTTGCGCTTGCTCCGGCTTGCCCCGGACGCCTTCCAGTAGCTCACACGGTAAGTCTGCTTGCCGCCATCCCCGGTCATGCCGTTTGCCAGATCCATAAGCATCTGGCGTTGGTACGGGTTAAGGTGGCGAATGCTGTCCTGCAAAATCACAGCCTCTTCTGGCGTGATTGATTCTGCGATCAGCTTCTTTCTGCCCTTGGCGTCTTCAGTTATCCGTGAACGCCTTACAGCAGAAGGAAGCCGCTCAAGCTGCTCCAGCACCTTATCGAAGTCAGCTTCAAATTCTGCGTCCAAGTCTCCCTTGGTCTTTGCCCCTATAGGCTGACCACTGGCATCCAACTCGAACAAGTGTGCTGCACCGTGCATCTGGGCGAGCTTGTAAGCCTCCTTGGTTGGTATCCCAGTAACCGGCACACGGTGTGTCGTATCCACGCTACCATCCTTGATCATCCGCTTGATCAGCTTATCAAAGGCAGGCAGTGCGAACTGGCGTTTGTCTCCACGGATAAAAGCAGCACCAACGCCCTGCGAGAAGTCCATGCCCTGCCGTGCAATGTCGCGCTGGAAGTTTGCTGCCATCTTCTTCTTGGCCCAAGACAAGGTGTTCTTAACTAAATCCTTTTCACCGCCGATGAGGATCTTCGGTTCTTCGCCCCTAACGAATGCGTCAAAGTAGTATGCGCCAAACTCATCAATTACCTTGGAGTAATCTCCTGCCTCGATTTGGTTCAGAAACTCTGAGGCGCGTCGGTCTAGTGTGTCAGCTTCTTCCGATTTGCCTTCCCGCCTCGCTTTGTTAGCCATCTTGCTAAACTGAGTGGCGTATGCCCTGCCAAACTGCTTCAGGGTTTCAATCGGCACATCCCCTTCCCTGATAAGGTTGCCGCTTACTGGGTCACGCTGGCCGATCAGGACGCCTTTAATGCTTTCGATGAACTGCTCGCGGCCCATGTGATACCCGATGCTGTGGAACACCTCGTGAGCAACCGTGCTGCCATCTATTCTGTCTGTGTTTATGTAGACACCATCCGGGCCTACTTCCACGCCTTTGTATTCGGTGTGGCTTATGCTTGGATCAAGACCAACGGGCCTCTGGCTGTCATCGTGAAACTCAACGCGAACACCGTACTGTCTGCCAAGCTCAACAGCGTCACCGATCAATGCGGCGTCCTCGGCAGACATACGATCAAGAGCCTTAACTGCGAACTCCGCGTCAGGACGGCTTGAAAGGTACTTCACCGCATCATCCCGGCTCATGCCGGCATAACGGAACCCAGTCACGTCAGCAATGCCTCTTCCCAGAACACCGGCAGGCGCACCCATCATGCTGCCCATTGCCAAGCCGTGAAAGAACCCGTCCTTGCCTTCAGCAACAAAACCAAGACCGCCGCCAATAGCTCCACCGTACAGTGCGCCTTTCCCGGCCTCCACGCCGTATGCAAGAGGCGTTTCTATGCGAGACAGGCCAGACAGTATCTTTTGACCAGCAGCCGTCTCAGCAAGCTCTGAGGCTTGGTCTAGCACGCCCCTGCGGCCACCACGTTGAGCAGCTTCCGCTGTTGCCTCAATCATGTCACCAGCAACATTAAGAGTGCGGCCACCGCCTTTGAGTGCGCCGAATGCATACACACCCGGCCCAGCTCCAATGCCGGCAAGTCCGGCCCCCGCACCGACCGTGGTCGCCCCTCGAACAAAATCTTCGGCCCCTTCGCCTGCCACTGCTCCGGCAATACGCTCTGGAACCATACCTAACTTATCAGCAGTCTGCCCTACCTTACGGACGCCTGTGCCTAGCTTTGCGCCAGCCTTTGTCACCAGCTTTGCGCCAGTCTTGCCAATGGCGGATGTGCCGCCTGTAATAAACACTGAAGGGTCTGCAACAAGGCTTGCGGCTTCAGTCATGTATGGAGCAGGTGAGGCATCAACAATTTTCTGCCTGAAACCCTGATAGTCCATCTGACGCTTGAAGTCCCTGTAGTCTTTATTGAGCAGACCAAGGTACTTCTTACGTTCCGACTCCGAGTCGGCGGCCTTGTTTTCCTCCAGATGCTTTTGATATGTATCTTCAGCACTTTGAAACTCAAACGCTCGTGCAGTCAGATCAACAAGATCGCCTGTGCCGGCGGCTATCCCTGTACCCAAAATCTTCAGCCCGTCGATTGGGTTAGGGTTAACTATGTTCGAGATAGCTTCCTTGGCGGCACCTTTAACTGTTGAAGACAGGTAGCTGTACGCAGACTCCCACGCCCCCGGCTGGGCCGACGTAGACATGTAGTCCCGGTACATCTCGTAATCCTCAAGGGTGAAGTCAGTTGACCTGTGGAACTTGGGGTCTTGCCCAAGCTCATAGGCAACGTCTTGACCACTGCGAGGATATTCCCGATCCAGAAAATCCTGAATCTGCTCGTCTGTGGCACGGTCAGAAAACTCAACCGTTATGCCACGACTAGGTAGTTCAATAATTCGCGGCATAATTTCTATTTGTTTTTCTGTAGGCGTCTGCCGGGTATGAGGCTTTCGTTTAACTCGTCATCACCTACTACACGGTTGGTTGGCCCTCTTCTTTTGGACGGATCTGATGCTGTCCGGCCTGAAAAGTAATCCTGTTCGTCTTTGTTAATCTCAAGAACCCAGTCAGGCATTTTTGAGCTATTAAGACCGCCCTCAATGTGGCTGTTAATCTGAGTGTTTAATACGTTTGCTAGAGAAAACCTGACAGAAGCGAGTGCAGCCTGTTCGGTCACATCTAGACGGAATATATCAACAGGGTTAGGCATTGCGTCTTGCAGCATCTGCCATTCCTGCGCGTTCATTGCACCCGGCCCAACTAACTGCTCGCGCAGTCGGCCCTTCATAAACTGAGATATTGTGGTTGCCTCACCTCTGAGCTTCAACCTGAACTCTTCACTTGGATTTTTTGTTTTTGAAATTTCGATCAACCTCAAAAGCTGCTTATCTGCGTACTGCACATTTGCAATCATCTCCCGTATTTTATCTGCTCGCTCCTTCGTGAAGGCATAAGCATCTGGGCCAAGTGATGTCACGGCTAGTTCGCGGTCGTGCTTTTCAGCACCAGTAGCTACTGGGTCTTCAACTTCAACGCCATCTGGGGTTATAGCTTTGCCTGACCTTGTGAATGAACCATCTGGGTTTTTAATGATTATCGGAGTAGCTATATTACTTTTAGCAGAAGCAGGGGCCGTATAGACAACCGACTGGCGACCGTCTGGCCCAACTGTGACCTGCTTTGGCAGCAAGCCGTTAGGCAGTGGTTGCGGGAATCTGCGATCAACTTCTGCGCGTGCAGCAGCCAACCCGGCAACACCAAGCTCGCCAGCTTGCGAGTTAACGAAGTCCAGAGCCTGCTGACGTTTCTCTTCAGCACTCAGATCCACTCTGCTTGGCAGGTCTACCATGAACGGCTGTGCGCCAGCCGCCGAGGCAGGATCTGCCTGCGCGGGTTCAGCCTGCGGAAGAGCAGGCGTACCTTCAGGCGCATTGATAGTGTATTTAGACCGCTCGATTTGCCACATCCTGCGCTGATTCTCGTCGCTATAGGTCTGGCCGTAATCTCGCTGGAACGCCCTGTTCGACTTGTAGCCTTCCGGGTTGTAGTAGTCATGCCCCGGATTAGCAGGAACCTCCTGTCCGGCAGGACGCTGCCTGTCACTGAACGTAGGATCATTTCCAACGGCGGTGTCGCCCAAGTTCTGCCAATCTTTGAGAGTGCGCTGACCGACTCCCGGCAGTGCAGGAACACCGCTCTGAGGCGGAGCATACGATTTAAGGCTATTAACCATCGCGTCATCAGCGGCTATTGCGTCAGCGGCCAACATCTGGCCTGACTGCACTTTAGGGATAAGCACGCTGGCACTGTTTTCAGGAGTTAAGCCGGTCGGTGTTAGCTGGGTTCGGCTACCCGGCAGGTTACCCATTGCTTGAATCGCACCGGCAAGTGCCTCGTCTTGTGCCTGCTTCTTATTGAAAGCCCCAAGCTGCGCTTCTGCCAGTCGGCTTTGCGGTGTGCGAGCAGCGGCCTGCTCTTTCTTCATGTTTTGCAGTGTGTCGATCAACAGAAGCTCGTCGGCCTTCGTCATTTCGCCCTGCTCCATCTTGCGGATCAGCTTCGGCCCTAACCGGCGTGCAGCTTCTTCCTCGACTTCACCCGGAATCGTCTTCTGCTGTGCGTACTTCGCCGGATTGCCGTAAACCTCGTCAATGAAAGATGTGTCCGGCTTGAATCTGGATTCGATCTGGCCTAAAGCCTCCTGATGGCCCTTCTCAAGATCAGCCAGATATGTCCCGGCTTCATTCACCATGTTAGAATAAACGCGAACCTTGGGTTCCAGCTCCGAAATGTCCAAGCGTGCGCGACGCTGTGCGCGTAACAGCTCTGGGTTCCTGTTACCCTGAGACACTTGCCGGTTGTACCTGTTAAGTTTTGTCTGAAGGTCATTAAGCTGCTTTTGGCCCTCATCCAGAGCCTGCTGGTTAGCGCGTTTTGCCAAGAAAAGATCCATCTTCTCTCTGTTGAATCTCTCATCAAGCCGCGCCTTTTCTTCAGTGGTAAAACGATCTTTAGCAACAATGTTGCCTGCATCAGACATTGCCTGTCTTTCGTTCACCAAACTTTCCGGTATTTCCGAAACCTCAGTGTCATCACCTCTAACTTGATTGTATAAGGCTTCGGCAAGCTGAGTGCGTTCTTGGTCTTCACGCTTCTGGCGGCCATAGCCCTCAATCGCTTTGCCAAGAGTTTCGCCAATATCGCTCAACCCTTTCTGGGTCTGCGCCGCACTCTGCATTGCTGCCCCCAGAAAGCCGCTAGGTAGCGAGCTAACTCTTGCACCCGTATATTGTCCAAAGATTGCCATTGTTATGCCCTTCTATTATCTAAAGTATCCACCCGCGAACGCGCCGCCGAGTATCGATCCACCCATGCCCATAAGGCCCGTCTTCATTGCATTACTGCCCGCTGCATTAGCCTGCGCCACAGCAAGCTGAGTAGCCTGATTGCCGGCGTACAAATCTTGCGCCATTTGAGATTCCGGCTGGAAGATGCGCGGCCCAAGTGATTGCCCCATTCCCATGCCTTGTGCGCCGTATCCCTGTGCAGATCCAAACGCCTGCCCCTGACGGCCAAGTACCTGCATGAACGGATCGCCCACCATCGCCTGACGCTGCCCCAGTAACTGGCTCAGAGCGGCCTGACGTTGCTGTTTAAGCTGATTTGCTTGCAGACCCTGCCAGTATGACTCCTCGGCTGCTGAATAGGGACTGTAGGCCATTCCACGCGCACTAGCGGCATTGCGGTAGCCCTGCTGAACCTCACGCGCCAAACTGGGGTCTAGCTTTGCCCCTAGCTTAAAGTCATCAATCGCGCCTTGCAGCAGCATGTCGCTCGCCTGACGCTTGAGCGGATCTGCGTCCAGAAAGGCGTCGGTAGCCGACTGGCCCATCTCGCGCACGTCTGCCAAGTCTTGCATCCGGCGATAGCGATTGGCACCTGCCTCAGTCTCCGAAAGCGATGGCGTGATGTAATCCCGGTAGAGCGACAACAGGCCCGGTGAACCGCCTGTGCCAAGCATCGTGTCGCGCAGTGTGTCCAGCTCAAGCTGCACATACTTTGGCCGCTGTTCAGCTTCCAGATCGACCAGAGGGCCAATGTCGCTGAAACGGCCTGTGCCGCTCATAGCTTCCGCCTGTGCGCGAAGTGTCGAGGCCATGTCTTCCCCGTAGTCGCGGGGCGGAGGACTTTGAATTTTAGTTGAACCCATCTGTGTATACCTTTCGCTTAAATTTATCCCACGGCCAGACGTGATAGCGTTCGCTTCCACGCCGTTGCCAGCTCACATACTCCATCTTCTGCGGAGCAATCTTCAGGAACCGCTTGAACGGATTTTCCCCGGCAGCTAACTGCACGAACCAGCAGTTCGGCTCCACGTTTCCTTCGTACATCTGCCCTTCGTGCCACTGCACTAACCGCGCCAGCACAAACTCCTGCGGCGATGACCAGCAGTAATGGTCGCGCATGTAAACGCCGATAACCTGCTCGAACGGTGTGTCCGAGTGTTCTTCGTGCCATTTTTTCGCTAGTTGCCACGGTTGCATCTCAGTTAAAGCGTGTACCCCCACGGGTTAGAGTTACTCCCTGTGCCAGTGCTTGATTTAGATATGTCCGTGTTGCAGTAGCACGCTCGCGCACAATGATAACCGCCGGGGTTATGACTTCCTCGACAGTGCAAAACCGGAGTGCAAGCACCGTACTCGGAAGCCCAGCCAGATAAAGCCGAGCTATGATCGTACTCGGTCGGTGAAGGCAGTTTAAATTTAGCCGTTGATTGATTAGCTTGAGCATGAGCCATTCCCGTGACCCAGCCTGTGTCGTGAGGGTTTGGGCCAGAAAAGCCTGTTGAATTTTGATAAACCCACGCTCTGGTTTCCCACGAATTTGAATCGGTTACGTCTCCACCCTTATACCTAAACCAACCTTTTCCTTGTGCACCTTGATTGTCACGGGATGTAAAATTTATTTGCCCCAAATAAATCTCTTCATCAATTTCAGGAACCCACATAACAGGCTTCCAAACGCCAGACACTTTAGTCCAAACCTTTCGGACAGGCTTCCAATCATCAGACACCTTCACGTTCATCACGTTAGCCCTGTCCCAAGTGCTACCGTCCTTCACCCACAGCCGAGAAAAACCCTTCCCGCCGGTGGAGGTGTCTGAGTCCCAATTGGAGGTGGTAGCCATTAGTTGTAGTATTGGAAGTGGATGTCTCCGTCAGCCCCATCGTTGTTGTCTGGGTCGCTGGTTGAATATGTGTGGGACGGGCCAGCGGAGATTGTAGTCCAAGACGGAGTTGCATTTTCGCCGCCCGTAGTTAGTACCTGCCCATCTGTGCCGTAGCCTAACCGCTCCGGTGCGCCGGACGCGCCATACACCAAAACATCCCCCTGAGTGCCGTCCTCCATTTTGGCTAGAGTGATTGCATCGTCTGCCACAGTCACCGCACCATCAGCGGCAATCGTCACGTCGCCAGAGACAGTGGTCGCTGTTGGAGTACCTGCGTTACCCACGATAAGTTGACCAGTGCTGAGTGCCGCCAACTTGTCGTACTGGATTGCTGCGCTGGTGGCTATCTTGGCGTTGGTGACGGAGCCATCGGCTAACGACAGACTGCCAACCGCGCCTTCGACATTGACGGTGGGCGTGCCAAGCGCGTTAAGCTTGCTGATGGTTACTTCCTCGTTTTCGGAAAGAACAACTCCCGGTGTTACTGTTGCTGAAACGGCCATATTATTCCCTATGATTTGACGGTGATCGTTCTGTCACCTTGATTGCTTGTTAAGTTTGCTTGGGTCAGTTCAATGCGACCCTTCGTGTTTGTAATCTCTAGTTGCGTGTAGCGTCCCATGCGCGGCGTCAGAGCAAATGGCTCCATCGTCTCTTGCATCCGATCCAACTGCACGCCGCTGCCGAGATTAAGCCTGTCGGCTTCAGTTGCATCGTATGCTTCTTGGTAAATTAAATCACCACCCTCGGTAATAAGGTTTTCTTCGGCCTCACTGGTGATCGAAAACTCGTTAGCTGCGACCAGTGCCACACTGTAATCTTCACGGTACGGGGTAGCGTGATCCAGATTGGCGTTGGTCGGCGTGAACGGTGCAGCATCGAACGGGCGGTAGTAGTTTAACCTGCTTTTGGTGCGGTCTGTGCAGAGTGTCTGCCCTTCTTCCACTCCGTCCGGCCTAGCCTTAATCGTATACTGAGGATTCCATGTCTTAATGTTTACGGTGGCTGTGCGATAGTTCTTGTGGTCAACGCTTGGCTGACCGTAGCCGCGAGTGAGCAGGTAGCTACTGATCTGTTCGGTGGTGACGCCATCCAGTTTGGACAGGTCTGCCACATCATCACCCTCGTAATTCTCTTCGACTAAATTGATGAATCCATCTGTGCCAATGTAGAACAGGCGTTGTGCGTTGTTGTACTCAGCAACGAAAAACTCCTTGGGCTTAATTGCAGTGCCGTTGTCGTGGCTAACCCATGCTTGGTTCAGAAAGTCGTAGACCAGCAGCGCGTTGTTTTCGCCGTTGTTGCCGCCATCAATTGGGCAGGCACACCACAACTTATTGTCCCAGTAGGCTAGCCTGATCTTTGACTCGTTACGGGCGTCGATGCGGTCGATCAGTGGCTGGATTGGTTCGCTGAGTGGTAGGTCAACACCGCGCACCTTTGATTGCTCTGTTTGCGCCATGCTCACGATGCCTCGGCGTGAAGCGTAGAAGAACACATTGCTGCCTACCACTACTGACGCCCCGCGATTCGGCACACCGTAGTTCTGTATGACTGGCTGCACACTCGCGCTGTTTGTCAGTGTACCGTTGGCGTCCGTGACGATGAACCCGGTCATCATGTGGACGTCCAAGTCCTTCATAATTAGAACCCGATTCTCGTCGAATACTAATAAGTCCTGAACCTCTGAGTTGGAGCCGAAGTTGATTCGGAATAGCTGATTGAAAAACGTGTGCTTGTGATCTAGCGCATCACTGACCGCTATAAAGTCACGCTTGTTTCCATACGCCGTGCTGCTTGCATCGTACTTCGTCGGGACGATGATTCGGTTTGCAACCGAAACGCCATGCGAGGCGTTTGGCATTATGGTTGAAAGCTGAGTCCACTTTGATGAGGCGGTACTTGGGCTTTCGCCTGCGGAGGTAATTGTCGAACACTGGTAATACTCTTTATTGTTGGTCGCGGTAATTGTGCCAGTAGCGGCTGAGTTGCTGCTGGTTGTTGTGTAGGTGAATGTCGTGTCGCTGGTCTTCGTGATGGCAAAGCGGCCATTGAACTCAGTCTCATTCGCTCCGGCGATGGTGACATCTGCGCCAGTAACGAAGCCGTGCGCTGCCCCCGTGGTTACGGTTGCTGTGCCGCTGCTGAATGTAATAGCATCCCCGACAACTGAAACACTGTCTCCATCTGAGTGGGATGTGGCTGATGTTGAGTTATGCCCCCTAGTGCAACCTGTTAGGCTTTCGCCTGAAACTCCGGTGTACTTAATTTCTTCACTGCCAATAGTGATTACACCTGAAACCGGATAGCCTTCTGTTGTTGCCAGTGTGACCGTAGTTACTGACGAGTCTATCGCACCATCTAATGTTGTGGAACTGGAGTGACTTACGCTTTTCAGCGGCCCGAAGGCTACTTCATCGCTAACAGCGTATGCCTTGGTAGCATCCCACTGCTCGATCATATCCTCAAAGCCAGTGTCCTCGCTGGTCATTACCAAAGGCGCGAAGTCTTCGCCTCGGAACATGATTAGCTTGTTGAATGCTTGAGTGAAGTTGACCTCGCCAACTAGCACCACGCCTGTCGGTAAGGCTAACTCGATTGGGTTGTTGCCCTGCCGTGTGTAGTACGCCTTACCGTCTGCCGCGATGACCACGAACTCCAAGTTGCTGTCCGGGTTGCGGAAGACGCCGACTCCATGCACTTCGCCAAACGGGCGTACACGGTTGTCAATCTCAGGCGTCAGGTTGTTGATCCAACTTGGCTTGTAGACACCCTTGCGAGTCGCAGCCACACCGTTGCGGAAGCGCATATTACGCGCCTCACTGGCCATGCCAGCAGGCAAGCTACCAGCGTCCAAGCGTGGGCTGATACCCATAAATTGAGTATCACCGTCGATCTGACTCTGTGCGTCTCGTGGCATTAGTTTCCTGCTTCCAGTTGTGCTTCAAGTTGTAATGCATAATCAGCCAACTCTCGGACGAAGGCTTCTGCCTCCGGCCCGGAGTTGACCGCCTGACGTAGACCTGCGCTATGCTTCTGCATCAGATCCGTTACTCCCGTCAGGCGAGGACTCAGGCAACTGCTTGGCAGCAGCAATAAGGTCGTCAACAGCGCGACGTTTCTCGGCCAGCCTTTCCATTGCCTGTTTCTCATCTAGTTTCTTTCCGATGTTTTGCAGTTGCTCAACGATCTGCGGAATGGCCGCAAGACCCTTTAGTGCTGCAAGCCACATCAGCCCCGTGGCCCTGCTGCCTTGGTTGCTCCACGCGCCTGCGAGTACCCCAAGCTGGCAAGGGCAGCGGCAATGAATGCCACAGCTTTCTCGACAGGTTCAGTGCCTTCAGGCGTGATGATTCCACTGGCGTACAGCACGCCGCAAAGTGTTGCGACAGAGGCAAGCCAGAACTCAGTTGTTTTGTATCCCGGTTTCATTGTTATCTTTCGTTTGTATCCACCCGATTCACCCTCCAAAAACTTTGCTCAACGCAGCCGCTCCACCTGCACTGCCTGCACATACTGACCCCAGCAACCACCAGCGGAAGGCTTCCAGTCGCTCAATGCGTTCTTCGTGCTGCTCGATCTTGCTCAAAATCTGCTCAAGCCGCTCCGTGTTCTGCACTTGCCGCGCTTCCATGCGCGTTAGAATGCTGTCTATGCTGCCGGGGTTGTACTCAGGCATCTTTATTTTCCTCCACCCGGCGCGGAATTATCCACGTCCCACTCTTTGGTTTCGTTGTTCCACACATAATGCTGACCGTCATTCGGCATTGGCGGATACCACGCCCAATCTTCCTCAGACCACCAGTGTCCGTCGGGTTGCACCGGTACTTCCTGCCATTCCCCAGCAGACTCATTCCACGCATAATGGATGAAGCCTTCCTCGCCCAATTCAGCCTCCTGTTCGGGCATTGGTTTAGGGCAAACCCAATTCAAAGTCTCTTCGCTCAAAGTCCAAGACGGGTAAGGTTGGGGCGGCAAGAATGCGTCACGGTCAGAGTCGTAGGTGTAGCCAATGCCAGCGTACCGCTTGCGAAAGCTTCCATTGTAGCTAGTCTGAACCCAGTTGGTGTTGGGAAACATTCCCTGAAGATACTCAACACCGACCGACTCGACCTCAACGCCGTCACGAGTGATAACATCGTTGGACAGCACTAAAACTCTGCCAACTACGCCTTCACTATTAATTTCTGCAAAGTGTGCCATTTATTGATTAGGATTTTTCCACCGGACAATGACCTTACCAGAGCCGCCCGCACCACCAGAGCCAGAATAGTAATAATTACTTTTTCCTGCTCCACCACCTCCACCACCGGAGTTTGCTGCCCCATCAGTCCCGTCATCTGAGCTGGTAAGCCCGCCAGCACCGCCGCCCCCACTACCACCTGAAGAGGAAGCTTTTCCCCCACCGCCGCCACCAGCAAAGTATCCGTCTCCATCTGGGCCAAGAGAGTTGTAACTCATCCATCCAGAGCCACCGTCATCAGACCAGCCATCACCGCCATCACCACCAGAAGAGCCGCTACTTCCACTGCCGCCAGCACCGCCGCCGCCGCCGCTTTGGTAAGGCGAACTAACATTACCAATGCCACCGCTGTTCCCCTGACCCATTACACCCAACGCGCCAGCATTGGGGGAATAAGATCCACCGCCGCCAGAACCGCCCTGCCCAGCAGATACTGCGTGGTAAGAAGCCGAGCGACCGCCCCCAAAACCGCGCATAAACGGAACATCGGTTTCCAGATCACTTGACCAAGTAATGTTATCTGTGAAGGAGTTACTGCCATCAGAAGAGTCGGTGATGTCCGATTGGCTGGAGTCTGGGTTTATTAAAAGAGTGACGTTAGTTTCTTTTTCGGGCTTTTCTATGTAAGGGTTAAAACTAGAAGTGCCTGTGTACTTTGCAGTGCCTTTGTAAATCCTTATGCCAGCAAACCTTCCAGCCATTGTGTAGTATCCACTCGATTGATATTGGTTGTATCCAAACCGAGCATAATTAGACCCAGAAGTGCCAAAGTCCGTTGATGTGGTTGTGCTACCTTTATTGACTCCATTGATATATAAACGAGTTGTACCACTTGCCCTAGTTAGCGCAAAATGCTGCCAAACATTACTCGTAATAAAGCCGTTCCCACTGGAGAAAAGAGGCGATCCGCCCCAGTACGGCTGAACGTATGCACTGGTTGTGCCCATAAAGAACTGCATTGACCCTACGCGAAAAGGCATTTGCCAGTTGGACGTATTAACTGAAAGGTCTGTTTTCATCCAGAACTCAATTGTGTAATCGCCTGTTCCGAAATCAAAATTGCTTGATGCGTCAGCACTAAAATAATCGCCAGACGCAATATCAATGCTTCGTTCAGTCGGGCTCTGCTTGTTAACATAAGAATCCGAGCCGTTAGTATTATAAGTGCTATTAGAGCTTCCTGCCCCGCCGCCTGCGCCAATCGTTACATCGTAAGTGCCAGCTAAAGATGATCCGTTCGTAAAAGTAGTGTGACGCAAAAACCCTCCGGCTCCTGCACCGCCGCCTGTGCCCACATTAGAGTAAGAGGTTTGTGCGCCACCGCCGCCACCGCCGCCAATCACATAAAGCTCAATCGAATCGCTCCCAGACGAACTGCCAGCATCTGTGACTTCAAATGCGCCAGTGGTTGTGGCATCAAACTCGATGTAGTTGTAATCGGAATCGCTACCGTCTTCATTAATAGTGGCTGATGTGGAAATAGTTACATAGTCAGAACCACCGCCGCTACCGCCGCCACCGCCTGAGCCAAACCGATATGGATTGATGATGTTCGCCATTTTAACTCCAGTAACCGAGTAACCAAACCTTCAGCCCACGGGCATCGCTGTCTGAGTTGTTAAGGTTCACCGTAATAAACGAGTCTTCTGCTAAATCAAAAACATCGACACTGCTGCCTGAATCGTTATCGTAAAATCCGGTCATAGAATATGTATACGCTCCAGACGTCATTGAGAGGTAGGACGACGTTTCAAAGATTGAATTAGCAGTATCACTGCCGGAAGCTTTATACAGTAAATCTACTTCCACATCGCTTGAAGTGGAGGCCGTAGTAAGTGATGCCTTAACCTCGGTTAGCGTCATTCCTCGCGGAATCATAATGGTAGTCAGATCACCAGTAGACATCTCAGTAGATTCGTCGCTGCACGCAATGCCGATTTCGCACGGCATTTTGATCTTCTTCGTCGGGTCATTGGCTGTGCCGGAATCCACCACAACGATTTCATCGCCCGCAGACCAGCCGCTTGAATCGCTCGTACTGCTAGATGATGTGTAGGTGTCGCTGCTGAGTGAGTTAGCATCCAGACCCAACGTGCCGCTGGCCGTGATAGCCGAGCCGCTGGCAGTTTTTAATCCGCCATTTGAAGTGGCGTTGATGCTGGTGACGGTGCCTGCGGCAGCCCAAGTGCCATCGCCCTTTAGGTAATTAACATTATCAGACGCATCGGGTTGAGGTACAAGGCCCGCACTCCCCGCGCTTGATCCATTTGCTCCGCCAAAGTTTGAGTAGGTAGTGTCAGTGTCCGGCGGAACTTCCCAAGTGCCATCCGCCTTCAGGAATTTTCCAGCAGCAGAGGCGGGTAGTTGCGGAGCCAACCCATCCGCACTAGTGGTCACTACTGAATATGTCGTGTCAGTGTCAGGATTATCTACCCAGCTTAATGCTGCTGTGCCAGATGTGCCGTCAGTTGAAAGCACTTGCCCGCTTGTGCCAACAGATGTTGGCAGGGTTAACGTGTAGCTTGCAGAAGCACTGTGCGCGGGAGACTGAATTTTAACGCCGTGACTGTTGTGTGAGCAGTTGAGCTTAATGGCTCCCGCTGTGCCATCTGTTGTCCCATCACCTTTTGCCTCAACACACCCTGTGCCATCTGGGTTCAACACAATGTTACCATTGCTAGTGCTGGTGTTTATTTCGTTAGATCCAATATCTAGATCGCCACCCAAACTCGGCGCAGTGTCTTCGGAGACGCTAGAAATTCCTCCGCCAGTGCCGCTAACAGTACCCCAAGTTCCATCACCCTTTAAATACTTACCTTCATCACCTGAACCCGGTTGAGGAACCAATCCGGCAGTGCCATTAGCCTCGGAAGTCGCGCCAGTGAAGTCAGAGTAAGTTGTATCACTGTCCGTTGCTGCAATCGTAACTGTATCCGTTTCGGCATCCGTTGTGATTGTGACGTTGCTTCCAGCCGCGAGATTTAAGGTGTCGGTTGAACTTGCTGCCGCTACATTATCTTCGCCAGAAACAGCTACCGTGCTAAATGCGTTTTGATTTGCTTCGCCCGTATCCGGTGGCACTTCCCAAGTGCCGTCTGCTTTTAGGAATTTCCCGCCATGCGTAGCGGGCAACTGAGGTGCAAGTCCATCAGCAGATGTATCAACAACTGAATAAGTTGTGTCAGTCTGTGCCGCCCACTTAACGCCTGTGGTTGTCGTGGAGTCCACTGTCAGAACGTGGTCATCAGTAGCTCCAACCGGGAGGACTTGAGCAGTATTGCTTGCGGTGGCAACAGCGATGTCGCCCTTCGCGTTCCATGTTGCGTCTGTGGAGATTGGGACGTTAGTTTCTTTGGCCGTGTTGGCTGCGACCGCAGTGTTGTCGGCAACCTCATCGTCAAAGTCGCTAATATCGCTGGCCGTGTGCGAGTGGGTGGAGGGCGTGCGTGCATCTGTTAGCCGAGTATCATCACCCTTCACTACTTCCCCGCTGGCCGCATCCCCACTCGACGCCACATCCAGCGAGGCGGCAGTACCAGAGTCCGTGATGTCGGATAAGGTGTGCGTGTGGCTGCTGTCTGCTTTGCTTGCCAATAGGTGGCTGACTGTGACCGACTTAGTGGCAGATGCAGAAGTATCCACCAACGGCACGACATCATCGCCTGCGGGTGTTGCGCTGAGTGGTGTTAACTCTGAGATTTTTTTGTTCGCCATTGGATGCCCCTCTAATAAGTTTGAATGTCAAGCCGGCGCGTTTGCCCTTGCTGACGGTAAAGTTTATCGGCCTCCATCATCAGAAGGCTTTCAGCATTACGGTCGCCCGCCATTGCCAGTTCGTTGTTGCCGGTCGCCCGGAGGTAGTCTGAGTAAACGCCGCGAATCAGGTACGACTGAAAGATCGCGGGTATCTTAACCAAGTCCCATTTGGATGACGTGGTGGACGGTGACTCGTTAACGGCCACCGCCGTGTTTGCATCATAAAAATTACCAGCATGATAAACCTGATCACCGCTGCTGTAAGTGCTGGACGATGAGTATACGCTGCCGGTCAGGCTGGGCCGCACAATGCGGTACTCCAGCCAGACCGGGGTAGCGTTGTCCCTCAACTGAACATAGCGGTTTGTTCCATCGTTATAAATTGACCAAGCAAGCATGTCGTTGATCGTTGTCTTGCGTGGGTTCTTGCTGGTTACATTCAGAATCTCCCCAGCGTCTGCCGGGTAAGATGCAACCTCTACACCGTCTGTGTCGGTCACTGCCGCGCTAACTACGCGAATGGTGTCCGGCCAATACTCACCCTCCCAGCACATGCCCAGCCGGCCATCAGCCATATCTCTGAAGCGGTTAAACTCAGACGTACTGAGATTGTCAGGATCTAACCCAGACAAGTGGGCCGCCCCGTTCAGGATCGATGAAAAGTTTAATGTTCGCATTTTAGTAGCCGGATGCTGCCGGAGATACTCCAGTCAGGCCGATTTGCTTGTTCTGCTGCTGGGCAACGCCCATCTGTAAATTCTGCACATACTTGCCGAACAGATCCTTGAACAGTTCGTTGCCCTGTAGTGCCTCCTGCACGCCCGGACTGCTGCTCGCAATCTCTTGGGCGAACTGCATCTTGGTGCCGGCTGTCGGATCATTGCTGGCATCGGTGTAGGTCGCCTCGACGCCGTTCATCATACCCACAATCTCGCCCTTCACTTCCTCGTACATCTTACGACTGGCACCCATCTGGTCGGTGAGCAGTTCGTCTGCGCTTTCAGGCGCAACTGCCTTGAGCAGCTTGTTAACCAACTTACTGCGGTCGATTGTCCCGGCCATGTCGAGCGGCACGATGGCTTGAGCGATGGTTTGCATCTTCTCCTTCACCAGCTCGTTATCCATCTCGCTCACATTGAATCGTAGATTGAAGTCGTACCGGGAGGCGTCATGCGTGATAGCCTCGCTTGCCGCACTGCTCGTGATCCGGGCAATTTCTTCAGGGCTTAAATACTGAATGCAGAGCCTGAACATCTGGCGGTAAACCTCAGAGTAATCCCGCAGCCACTCATTGATCATGCGCTGCTGCTTCATCATGGTCTGCGTCTGAGGCACCTTGCCGTTTGGCCGGCCAAAGTAGGTGT
>Ga0310342_100000444_pt1 | contig 23101 bp, 24 predicted proteins | sample S15DNA20500_MG_FD_206155 | JGI IMG/M metagenome (GOLD analysis project Ga0310342, IMG submission 206155) | Marine microbial communities from station ALOHA, North Pacific Subtropical Gyre - S1503-DNA-20-500_MG | ecosystem: Environmental > Aquatic > Marine > Oceanic | place: Pacific Ocean: North...
GTTCAGGTTGTACTGAGCAGCGGTCGCCAGTTCGGAGAGGCAGTATTGGAACCCTCCATCACCTGAAAAACAGACGACCGGGACCCTCGGATTGGCGGCTTTGGCTCCCAGGGCGGCGGGGAAGGAGAAGCCGATTCCTACCCAGCCGTAGGGGTTCATGAAGGTCCGGGGTTGATAGACACGAAAGGCGCGGCTGGCGCGGCTGGTTGGGATGGTGGTATCCCAGCAGGTGATGGTTTCTCGTGGCAAGACAGAGCGGATGGCCTCCATGGACCTCACTTCATTGGGCCACTGTTCCCTCAGGTCCTGCTCTATATGCCTTTTGAGGTAGTTCACTTCGGCCAGGTAGGAATCAGCTTTCGTGTGCTCCTTGTCACCGAGTGCATCCAAGAGTTGGCTTAGGACGACCTTGGAACTGGCGGCGATCCCTACCGAGACCGGATAGTTCCTTCCCAGGTAGCGTGGGTCCAATACAACCTGCACGACCTGGCCACGAATCTCTATGCCGATGCCTACCGTAGTACGATAGGGAAGAGCGGCTCCAAGAGCGATTACCAGGTCGCAGCTCCCGATAAACTCATGCACCGGGTTCCTTGCCCAGATTCGCTCTCCCAGAGCCGTACCCAGTGACAAGGGATGATCTTCGGGAAACGCATCCTTGGCTCCGTCCGCCGTCACTACTGGCACCCCCAGGTTTTCAGCCAGCTTGATCAGCTCTTCCGTCCCGCCGGTGGAACTGATCTCTTCGCCTGCCCAGATAAGGGGGCGCTGGGACCGTACTATTTCCTGAAGTACCTCCTCGATTTGGGCGTCTGTAGCCGCAGGAGGTGCTGCTTCAGGCGGCTGGAGGTTGGTTGTCTCCGCCGTCTCACCGAGTAGATCAGTGGGAATCTCGAGTTCGATTGGGCGGGGACGCCTGGTCTTGAAGCGGACGAACGCCTCGTCGATCTGCCCAGGGATCGAGTCCAAATTTTCTGCCAGGGAGTTCCAATCGGTTACCGAACGGAACATCTGGAGCTGCTCCTTGGGCTCATGAGTGATCCCCAGGTCCCGGTCCATGTATTCACGCTCTACATTTGTTGTGATCTGAAGTATTGGAGAGCTGGAATGGTAGGCTTCCCCCATCGAGTGCATGGAGTTGGCCGCGCCTGGTCCGCTGCTGGTGAAGAGAACTCCCGGCCGGCCACTGGAGCGGGCATAGCCATCCGCCATGAAGCCGCAGGCCAGCTCGGTCCTGCCCCCCAGGTGACGAATCCTGTCCTGGCGGTCGTAAAGGGCGTCGAAAAGATTCAGGGTGTGAATGGATATGACGCCGAAAACAAGGTCGACGCCGTGGACCTCCAACCGGTCCAGCACCATCTGTCCACCGGTCATTCGGATCATGTGAGAGTTCTAACCGTTGTCAGAGAACCTGCGGAACATTCGAGAAAGAAACTTCGCCTGATTTCAGGAGGCATCCCCTACGCCGAAGGCGTTACTGCGTGTAGCCCAGGGTTGCAATGCGAAGCGAGCTTCCCTGGGTTTAAGTCCCCCTGCATCTTCTACGTTGAAAGTGTTATTGCCAACGCGTTTCCGGTTGGCAATAACCCCTTCCGGGTAGCGCATTTTGAACGACCTTGACCCAGGCTAGCTCGCTTCGCTCCGCATCGCCAACCCAGGGCTACCCGTAATAACGCCGTTGGCGTAGGGAGCACTTAGTTGTCCTCTCCCTCGTCGTCAGCCGCCCTCTCCGGCCGCAGCTCGCGGACCAGTTTCCCGACTGTCCACATCTCGGAGCTCTCAACTTCCGCCAACTCCTTCTCCAGCCCCTGCCGATAATTGGGGTCACGGTTGGCCTCAAGTACACGCCGCGTCTCGTCTCCTGCTGCCACCTTGTCGTAGAGCTCTTCGAAGAGGGGGCGGTTCGCGTCCCGAAAACGCTGAAACCAGTCCAGGGCTCCTCGCTGCGCGGTCGTCGAGCAGTTGGCGTACATCCAGTCCATTCCGTTCTCTGCGATCAGGGGATAGAGGCTCTGTGTCGCTTCCTCCACTGTCTCATTGAAGGCTTCTGAGGGGCTGTGTCCTCGTGCCCGGAGCACTTCGTACTGCGCCAACCACAACCCGTAGATCGCTCCCATCAGGACTCCTCGCTCGCCGGTGAGGTCGCTGTAGACCTCCTTCTTGAAGTTGGTCTCGAAGAGATAACCGGATCCGATGGCGATACCCAACGCCAGGCACCGTTCCCGAGCGCGACCCGTATAGTCCTGGTCGATGGCAAAGCTGGCGTTGATTCCTCTCCCCTCGACGAAGAGTCGCCTCACCGTCGTACCCGAGCCTTTCGGTGCCACCAGGATGACATCGACGTGCTCGGGAGGAACCACTCCGGTTTGATCCTGATAGGTAATTGCAAAGCCGTGGGAGAAGCAGAGCGCATCTCCAGGTTTGAGATGCGGCTTGATCCGTGACCACTGCTCACCCTGTCCAGCGTCACTCAGCAGGTACATCAGGAAGGTGGACTGTTCGGCCACCATTTCGATGTCGTCAAACAGGTTCTTTCCAGGTTCCCAACCGTCTCTTATGGCATTATCCCAGCCGTTACCTCCGCGTCTCTGGCCGATAGTCACCTCGATGCCGTTGTCTCGGCAGTTCAAGGATTGACCGTGGCCCTGGGGCCCATAGCCGATGATGCCGATTCGCTCCTTCCCCAGGATCTCCCTTACCCTGTCGGGAGGATAATCGCTACGCTCGACGACCTCTTCTTCAAAATCACCAACCTTGATTGTTCTCATGCTGTCCTTTCAGAAGAAATTCACGTCTGAGACCGGGCCCAAGCCGCGCCTACTTAACCCTATTAATCAGTGCTCGGCGAAGCGTCCGTTTATATCAGATCCGACGGTTGAGACTCAAGCTGAGCCACCGGAGCCAACGTCTTTGTCAACCTCCTGCTTTGTAGTAGACTCACAGTCATTCACGAAGTGCAGGAGGGTCTGAAATGGAGGTAAGGCGGATTCCCAATCTCATTTCGTTTCGCTCTGAGAAGATGCTGAAAGCCAATCTTTTCGAGAGTGAACGGATGTTCTGTGACCTCTACTGTTTCGAGCCAGGCCAGGAGCAGGCGCTGCACGACCATGATGGAAACGACAAGTTATATTACGTTCTTCAAGGGAGTGGCCTCTTTACGGTAGGAGAGGAGACCCGGCCACTGGAAGAGGGGGACGCTACTTGGGCGCCCTCTGGTGAACCCCATGGGGTGAAGAACCACTCCGCTGATCGGTTGGTGTGTCTGGTGTTCATGGCTCCACACCCTCAAGCGGAAAAATTCCGTTCCATCCCGAAATCATAACCCGATGCATTGCCTGTCAATGCCGCTGCCGTGTGATCGGACAAATGTTTACACACGCCTTCGCTCCAGGCCGGGTCTGATGCTGATCCTGGACAGCAGCTGGGAGCCTCGCCCAGATTCTGCCCGGCCCCTGTCGCGACACTGCATCCTTGCCCGGGATCCATTCGCAGTACTGACGGCATGGGGAAGCCATGCCGTCCTGGACTGGGAAGGAGGTTGCCAAGAGCATGGCGAGACCTTCTCCCTGCTGAGCCGTCTGCTGCTGGATTTCGAGCTGACGGGCGAGGACTCACCCACGCCATTCCCCGCCGGGGCCATGGGTTACTTCGGTTACGAGTTGAAGTCTACTCTGGAAGCCGTGCCGAGTTCTCTTCCCGCGGATCTCGACATGCCAGATGTTTGGCTGGCCTTCTTCGACTCGGCCGTTACTCTCGATCTGGAAGAGAATCTTCTTCATATCACCTCAACTGGACTACCCCAGCGAGGGGCGGCCGCCCGGAAAAGGGCGGTTCGCCGGGCCGAAGACTTGAGGGTCCAACTGTTCGATCCTGCGAGCCCAGCCGATGGTTTCGAGAAGAGCATAGAGAAGGGGTCCCCTACCCACAGTCAGGGAGGAGTCGGCTTCCAAGCAGGTTCAAACTTCAGCCGCGAAGATTATCTTGGCGCGATCCGCCGCATCAAGGAGCATATCGCTGCCGGAGACATCTACCAGGCCAACCTCTCACAGCGTTTCAAGAGGCCTTTCAGAGGGAATTCCTTCGACTTGTTTCTCGATCTACGGATGCGGACCCCAGCACCTTTTTCGGCCTATCTGGACGCTCGGGATTTCTCCATCGTAAGCGCTTCTCCGGAACGTTTTCTGCACTTCGATCCGCAGAGCCGTCTCGTCAGTACCCGCCCCATCAAGGGTACCCGTCCGCGCGGAGCGACCCCTTCTCTGGACCGGTCCCTGGCCCGGGAGCTGGCCGCCAGTGAAAAGGACCATGCTGAGCACGTCATGATCGTTGACTTGGAGAGGAACGACTTGGGAAGGGTGGCCCAGTTCGGTTCGGTGCGGGTTCCCGAGTTCGCGGTTGTCGAGACCTTCCCGGCGGTCTTCCACCTGACCTCCACGGTGGAGGCCCTCCTTAGTCCCGAGAAGGATGCGGTAGACTTTATGAAGGCTGCATTTCCAGGAGGGTCGGTAACCGGAGCTCCCAAGATCCGATCCATGGAAATTATCGAACAAGTTGAAACGGTACGGAGGGGCGCCTACACGGGTGCTCTGGGTTACTTCAGCTTCTCGGGAGAAGTGGACTTGAATATCCTCATCCGGACCATCTGCACCCAGGCTGGCGTGGCGTCTCTGCACAGCGGAAGCGCGATTGTGGCGGACAGCGATCCTGAGTCGGAGTACCAGGAAACCCTGCTCAAAGCACAGGCACTTTCCCAGGCGCTGGACTGCTCCGGAGGCGTAGCCCACTCTCCTTCGACTTGCCAGGCGAACGTGTCACAAGCAGTGAGCAAGTTGGCCTGAACCCGAACAGTATAGGATCTGTAATCGAGGTCAATCCCAACGGGATTGCGGCATCCAGCCCAGGGTTTCCGAACCCTGGGTTGTCGGTCCCTCTTGTGTTCATCCCTGAAGGGGGTTGCGGACATGAGGGACGCAGGAACGCGGCTCTGCCCAACTTGGCTTCGTAATACTGGCGGCTCACCTGTTTGTGGCACTGTTTGCTGCGAGCGAGCGTTTGGTAATAGAATGTTCGCTTCTCGGTCCCTGAGCAGTCAGGTCATTGTGGTGGGCGTAGCTCAGCCAGGTTAGAGCACAGGGTTGTGGCCCCTGTGGCCGTGGGTTCGAATCCCATCGCCCACCCATTCCCCCTCCTGTTTTGTCCGCCTCTGGAAGCGAAGGAGCCATACTCTCATCGCCGCTTCGAGGGCAATTCCGCTACCCAGTTTCGATTCCCCAAGTCTCCGTTCCTCGAAGGTAATCGGAAACTCGATCATCTTCAGGCCTTTCGCCTGGGCCGAATGTTTCAGCTCGATTTCAAAGGCGTATCCTTTGGACCTCAGGCTCCGGAGTCCGATGGTCAGGAGTGCGCGGCTTCTCCACCCATTGAAGCCGCCGGTCAGATCCCTGATTCGAGTGCCCAAGACCAGGCGGGCGTAGAGATTGGAGCACCAGCTCAGAGCGCGCCGTCCGGCGTCCCAGTTGAGAGTGCCCCCAGACGCGACGTAGCGTGAACCTATGACGCCGTCGTAATGGCGCAGTAGACCCAACATCGTGGGCAGGTAGCGGCGGTTGTGTGAGAAATCAGCATCCATCTGGATCAGGGGATCGAATCCCCGACCGAGCCCCCAGGAAAAACCGGAAACACAGGCGCTTCCGAGCCCTCCCTTTTCGGGCCGGTGCAGCACATGGACCCGTCGATCTTCGGCCGTCATCTCTTCGGCTAACGAACCTGTCCCATCAGGTGAGGCATCGTCGACGATCAAGATTTCCGTCTCGGGAGTGAATCTGAGGATCGATTCGCAGAGAGTCTTGATATTCTGCCTCTCGTTATAGGTTGGGACGATGATGAGGGAGTTCAAGGGCCTTGAGTTGTGCATTAGAGTCGTGCCGCGCGCGTCTTGACCAGTTGGTCGAGTTGTCCAAGTCGTTCCCGAACCTGCTCCGGGAGCGCGTCCAGAAAATAGGTCCTTTTGATTTCCCGATAACTTGCCCGATCTCCCCTGCCTGCATAGAGCTCCAGGAGATTCAGAATAGCTCCATTTTCCTTTCGGGTTGGATAGACGGAGACAGATCGCGCGAAGCTCTCTTCGGCTTCCGGTTTCCGGTTCATTCGCATCAACAGGTGTCCCCGCAGATAGTGCAGTCTAGCGAGTGTTTCCTGGGATACGTCCTCATCAACCAGCTCCATTGCTTCCTCTGACCAGGTCCAGAGAAGCTTGGCGTCCTTGCTGTGGATGAGCTCATCGATTAGAACAAGCTTGCCCGGGAAATGGCTCGTCACCCGATCGAGAAGAGGCGCGTATTTGGCCTGGTCCTGATTCTGTGAAAGGTGAACGAGAGGACTCAGGAGCCTGCTACAGCTTTCCAGCAGGCCCATTCGATGCTGTGACAGCCAAGGATCACTGAGATTTTCTCGCCGCTCTACCCGGGCACACCAGTCGACAACCTTCGATGTTGGAGAGAGGCGTTTCGAACGAGGATCGGGTGCCCCCTTCTCGATCAGATGGAAGAGGCCGAAACTGCGGGTTGCCCATTGCTGTGGAGGTTTCTGGATGAAGCAGACAGGACGTGTGGTTCCCATTACGAAGGACTCGATAGCCTGATCCTTCTGTCGACGGCTGCTGCGCGCCGGAAAGAGGCGATTGGCGAAGATGAGTCCCTGGTCGTTGTAAACCTCGACATCGGGGCGTACGTCTTCGATGTAGTGGAGAGCTCCAATGGGTCCGGTGTCATTGTCGCCATGAGTGAAGAGGCCCGCCTTTTTGGGAAGCGTTGCCAAGATGGCCTGTGCGCAGTCCTGCGCCCAGGTCTCCTCGCGCTTCTGGTTGTAGCTGTAGTTCGAGGCCAATACGATTGATACCAGGCCTGCGGCAGCGGCACCTACCAGCCACGCCGGATTCGTCTTGCCAGGAAGTCAGTGCCGGCATCAACTGCCAGGCCGATCCACAGGGCCATGACCCCATAGGTGACCAATGGATAAACCCGCATCACGCTGCGCTGGAGAAGCTCGAAATCGAAAGCGAGTACGAGCGCCAGCGATACGCCTGTGCTCCAGCGACGCCATTGGTACCAGCATCCCAGGATGGCCAATCCAGATCCTGCTGCCGTGAACTGAACCCAGGACTGCTGCAGTAGAAAGCCTGCGAACTGGGCCTGATCGAGCCAGGAGGCCGTCGAGCTCGCTCCCAACTCGGAGTACCCCTTGCGAGACACGAAGAAGAGCAGATCGTCGAGGCCTTTGAGCGGCCCATAGAAGCTGATGAAAGGCTCCGTCAGTGAGCGAGCCCAGAGATAACCGTACGGAAGTAGTCCCACGAGGGTCAGGGGAAGGACCAGGTGGAGTTTCCTGAGAATGAGGTGTCGTCGGGGCCAGAGCAAGAGAAGCAGCCCCGGCACCCATAGTTGAATCAGGGGCCAGTGGTTGCTCAGTCCGAGCCCGGCGGCCCACGATGGAGCACTCCGGCCGATGAGGCTGCGAGCAATCCAGAAGACGGCAGCGCAGGTGAGAGAGGCCGATAACGCACTGAGAAGGTGAACCCGAAACGCAACGCTGCCGACGGGCAGCAAGGTGAAGAGCTTACCCAGGAGGCTGTGAAGAGGGTAGTCGGCGGATGTGCCACACCTCCGAAGTGACTTGCCATCAGAAAGAGGCCGGAGTCCTCGAGGGTGACCGTCCTGGGCGTCGTATACAGGTAGACACCGAACGTCACTAGTACCACCAGGGCAGCCTGTAACTTCCAGCGTCCCGCATGCAGCGGCGGGATCTCGTCTAGCATCTTCCGAATCTGCTTGAGTCCCATGAGCAATTTCTCGCGACCGGAGGTCGCCCGGATGTCCACGCAACATCAGAACCAATCTTCGGGCCTCGGTCATGAAATCGATAAAGGAGATAGGTGCGGGTGAATGCAGACCTGAATGTGGGGGCTTTGGCAGGCCGTCGGGTGCCCTTAGTCAGCGCTCAAGGCAGATGCCATTCGTCCTGATAGGAGTCGATATGGGGTCTGGGTACCTTCGCCGTCGGAGCTATCCGTCAATCTTTCGACGTATTCTCCAGGGAACGGTCGATCGCAGCGAGGCACAGTAAATGAGTGTCACGGTGGATTCAATCGCCAGTGATCCGTGGCAGGACGAGCTGCACCGGGATGATCCGGCGCGGCCAATCCTCAATTTTCGTCCTGATATCTGGAGTCGTCAGGTATCACCGATTCTTCTGTGCTGTCTTCCTCATACACAAAGTCGTCAGGTTCCTCAATGCTCCGAACACTCATTAGCACCAGGAGCATGCCGAGAAGGACGGCGATCACCCGAGCCATTCTGCCAATCTTGGGAACCGATATTTCCTTGACCTGGAAGCCTCCACCGATCACACTCACGATTGCAAGAGCCAGGCCTGCAATGAGCAGCAGTGTTTCTGGATCCAACATGAAGGCACCCCCGAAAGTCTAGGGTTCTCAGTCTGGAGGCGGTAGTCTGCCGCAAGCGCTAGTTGCCTCAGGAATAGGAGTCAAGCCGGCTTTCGACCCTCCAACACAGAGTCCCCTACAGGGCGCTGTTAAAGCAATACTCTGCGTGCCTCGAACTGTTGTAGTATAGGCTAGCGCGCCCGTAGCTCAGCTGGATAGAGCGGCGGACTTCGAATCCGTAGGCCGGGAGTTCGAATCTCTCCGGGCGCGCCACCCTAATCCATTTCCGTCCAATTGCTTACAGGTGCTGATCATTTGATCCATGGCTGCGGGCTTTGACGTATTCGTCGGTGTAGGTCATCGCGAACTCGCCGACGGTGACCGACCGGTGCTTCCTGAGCATGAGCTTGTGTTTGCACTCCTTCCCACTTGGCGAGACGCTGAAAACGATGAGACGAGCTTCGAGCGAGTAGTTCTGTACGTTGACGATTCAGACTGCTGCCCACCGGAGAAGGTTGTCGACGTTCTGCAGGCGATGCATCTGTTATTGTATTTTCCGCTTTTCGTCGTCGTGGCGCTCGACTCCCGTTGCGATTGCTCAGGGTGCCCATTATGGCTCTAGCGCCAGGTAGTATGCTGTCCATGAGGAGGAAGCTCCTCTTCTCGGGGGTCGTGATCCTTCTTGTCTCGTGTGTATGCCTTCTCTGCGGCGGACTGATGCTCAGGTTGCTACTTCCACAGCCATACATGGCCCCGCGCTGGCAGTTCTCGAAAGGGTACGGATGGATGCTCTTCCCGAGTCGGACGATGATTCACGCCTGGCCTTATGTGTCCGTCGTTCCGGAGAATGATTCTGAATTAACTTGCCCCTCCTACCGAGCCGAGAACGACTTGACCTGCTAGCAAAGTGAGCCCAGGTTCCGAGGAGAGAGCCGGACAACTCTTCCCCACGCAGTGACGCACAAATCCCCAGTAGCCGGAAGTTTCTTTCTCGAATGGGGCCAGCGCTTCCTGGGGGCGGGACTACGCCTTGGGTTCTACATAGAAGCGGCGGTGTTGGAGCTCCAGACGCTTGTTGTCTGGCTTGCCATCGCCGTCTATGTCCACCAACACCTTGATCTTCCTTTTCTTGCCCTTCTTGAGTGGTGTGTAGCCCAGGGTGTACTGGAAGCGGATCATGGCCGCGATGGAATTCAAGACCTCGTCTATATCGGCCTGGAACCGGACCGTGTAGGACCTGCCGCCCGAACTTTCGGAGAAGGTTCGCAGTGTGTTTCTGGATTGGTAGTGATTGAGGCGGCCGATGTCGCTCATGTAGGGATCGGCTTGCAACGCCGACGCCTCTCCGATGCCTATGGAATAGACGGGAACTCCGGCGTTGGCCACCACCTTGCGTGCCTCGTCGAAGTTGATCTTGCTCAAGCTATCGGGGCCCGTGGATATCAACAGCACGGCGGTTCGTCCCTGGACTCCGGACAATCCCGCATAGTCCATGTCCCCCACAAGAGCGCACTCGAGCGCGTCGTACAAGGAGGACTCGCGGTAGAAGGGGGGATCCTTTGCGAGTCCCCTGAGGGAGTTGAAGAGCTTGCCACGGTGACCTGTGAAGTCTGAGACCACCCTGGGCTTGATGTCAAAGGAAATCAGGGCGGCGTAGTCCTCCGGGTTCAGGATCTGGGAGATGAAAGGCCCGCCGGGTAGACGACCTCGCCCAGCAGCGGGAGGATGCGACTGCTGTATTCCAACAGCAAGACGATGTGCATCGGTGCCTCTCCGCCAGTGAAGACTGCCACCGGTTGTTCGACACCATCTTCCAGGATCTTGAATTGCTCCTTTTTGAGGTCCGTATAAAGGTGGCCCTCCTTGTCGATAACCACCACAGGAACGCGAACCAAGTCCGATTCAACCTTGAACCTGGGCCCCGGGTCCAATGCGGACGAGGCTGCATCCGCTCCCGCAGCAGGGGCGGCCATGATTTCCGCAAGAATGAGAATCAGCGTCACGCGCTCTCCCGTCGTCAGTCGTGCCAGTACTCTCATGGATTATCTCCTCCTTACTGTTATTCGGATGGAATCAGGAGTGATTTGGATCAACGCCGCGCATTGAACGTCGGTAGCGCGGCTGCTAGAATTGCTCCGAGTCAAGTGATCCTGGGATCTAGTTCCATCAACGGAAAGTAGAAAGCAATGGGAAAAGTCGATCTCAACTTCAAGCCGTCGGTGCCGGTTTTCGATGCCAACGTCGCTTTGGGGCGCCGACATGACCAGGTCGTCAACAAGGACACCCCGGAGCAATTATTCGAGGAAATGGGACGGGCAGGAGTGGACCGTGCGCTGGTCTGGCATCCCCACGGTGTCGCCTACGATTCCATCGAGGGCAACCTCATCCTGATGGAGCTGATCCACGGTGATTCGAGGCTGGTGCCACAGTTTCTCTGCAATCCCTCCTTCGACGACTTCGATGCCCTGACCCGAAGTATTAAGGACGCAGCCGTTCGCTCCATTCGGATGGTGCCCCAGTATCAGCACTATCCCTTCCGGGAGTGGGTAGTGGGCCCCTGGCTGGATTGGATGGAACGGGAAGGAATAGCTCTCTGGCTTCCCAGCACCTATACCGTTTTCGGGAATACCACGGAGCTGAATCCGTCGGACGTATACGACACCATCAAAGAGCACCCACGTCTTAATGTTGTGCTCAGCGAGATCCACTACTCCAATGTCTCCTGGGCCGTCCCGCTGCTCAAGAGTCTCCCCAACATGCATGTGGAGACCTCGCGGCTGACCATCGCCGATCCGATCAACCGGTTCCTCGAGTTCATGGACGAGGAGCGCATTCTGTTCGGATCCCGGTATCCCAACTCCGCCATGGGAATCAATGTGTACGCACTACACCATATGGGGCTGAGCGAGTCCACCGTGCGAGCCATTTGCTCGGGCAACCTGGAACGCCTACTGGGAAAGGGTTAGATCATGGATATTCCAGTCGTCGACTTTCACGCACATCTGGGGAATTGGGGCCGCTTCGGAATGCTCGACGACCCCGAGATCTATCTGCGGTGCATGGACAATGCCGGCATCGACGTGGCCTGCCTCAACTGCATCTTCTTCGGCGATGCCGATCGAGGCAACGATCTGGTAGCCCAGTACGTCCGGAAGTGGCCCAAACGGTTTGTGGGTGTCGCTTTTGTCACTCCCAACTACCCCGGCGAGATGGTCAAGGAGCTGGAGCGATGTTTCAGCCACCTGGGGACGAAGTTCATCAAGATCTACCCTCACTATGTTCGGGTCGCCCACGACGATCCTCTCTATTTTCCTATCTACGAGTACGCCAATGAGCGCAAGCTAGCCATCATGTCTCACGCCAGGCACTACTTCGATCCTCCTTCCACCTCGATCTATGATCGATACGAGGGCCTGGTGAAGCGATTTCCCCAGATCAACTGGGTCATGGCTCATGCCGGTGGGGGTAGCGGGAAGGAGGCGACGAGGGCGGTCCGAGATTTTTCCAGTGTCTACGTGGAAACCTGCAGTTCTGGACTGCGCAGTGTCGAGCATGCTGTCAAAGAGGGAAGGGCGGATCGGGTCTTGTTTGGTACCGACATGCCCCTTCTGGATGCCTCTCAGCAGATTGCCAAGGTGCTTGTCAGCCAGATTACCGATGAAGAGAAGAAGATGGTGCTGGGTCGCAACGCCATTCGGCTGTTGGGACTGAAGCTCTGATCCCTTGATGGCCGGCACCACTGGAGAAGCGATGAGCCCGGCTAGAGAGCGAACAACGGAAAGATCGCGCAGATCTCCAACCCCTCGCTCGCGCTGCAGGCTTCCCGAATGTTTGCATTAGTCGGTGGCTTGGAGGTGCGAGGTTCCAATGAAGTCTCACCTTAGAAGTGTTCTCCCGGGGATTCTGGGGCTCTCCCTTGTTCTTGCCTTGGGATGCGGTCCCGCAGAGCGCACCCCGACCCCGAAAGAGGATTCTCCAAGTGTTACCACGGGCAAGGCATCGGCGTTGGGAACCCGGGCCTTTTCTCCCAACGGTACCATCCACCCTCGGGGGAGGCCGACAACGTATTTCTTCGAATACGGGACCGGTACCAAGTACGGACGTCGGACGGTCGAGCGACCCCTTCCTCCTCGTCTGGCTGCCCACTACAATGAGACCTGGGACAGCGGGTTGAATGGATGGGCGAGCTGGCTTGATTCCCGCCAAGTCCCAACAGGAGGAGTCTCCGCAGGCTATGTCAGCTTCTCCGAGCCGAGTCGGCATGATCACAATCACGACGACGGAATCGGGACGCTGCACCTGACCAAGTATCTCTTGTGTGGTCGCTGCAAGCCCTCCGAAGGGCCCTGTTTGGCCGGTGGCGATCCCGATCTGAGGGACGCCAAGGTTTCGATTTCGGTGCGCGGCCATGACTGGAAACCCAATGGTTCGGAGCTTCTCTGGTGGAGCCAGTCCTATATCCACATCGAGATGATAGACGATCCCGGATATCGGGCCGTCAACTGGGCCTACACCGGGTTTCTGCTTACAGATCTGCTCCGGGACGGCGAATGGCACACGGCGGAATATCGCCTTTGGAACGACACGTCTTATTGGTCTTTCGGGGGAAATAATCCTACCAAACAGGGGGGTGTGGCCCGCCGCTATGACTATGGCTCCATCGATTTGATCCAGGGGCACTTGAATGACGATTTCTTCCATTTGGCAGCATTCATTGACACCGAGAATCCGCCCACTGGGACAATCGATTTCGACGAGTTCCAGCTGGTCTACCGCAATGAGTCGCTGGTCTTTCCCAGCAATGGCGGCCAGTTGGTGCAGTTTCCCTCGGATTCCTCTTCTGATGCCGTCGCGCTGACCGACGGCTGGCGCCATCGAGAGGGACACCAGTGGAGGAGCGCGGAAAACCCCTCTGGACCTCAAGAGTTCGTCTATTCGTTCCAGCGCCCCGTCACGATCGACGCCGTCCAACTTCACCAGAATCCTCTATGGCCCGGACGTGAGGTCGAGGTGCTGGTTTCCCAGGATGGTGAGGAGTACTCATCCCTGCTCAAGCGGGAGTTACCGGAGAAGGGAGAAGCAGGCCCCAATTCGGCCTACACACTGGATTCGCGGCTCGGTGCCCAGGCGAAGTTCCTGAAGCTGCGGATCCTCTCCGGATATCGGGATCAGCACTGGGGATTGGGAGAGATCGAAGTTTTCGGGGCTGGTGCCGTCATGCTGCCCGACGACGATCTCTACCACGTGAATACCGACATCACCGGACTGACCCCAGGGACGGCCTATCACTACCGACTGGTGGCCAGGTCCGAGGACGGCCTGACTCTCGGCGAGGATCAGCAGTTTAGTGTCCCGGCCACCAACCAGCCTCTGGCTAGTACGGGTAAGGCCAGCCGAGTCAGTGCGACCTCCGCCAAAGTGGAGGGACGCCTGAATCCCATGGGGGCCCGGACGCACTTTCACTTCGAGTACGGCACGGGATCCGCCCATGGCTCGCGAACTGATCCCAGCTACGGAGGGCTCCAGATCACTCCCCGCACAGGTTTCGCCCAACTGAAGGATCTGAAGCCGGCTACCACCTATCACTACCGAATGGTTGCGGTCAGCGAGAAGGGAACAACCTACGGTGAGGATGTAACCTTCAAGACACAGGCTGCGCCCTGATTCCGAGGAGAGAGCGGACCGATCATCGTAGGATTCGGTCGCGTAATGGATGGCGATACCACTCGCGTCCCAATGAAAAAGGAGCCTAAACCATGAAAATCGTCCCGATCGAGATGAAGATACACAGTAAAGAGGGTGTCCACGAGCGCTCCTTTCCCATCGGTTCCGTGTCGGGTGCGCGATTCTGCTCGCGCGACGTGGTGGATATGCGTCAGGAAATGGATGAGATGCTGGAGCGCGACGGACGCTATACCATGGCCACCAGAACCAATCCCTCGGTTTTCCACCTGGGACGCTATCTCTTGACTCAAGGCCCTGAATTCGAGGTCCAAGGGACCATGACCGGCGGGGAAGCGGAGGTGGTAGCCCTACGTGTTGGAGAGGAGATCTTCATCTCCGTCGGCAGCGATCAATGCGATCGCGAACTCGACCCGATCTTCCCCGACAAGCCCAAACAGATGTGTCCCCATCCCCTGGCTTGCGATGCCTGGCCCTATCACGAGGTCCGCTCCCATTGGGACCAGCTGCGGATCTATAGCCAGGTCGGTGTCAAAGAGCAAACTGTGCCCCTCCAGGACACGACCCTCGATGAGCTGGTGGATCTGGAATACCTCTTGGCCATGGAAGAGATCAAAGGACTGACGGATCCGATGGTCCTCTATTGCGGCTGCAGCTCTTTCCTCGATTCGGCTGAAGCCACTGTGAATCGTCTGGGTCTCCCCAAAGAGGCAGCTCTCGGTGTTGGGGATAGCTTCCTGATAGGTCTGCACGACCCGGTACACGACCGCAAGATCGAACACAAGTTTCGGGCCGTCCCGCTGGGAGACGATTTCGGCTACCGAAGAGAGTTTGACGAGTGAAAGACGATTTTCGAGAACGGCGGTGGGCCCCTGAGCTCTTGTCCCGCTAACGACATCTCCGTCGGTCGCTTTCTGGAGGGCAGTATGGAGTACGCAGCGATCGCCCGTGATTTCCACGAAAACGGTTTCGGAATCATCCGTGGGCTCTTTTCGTCGGAGGAGCTAAGAGAAGTGGACGGTCACCTTCAGTCCTATCTCGAGGAGTTCCTTGCGGCACCCGAGCCCGGCGAAGTCTATTACGAGGATGCTGCTAGCAGATCGGTACGTTGTGTCTTTCGGATGAACCAACGTTCCGATTACTTCGAAAAGCTGATGTGGGATCAACGCCTGACTGCGCTTGCAGAAGCGCTGTTCCCTGGTGGCGAGGTGAAGGCGGATGGCGTGATGCTGATTGACAAGGCCCCGAGAGCGGCCTACGAATTTCCCTATCATCAGGACAACGCCTACCAGTTTTGGGATCCACCGGAGGCGGTGGCGGCCACGCTGGCCCTGGACGAAGCAACGGAGGACAACGGGACCATCGTGTGTCTGAAAGGGTCTCATACAAGTCCGATTCTTCCCCACCGGCCTTCCGGCGTAACCGGAGCCAGTCTAGGGCTAGTCGATGCCCCGGACCTCAACCGGCATTCCGAGGTTTCGCTCTGCATGATGCCTGGCGATCTATCGCTTCACCACGTCAACGTGATCCATCGTACGGGACCGAATCGAACGGACGACCACAGACGCAACCTGGGTTTTGCCTTCCACTCCTCTCGGGCCAAACGTGACACCGAGGTGAACGCCCTCTATATGGAACACCTGAGGAAGACCCACGTCCGCTCCAAGAAGTAGAATTGAGGGCTCAAGGTCCATCTCAAGGATTATCATCGGATCGATATTGATCCAAGGAGGAATGCAATGGTTCTTACACCCTCAACCATGTTGGATCTGGGGACGACAGCTCCCGAATTTGAGCTTCCGGATGTCGTGTCTGGAGAATCGATTTCACTGGGCAGCTTTGAGGGAAAGAGTGCCCTCCTGGTGATGTTCATCTGTAAGCACTGTCCCTACGTCATCCACGTCCAGGATGAATTGGCGCGGATCGGACGGGACTATGGAGGTCGAGACGTGGGAGTTGTGGCGATTAGTTCGAACGATGCGGAAAACTACCCTGACGACGCCCCGGACCAGTTGCGCTCCATGGCCCAGGATCTTGGGTTTGCCTTTCCCTTCTGCTACGACGAGAGCCAGCAGACGGCCAAGGACTACACGGCCGCCTGCACCCCTGATTTCTTTCTGTTCGATGCTCGGCAGAGGTTGGTCTATCGCGGGCAATTGGACGATGGACGCCCCGGAAACGACAGGCCAGTTAACGGAAAAGATCTGAGGGCTGCTCTGGGTCAGGTCTTGGCCGGAGACGAACCCGATCCGGACCAGAAGCCCAGCATCGGCTGTAACATCAAGTGGAAACCAGACAGCGCCCCCGCTTATTTTGGGTAGTCAGCTGGGATGATTGCGCACAGGGCCGACACCAAGAGAGGTCAATCCCAACGGGATTTCGGCTTCCAGCCCAGGGTTTCCGAACCCGGGGTAAAGGGAAGCTAAACCACGGGGCAACCCTTTTAGGGTGCGATGAGCCGCAGTGGCTCAAACTAAGTCAAACCATGTTAGACAAACGGTGAGGCGTTTGGAAAGGAGGGGAACAAAGCGATAAGAGAGACAAGACGTAAGGGCGGTCAAATGAAATGGAAAAACCAAGACATCCGATTGACGGAGACCCTCTGGGGCCAGCAGATTGGCTTAAAGCCCGTGACAGAGGGACAATGGGCTGTTTACTTTGAGCACCTGGAGCTCGGTCTGTTCGATGAACGGCAGGGAAGGGTGCTTCCCTGCCAAACGATTGAAACAAAAGCCTGCCACACGATCTGAGGAGCTCTAAAGAGAAATGACCCGCAAAGCCGTGTGAAACTGGCGCGCTGTGGAAACCGTGGAAAAACGGCGACATCAAGCAGACGACTCTTGGCGTCGAGTTTTTCCACCGTTCCCACCGCTTCTACGACGAGATACACCCACCGAAGAATGAAACTCCAAGACTCCAAAAGTGTAACCTATGTGCCCGGGAGAAATTGTTACCTATGAATCGGGAGCTACAGGGACCCACTGGAGAAATAGAGATTCTCCTCGTGTACGCAACCCCGATGGGGTTGAGGTCCGAAGGGAGATGTCTGTGACCCAGGGTTTGGAAACCCTGGGGTAATAGACGCAATCCCGTTGGGATTGACCTCGATTGATCGAGACCTGGAGACCAAAGCCACGAAGGAGGGTCACGGCGTTTCGGGATAGGTGGCCGCTACCAGGATCTGATGGACGATGACTGGGCTGTGGGTGCTCAGCGCGGACTTCTGTCCCCGGCCGAAGGCCTGTTTCAGGAATTCGCTGGGATCGGCTCCGGGCGGGCCTACCAACCCTGCATAAGGACCCCCTGACGGAACATTGCACCACAGACTCAGCTCGTTGTATCCCTTCCGCATGACTCCAGCTGGAACCTCCATGTGATACCAGGGACCCTCCCGGGTCGGCGTGGGCAACAGAACGTGGTTGAGTCTGGTCCACAGGACTGTGTCCTGGGAAGCCTTGGCAGCCCAGACGCTGATCTTGAACTGGGCGCGTGGGTCTTCGGCGTCCGGACCCATCTTCAGGGGCAGCTTTCGCTCGACCCGATCCAGGACGATTGGGAGGAGTGCCGGTTGGGAGCCGTGATAAAAAGGTCCACCACTGTGGGCCGTGGGCTCGATCCCGTACAGCTTGTCCTTGCCTACCAGCTTCTCCAGATCGCCGAGCTCGTTCAAGGTCGAGGTGAACTCCTCCTCTGTCACTTCCTGGCTGGGCTCATTGGCAAAGTTGAAGAGGTAGAGGCCGTCGGCTCCCTGCTGCAGGAAATAGGCAGCAGCAGCGCGCATTGCCTCCTGGAAGACGGGTTTACTTGACCACTCTTCCCAAGCACCGGCTCGGAAGGTGTTCGGGTTGACCGTGGGATAGACTTGCACCTGGTATTTCTTCGCCAGCCCCACCCATTGGTCGACCGGTACCTGCGAGGGCATGTAACCCAATCCGACCAGGAGTACGTCTACCAGATCTTCCCGGCACCAACGTTCCACTTCCATGCCCAGTTCCGACGATGTTTCCAGCGAGTCCATGACGTGGATCGCGAGCGTGTAGGGTCGTCCACGCCGCCCACCAATTGCATTGAGACGCTCCCGGATCTGCCGAATCAGGTCGGTCAAAAGGTGAGCATTCTGCTGCTCTTCACCCAATGGGAAACTGATCCCCATGCGATTGAAGTCGAGCTCGTAGCCATCGAAGTCGTGCTCCGTCGCCGTCTTCTCGATAAAGTCCAGCCGGTGTTGTCGTACCCCGGGATGGGCGTAGTTGAAGGCGACCCAGAGCCGTTGTTCGGTCAGCTCGGTGGGCAGGTCGCGTACGCTCGGCGGCGATATCAGATAGTCCGGATGTTCCACCTTGAACGGGTCGTCGGTTTCCTCCAGGGTTCTGGACCTGAAGGAGGAATGCAGGTCGTTCATGCGCAGGGAAGCCCAGACCTCGATTCCCTGTTCGTGGCAGGCCTTGATTACCACGTCTCTGACTTGCTCGTAGGAGCTGAAGCAGGGCCAGAGCATTTTCTTGGGGATGTCATAGGGTGGATCGCAGCCGTTTCCGATGTGCCAGACGTAGGTGTCGACCTGGGTGTCGAAAGTCAGCCTGGTCCGAACATCCAGAAACGACTGCTCGTCGGTGACGTCGTAGAGCAGGCTCATGAAGGGAGTCTCGACTCCCCGATTCAGATAACCGTGCGATTGTTGCGAAGCCGAGTCGTAGTAGATCAGCCTTCGTTTGCGATCGGGCGCAAAGCCGGTTCCTGTTCTGTCTTCTCTTGCTTGCTTCTCCACAGGGGCACAGGCCAGGAGTGACAAGAGTCCCACCGGTACCATCCAGAGCAGTTTGGTTTTCAGCATCGTCCTACCTTTTTGTTCAAGAGGGACTTTTCTGGACCAAGGCTTGCCGGGAGGGCTCCCACCTAAGGCCGACGTTGTCTGCGGCCGTGAGCAGCTGTTGCCAGGTGTTCTCATCGATGAGGATGCCCTCCTTGACTCGCTTCTCCCTGTGCCGCGCCTCCAGCTCCCCTGGAATCTGGATCTGTTCGACGTCCGAAGTCGTGGGCGAGGACTTGACGTAGTCCATCAGCCTTTGAATTTCGGATCGAAACTGTGCCAAAGGCAGGAAGGTTTCGATGCTCGCAACCATCAGGAATACGGCGTTTCCTCCTCTGGTGGACTCCCATTGAGTACACCCGGCACCGCTCAAAGCGCCTGCCAGGACCTCAACGGCCAGTCCCAGGCCGAAGCCTTTGTGTCCAGCAATGCCGCCCAGGGGGAGAAGCGAACCGGGAGGATCTTCAAACAGCGCGTCGGGATTGGTAGTAGGGTTGCCGCCGCTGTCGATCAGCCAGCCTTCTGGAGTAGACTCGCGCTTGGTGTGCGAGAGTGCGACCTTGCCCGCTGCTGCCACGCAAGTCGTCATATCCAGGATGAAGGGATCGCCACCGGTGGGAAAACCTATTCCCATGGGATTGGTGCCCAATCTCGGAGCGATGCCGCCCCAGGGTGCGACCAGCCCTCTCTGTCCATGGGAATTGGCCATGAACACGCTCACCATTCCCTCCTCGGCCGCCGTCCGCAGATAGCTTGCCAGGCGTCCCAGATGGTTGCAGTGGCGGATCGTTGCGGTACAGGTCCCTGAGGCCCGTGCCTTGTCGATCGCCATCCTGGTGGCACGACTAACGATTACCTGGCCGAATCCCCAGTTTCCGTCGAGCATCAACCAGGCACCATCCTCCTTGAGAACCTCCAGCGGAGCTCCGGGTACGATATTCCCTTCAAGGATTTGCCTGATGTACACGACGAAGGATCCGGTTCCGTGAGAGTCGTGTCCGCCCAGATGGGCTTCTACCGTGAGATTCGCAACCACCTCTGACTCTTCTTTGGAGGCGCCGGACGCCTCAAGGACGTCCTCCAGGATCTTTTGGAGTTCAGTCGACTTGAAAACCGGCATGGTGCTCCCTCGAGGTGAGAAACGAACCGCTGTGAGTCAGGGGCGAGTTTTGGGACCAGCTTCCTGACCATCCTGGGGCAACGACTCCGCTTTGGCCACGGACGCCAGGGCTAACTCGTGTAGATGCCCGTTGGAGGCCAGGATTCCACGGTTTTGGTTCAATGCGATCCCCTGAGAGAAATCGAGACGCTTGCCGTCTAGATCCGTCACTCTTCCGCCTGCCTCCTCAACCATGAAGGTGCCTGCAGCCTGGTCCCAGATCTTTTCCTTATAGAGGGGAAAGTGGGGAGAGATCAGGCGCACAAGAAGATCGCCATCTCCGGAGGCAAGAGCTGCGTACTTAGCCTGACTGTCCATCCGAATCGGCTCCGGACCCATTCCAAGCGCATCCCTGAGTTCCTGCATGTGTCTCTCATTGGTATGTCCGGACTCTACAGATCTCAGTACTCTTGCTTGGGCAGGATCGCGCAACTCGGAGGCCGAAATCTTCTGGAATTCTTCCGGATTCTCCAAGGCAGCTCCCCAGGCACCTTCACCTCGAACGGCAACAGTCACAGACCCACCGGCAGGGGAATGTTGAGTGACGAGCCCTGGGCAGCCCAGGATTCCCACCGTGACCTGGTAGTCCTCGAGTCGTGCCAGTGCCACCGCGTACTGACCTCCTCGAAGGAATCCCTTGGTGCCGTCGATTGGGTCCAGTACCCAGAGCTTTCCCTCGGTTTTCTTCTGACTCCGACCAATCCACTCATAAACCGCCTCCTCGTCGGCCTCCAGGATTCCGGCTACGTATCTGAGCATCTTTCGTCCTTCGGGCTTCTTGAGCTCGTCTACGGATTCCTCCGCGACCAACCGGGTCTCCCCGAACTCCTCCATCAGTCGTCGCGCCGCCAGTGCCTGGATCGCGTAGTCAGCCACGGTCACCGGAGTTCGGTCACCCTTCACCAGTTCTGGCGGCAGCCCTCCCTCACGAATACTTTCGGCCAGCGAAGATGCCTCCCTGACCAGACCAATTGCGAATCGGACTTCTTCCGAAAACATGTTCGAAATAAACCCCAATATAGGAATGCGTCTTCCCTAGGGTACTGAGTAGCGCTCCAAGGATTCCCGGTCTAGTTCGATTCCATGACCGGGACGATCGGGCGCTGTTGCCATACCGTTAGCGAAATTTATGGGCTCTTTTGCGAGGACGTTCCACATCAGGTCCGAGAATTCCATATAGAGGCATTCGGGCAGACTTGCGGCCAGGTGAACGCCTATTTCGAGATTGGTATTTCCCAGGGAGACCGGGATTCCAAAATCCCCGGCCAGTTGGGCGGCAGCCCGAGATCCCCCGATCGAGCCATGGACGTTGAGGACATCCACAGCGCCGGCTTCGAGCAGTCGCCGCTTTCCTGAGAATCCAAGGTACTCGCCGGTGTTGATCCGTGTGAACGGAACCTGGGCACACAACAGCCTGTATCCTTCATAGTCGTCCCTGCTGATGGGATCCTCGACCCAATAGAGTGGGATGCCTTCTTCCTGGTAGCGACCAAGCCTTAGGATCGCTTCCTTGGGTGAGAAGGCTTCGTTGGCATCTACCATCAAGTCGCTCTCTTCCCCCATGACTTCTCGAGCCAAGCGCATGCGGGCCAGGTCCCATTCGGCATTGGGGTGTCCCACCTTGATCTTGATGGCCCTAAAACCCATCCCCCGAAACCTATTCAGTTTGTCTCGGAACTGTTCGTCGCTGAGTTGGAAGTCGAGGGTGCTGCCATAGGCACGGACCTGGGGGCTGCTTCCCCCGAGGAGCCGGTACAGGGGCATTCCCAGAGCTTTTCCCATCAGGTCCCAGAGGGCCGTTTCGACGGACAGAGAAAATGGGGAGGCCCCTACGTTGCCTCCGCGTGGACGCGTAATCCTCAAAGCAGTACTGAAGGGATTGGAGTCTCTCAATCCTGGCCAGACCGAATATTCGAACTGGGCCGTCAGTACCTCCAAACTGGGTTTGGGAATACCCTGGTCCAGTTCGAAGCCGATCCCGGTGTGGCCATCGTCCGTATCGATTTCCAGGACGACCATCCAGTGATCCTGGAATCTAACCTGGGAGTCCCCAATGGGGAGCGGCAGCTTCAGGTGGACGCGGTGAAGTCGATATCTCTGAATCTTCATGAATCAGGTTCCTTCAGGGCTGACCTTGCGCAGATCGAGGCAGGCGATGTTGTGCTGATCGCGGAGGTAGAGTCGGCCACCGGCCAATGAGGGAGGAGTCCAGCTCTTGTAGTCCAGGATTTTCATATGCCCGAGCTCCTGGTAGCCCTCCGGGGTTGCCTTCGCCATGGCGAAATCGCCCTGCTCGCCCAGGATGAAGAGGTGTCCCTGCGCCGCGATCAGGGAACCCTTGCCCACGCTCCGATCGGCCCACATCTCCTCACCGTCCTCGAGCCTCATGCACTTCAGAATGGAGTTGTCGAAGCCGTAGAGATAATCTCCAACCAGGATGCAGCCGTTGTAGTGATTCTGCATCAGCTTCTTGGTCCAGAGGACCTCGGCGCTGACGCTGTCTCCCTCCCGGCTCAAGCGAAGCAAGCCGCTGCCGGTGCCCCGGCCGGAGGATATGAACAGGAAGGGATCAGAAAAAATAGGAGTTGCGATGTTCATATCGGAGGTCGTCAGCCACTCCTGCCGCCAGTGCAGCTTTCCGTCTTTGGGAGACACTCCAAGAATCGACTTGCCGCCGAAGAACACGATCTCCCGAATTCCTTCGACTGTTACGGCCAGGGGAGAAGCGTAGCCAGCGACATCGTCGTGAGCCTTCCAGACCACCTCGCCCGTGGTCTTTTGGAACGCTACCACTGACGCCCCCGGGGCCCCGACGTTGACCAGTAGCAGGTCCCCCTCAACCAACGGCGAGCTGGACACCCCCCAGTGCAATTTGGGGGCGTTGAAGTCCTTCAAGATATTTCGCTGCCACAGGGTCTCGCCGGTCTTCTTGTCGAGGCACAAGAGCGCTCCGTTGGCTCCCAGGAAATACACCTTGGATCCGTCTACCGTAGGCGTCGAGCGTGCCCCG
>Ga0310342_100000445_pt1 | contig 23081 bp, 14 predicted proteins | sample S15DNA20500_MG_FD_206155 | JGI IMG/M metagenome (GOLD analysis project Ga0310342, IMG submission 206155) | Marine microbial communities from station ALOHA, North Pacific Subtropical Gyre - S1503-DNA-20-500_MG | ecosystem: Environmental > Aquatic > Marine > Oceanic | place: Pacific Ocean: North...
GACTTGGAATCACGTATTTGGAAATTTACCTGCAAAGAATTTTCAAGCTTTGGCCGTGCATCCTCTCAACCCAGAATCTGTTCTTGTTTCTACTGAGACTTTTAATTTCTCGGCGCGCTCAGATCAACTGTACGCACCAGGCCAATACTATAAGCAAGGTATCTACCGTACGGACGATGGTGGTTCAACCTGGCTAAGATCAGATTCTGGTATATTCGAAAACCGGGTCACGATCCTGACGGCTCATCCAAGTCGACCTCACGAGGTTTGGAGTGGCGCCCACGCTTCGCGGGGATTATACCGGTCGAGAGATGCCGGTCAGAGTTGGTCCCTATCGCCCAGCTTGCTCACCCACTATCCGATGCAGATGGCGTTCTTTCCTAGTCGTCCAGACGCGTTTGTCTTTACCGGTTCACACACCGGTCAGGACTTCGGGGTCACCATCGATTCAGGAATCAATTGGTTCGTCCTTTCAGAATGGCCTTTTCTCGATGCCATCAGGTTCGACAAGGAGCGCTTCGTCCAAGGTGATGCTCGCGGAGGAAGCGTCCATCTCCATGCAGTGACCGTCGATCCATCAAACCCTCTCGTCGTATATGCCGGATCAATCCACGACCCAAGTATCTTCTCGGACCGTTTGCTCACAGGTTCTCACATATTCAAATCACGGGACGCTGGTGTTACGTGGAACGAGATAGGTGATAATTACCCTAGAGAAATCCAAACCTCGATCAGAGTCATCACTGTGGACCCATCCGACTCTGATGTGATTTATCTCGGTACCTCTAAACAAGAATCGATTGTCGGTAATGGGCTTTGGAAATCGCTTGATGCAGGACGGACATGGCGTCGATCGACCGGCACATTACCGCCGGATGCTAGCATCAACGCGATCGTCGTAAACCCCTCTAACCCTCGATGGTTGTTGGTTGGGACAGAACACGGTGTATATCGGTCTTCTGACGCCGCCGATACATGGCATAGAGTCAGCGATTGGGGTGTTTGGGACATCGAAACTGACCCGCAGCATCCCAACAATATCTATGCTGGAACTGAGGCGGGCCTTCAGTTCAGTTCCGATTTCGGCGAAACATGGAGACGAATCTCCCCCGACCAATTGAGCCGCCCTATAATAGCGATCGCCGTCAATTGCAACGGTACTGCTGTTTATGTCTCAGACGGCGAGCACGGGGTGAAGGCGGCATTCACTGGACCGGCAGCGTCTATTCCGGTTGATGAGACCACGGGGGTGGAGTATGGGAAATTCACCTCCACAAACAGCGAGATGAATAATTTGGGAGCTTCCAATGGGCCAAACAGGTGACGTTCCAAACAGCGTCACAGATATGACCAATTATCTTCAGGCCTAATAAACTACACCCGTCGAAAATAACCAGGACCCTGTCTCCTCTAAAGTGGCTGCACAGGGGTGGAGAGTTTACAGAATAGAATCTTGAAGCTCTGAGAAATAGTCTGAGCCACTCCTTAATCATATAAGGGGCCACCCCACCCCAACAGGTTCATTTCTGCCGGCATTTTACCGACCAAATTGCCGACACGGGCTGATATCAGTCAGAAAATATGGCATTAGGAACAGGGTTCCAGTGTACAACCAGTCACGAAAAGGTATTCGCTGACATAATGCAACAGAGCGTGACCAGAATCTCTCATTCGGCACCAAAACCGCGGCCATGGGTTGGTTGAACACCTCGGCTCGCAGTGCTCTGGACATGGTAAAATTACCCCATATTGACCACCGATACCCCGACTACAACACCCTCCCGACATCGGACCCTTGTCATGTTTACCGTTGCGGTAGGAACGTTTGTTTCTGTCCTGGATCAGACCGGCGTCAGCCTAGCCCTGCCCGAGCTTGCCATTCACTTCGGCGCGACTATTCCGGCTGTGCAGTGGGTGGCGTTAGGATTCATCTTGGTCACCGGTTCCCTACTGATGCCAATGGGCCGCCTCTCGGACCTCATAGGGCGAAAGCGGGTGTATGCCCTGGGGTTCATAATATTCATCCTAGGAGCGCTACTATCCGGGTTTTCGCCGTCCCTCAGTGGGGTCATAGCGTCTCGCATATTTCAGGGTGCGGGAGCCGCGATGATCCAGGCCACTGGCATGGCTATCGCCATTTCAAATTTCCCTTCCAGCGAGCGTGGCAAGGTCGTCGGTCTGTTCATGACTATGGTCGGCATCGGAGCCGTTGGAGGCCCTGTCGTCAGTGGAGTGGTTGTGGACCTCTTGGGATGGCGGTCTGTGTTCCTCATGGGCGCTCCGCTCGGCAGCATCTCTCTCATCGCCGCGGTCCTGGTACTTAACCACGACCGCCCTGTTGCATCCAACGACACGTCAACGTCTAAAAGATTCGATTGGCTGGGCGCATTCCTATCCTCTGCCTCCCTCGTGGTATTCCTGCTGGTGATGACCAACGCCTACCAGCTCGGATGGACATCACCTATTGTGCTTTCCGCTTTTGTAGCTGCATTCACGCTGTTCGCCACTTTCCTATATTGGGAAACCCGAACGTCGGCGCCGATGTTGGAACTTGACCTGTTCAAGAACAGGTTGTTTTCCCTAGGTTCCGCCTCCAGCTTCTTCATATTCCTAGCAGGCACCGCCGTATTTTCCCTAATGCCTTTCTATCTCCAGGGAGTGGCAGGCCTAAGCCCGGGTCAAACTGGGCTGCTGATAGCACCCACAATGGTGATGTTCGCAATTATAGGTCCCATCTCGGGTCGGCTTTCGGACAGGCATGGCCCAAAGCGTTTCGAGTATCTTGGGCTCGCCATGTTGGCCACAGGGATGTTGATTCTCGGAACAATCTCAGAGTCATCGCGACTCTACGTGATATTACTCGGGCTGATTTTTCAGGGCGCCGGTATGGGCACCTTCAACCCTCCTAATCAGAGTTCGATTCTGGGAACTGTGGATCTCAGCAGAATCGGCGTCGCCACGGCTTTCACCAACATGGTCCGAAACACTGCCAATGTCACAGGAATTGGGCTGGCCATAACCATCGTGACCATGAGAATGGGAGCGTTAGGATTCGAGCCAAGCCTCGACGCGGTAACGGCAGGCGGCGAGGGAGTCGGGGCGGCGTTCAGCCAGGGGCTTCGCATAGCCTTCTTGACCCTGGGAGCGTTCATCGTGTTCGCCATAGTGTCAACGTGGCTAAAGCGCACTGGAAAGTCAGCATCCCGGGGCATCGCCGAAACATAAGTTGAAATCCCCTATTCACTTACCCCCATTATCTTATCTCGCCAGTGCTATTTCAATTCGCACCGTGTAGCAGTCAAAATGTTACTATCCGAGCACATACGCTTTTTGGATGACGAGATATATCAAAGGAGGAATCCATGGGTAGGCTGGAAGGCAAGGTTGCTCTAATATCCGGGGGTGCCAGGGGACAGGGTGAAGCCGAGGCAAGGTTGTTCGCCAATGAGGGAGCCAGAGTTGTTTTCGGGGATATCCTTGACACGGAAGGTGAGAAAGTCGAGGCCGAGATAAATGAGACTGGCGGAGAAGCGAAATATATTCATTTGGATGTGACAAGTGAATCTGAATGGGCTGCAGCGGTAAAAGAATCTGTCAACAGTTATGGCAAGCTGAACATACTGGTCAACAATGCTGGCATAGGCGTTAGAAAAAATGTTGAAGAGACAACCTCAGAGGAATGGGACCGTGTTCAGGACGTAAACTCGAAAGGGGTGTTCCTCGGCACTAAAGCTGCAATACCAGCCATGAGGGCGTCAGGCGGTGGCTCCATCGTAAACATCTCTTCGATAGCAGGCCTGATTGGTATGTCATCAGCAGCCTATGTTGCAAGCAAAGGAGCCGTGAGGCTCCTGACCAAGTCTACGGCGGTTCAATACGGGCCAGAGAAAATCAGGTGTAATTCGGTTCACCCAGGGTTCATAGAAACCGAAATGACACGTGAGATGATGTCTGACAGCGAAGAAAGAGCAAAACGGTTGGCTATTACACCCCTGGGAATATTCGCAACTGCCCATGACGTAGCTTTATCAGTTCTATTCCTGGCATCTGACGAATCGCGGTATATGACAGGCTCCGAGTTGGTTATTGACGGAGGGATAACGGCTCAATAGCACCCACTAGCCGACAAATAGTCTGAACCACCACATAGTCATATAAAGGTACTACCCCACTCGAACCGGTTTTGTTCTGCCGACATTTTGCCGACTCTGACTCATATCAGTCAGTAAATATGGCATTAGGAACGGAGTTTCAGTGTACAGACAGTAACGAAAAGGTATTCACTGACATAATGAAACAGAGCGTGGCTAGAATCTCTCCTTCAGCACCAACCCACTAAAATTACCCTGTTTCACTCTCCTCTTTTATGAGTAATTTAAGTCCGATAGAATTGTGACAATATACATTTTCACCTCACACCAAAGTGATTGCAGCAAAAAATGCAAATTTAAAACTGGGGTACACATTTTTGAGCAAGCCAATCCTATTCATGGGCTTAGCTGACTTCTTAGTCAGATCAGCTTATCAAATGGGAAAGACACCCCTCCTACCTATCTTCGCAGCCTCACTGGGGGCAAGTGACTCGTTCGTAGGGCTGATAATTTCTGTTTCTACCCTAACAGGCATGATTTTCAAGCCTGTAATAGGTTTTCTATCTGATACGTGGGGACGGAAATCCTGGCTGCTTGTTGGCACTGCCTTTTTTACCTTCATGCCATTTGTTTATTCATTCGTAGATTCTACTCAAACTCTCTTCACGGTTAGGCTCATTCATGGTTTTGCGACAGCTATATACGGGCCTGTCTCCCTAGCATATGTTGCTGAACGTGCAAAGGACAAAAAAGGTGAGTTGCTGGGGTGGTTTGGAATAGCCAAAACATCCGGATATGTAATTGGGCCATTATCTGCCGGCTTGCTATTGCTATATTTGAATCCTGAAGAAGTGTTTACAATAATTGGGATTTTAAGCTCCGCAGCATTTCTCCCGATCTTACTTTTACCTGAGAATAAACTTCCGGCACAAAATCCCAAAGTTTTCTCCCTGCTTAAGAAATTTCTATCAGCCATCCGATCTGGGGTTGGCAGCTCAGTTGTTTGGATATCAGGTAGTCTGGAAGGGTGGGTGTATATGACCGTCTATGCCGTTAAGGCATTTTTACCAATTTATGGCATTGCCGAAGGATTTAACGTTCTACAAGTGGGGATCTTTTTTGCCGTGCAAGAACTAGTTCATGTAATGATGAACCCTTTAGGAGGCAGGCTGGGAGACAAGTTTGGATATCTATTGACCGTAGTGGCAGGGATGGTTGTTATTGCAGGCGCGATATCTTATATACCTTCAGCGAAGCACTTGGTTACCCTCTTGACGACGGCCTCAGTAATTGGCTTGGCCCAGGCGTTGATATTCCCTTCAACATTAGCCATGATAAGCATTCGCTTCACTGGGCAAGGCATCGCCACAGGAATGGCGATTAGCGGCTCCCTTAAAAATGCGGGAAAGGTATCCGGCCCTATAATTGCCGGTCTGCTCATAACAATGTTTGATTACGAGTCGACCTTACGGGGAATGGGATTGCTTCTCGCCTCATCAGCGTTAGTTTTGTTCGTCTCACTTAGGCTGGGGTACGATCCAACCAGGATCCGGATGTAGTTTGAACCCGGACCCTGATAAATGTGGCCTACTGTGGTCTTACAACTACTGCAGGTAGTCCCAGTTCTTGTACAAGGTTGTCAAAGTCCTTTACATCTTCATCAATTGTGTCTTGCAATGTGACGATGTGAGGTTCGATCTCATTCGAAACTGCTTGAAATACTTCATAGGATTGTCTGGTTGGGGCAAAGTCCCCGGCGGAAACTACACTGGTAATTTCGGACAACTTGCTATTCAACCTCGTAGGCAAATTTAGCCGATCCCTAGCCCCTTGGTATTCAGTCTGGATCAATTCAGCCTCTATCGCAGATAACTTCCCCGTTATCTTTTCTGCAGCTTCAGTTACCAATGTTTCCGATGAATGGCCAATTGCTCTCTGAGTCCACTCATGTACCTGAGAACAAACGCTCCTAATTCGATTAATCGAATCGTGTGTTTCAGATAACCTGTCTCTGATTAACAAAAGTAAGTTGAATTGGTCCTCAAGTTCCTTCTGGCTGGCTTCGACTCTCGGGTCCTTTATGATCTCAAACGTCTTTGACTTCTCAGTACCTGCACACTTCAACACGACCGTATATCTTCCTGGAGGCGCTACGGGACCAGAAACTACTCGGTCTTCAGTGGTTTTATCTCCTGGTACCTTATTTGCTGGTGGATATCTCATGTCCCAGATAAATCGGTTCATACCAATATTTGAAGCAATAGAAAGTTGATCACTTTCCTCTTCTGAACTACTGTTCGCTGCAACTCCATTAGAGTACGTAACTATCACAATTCCAGACTGGTCAAGGAAGGTTAATGACAGTTCTTCGTTTATTTCTTCGGGCAGAAAATAGTTGATAAGGACCCCCGCCGGTGGATTCTGTCCCGCGTCAAGGAAAGAACGTTCCACTTCGCCATACGTATTCTTATCCTCCGTGTATGTGACTGCGGCTCCAAGTGAGAGTTGGTAATTCTTTCCCTCAGATACTTTACGACTCCTGAGAGGGGCAGTTATTCGGATGGTGTTCCTTGGTTGAAGGATATGTGGAGAATCAATCCCTTCTATTTCAGGCACCTGCCTGAGTTGTGAAAGATCATCGAGTATCCAAAATGATCTTCCATGGGTTGCCACGATCATGTCATCTTCCTTTATCGCTATGTCGTAAATGGGAACGACGGGCAAGGAACTCTTCCCGACACTCCCGTTGCCCTTCAACTCCCTCCAACGTATCCCGTCGTCAAATGAGACATAGAGTGTGGTTTCTGTCCCTGCATATAGCATTCCAGGCTTGACGGGATCCTCCCGAATACACCTGGTGAAATCATCTCCCGGTAAGTTTCCATTAATGACCTTCCATTGCTCACCGTAATCATCTGTCTTAAAGAGCATCGGTGAATTATCACCTAGTTTGTACCTGGTCGCAGCCATATATGCTGTGCCAGCTGAATGTGATGACGGTTCTATCATGCTGATCAGGGACCACTCAGGCAATTCTGCAGGGGTGATATCTTGCCATGAATCCCCCTCATCTTTGGATACGTGAACCAATCCATCATCCGAACCTGCCCAGAAAACCCCCTTTTCAATAGGTGATTCGGCGAATGAGAATATGGTCGAATAGGTTTCTGCCCCCGAAGTGTCGAGTGTTACAGGCCCTCCCGATGGCCTTAACTTCTCCTCATCGTGCCGTGTGAGATCGGGGCTAATAGGAGTCCAATTACTTCCTTGATCCAGGGACCTAAATACAAGGTTGCCGGCTGTGTACAACACCGTTGAATCGTGAGGGGAAAATGAAATCGGATAGGTCCATTGGAACCTGTATTTCATATTGTAGGCGCCATAACCAATATTTACTTCAGGCCAGACAGTTATTATTCTCACCTGGCCAGTGTTATGGTCGTATCGGAGCATATTCCCGCCACCGCCCGGCGAGCTTCCAACTGCTCCTGATATAACGATATCGGGGTTGTTGGGATCTACCGCGATATATCCGCTTTCAGAGCTACCTACGAAATAACAGTCTCCCCACGGTATCGCCCCTTTTCCGGTTTGTGAAGGGACGCTGATAGCAGAATTGTCTTGCTGGGTACCATAGACTCGATATGGATGTCTATTATCCGTGGTGAGATGATAAAACTGAGAGGTGAGCTGATTGTAGATGCTTGAAAACGACTCTCCACCGTTGAAAGAAACGCAGGCGCCCCCGTCGTTTCCTTCGATCAATCGATCCGAATTGTTAGGATCAATCCAGAGATCATGATTGTCGCCATGTGGGGTCCCAACGACTGAAAAGCTTTTACCGCCATCAATAGATTTATGACATTGGTAGTTCATAACCCAAACTACTTCAGGATCCTGCGGATCGGGCACAATATGTTGGTAATACCAAGGACGACCTTGAAGATCTCTATCATCATTCACCAATTCCCACGTTTCACCGTAATCGTCTGAGCGGTAAATACCACAGTCCTCGGATTCGACAGTTGCCCACACCCGTCCCGACTTTGCGGGAGAAGCCGCCACTCCGATTCGACCTTTAATACCCTCAGGAAACCCCTGATTGGAAGAGATTTCAGTCCACGTATCACCTCCATCCGTTGATCGGTAGAGACCGCTTTCGTTCCCTCCACTGCTCATATTCCAAAAACTTCTTCTAGCCTCCCAGATCGCCGCGTAAAGAATTCTTGGATTTGAGGTATCCAACGAAAGGTCTGCGGCTCCCGCGTCTTGACCTCTGTACAGGATATGTTCCCAACTCCCCCCTCCATCGGTAGATCGAAATATCCCACGCTCTTCGTTTGGCTTAAATGCATTTCCAAGGGCTGCGACGTACACTAGATCTGGATTAGCTGGATCTATCCTCACGCGAGAAATGTGTCGAGTATCTTTTAACCCCAAATGTTTCCAAGTGTGCCCGGCATCAGTGCTTCTATAGACACCATCACCGTGGGTTACGTCCAATCTTATACAGGCCTCTCCGGTACCTGCATATACCACATTACTGTCCGAATGAGCGACGGCTATAGCACCAACTGAGGCGGTGTTAAAAAACCCATCTGAAACATTTTTCCAATAGGTACCGCCATCGGTAGTCTTCCAGACCCCACCGGCACAGGCTCCAAAATAGAAGACTGCGTCAGAAGATGGATCTCCCGCTACAGCAACAACGCGTCCGCCTCTTGGCGGACCAATACATCGCCAGGTAACCGCGGACAACTCTTGGTTTGTTGTTTCAATGCTGGAGGAATTAGACATTTTTGATCTCTCCTTTAACTGACATTGTACCCATAGCTCGATAATTCATCCCAATAACAAGGAAGTCCTGTAGCTACAGCTAATCGTTAGGTGAGAATAACTAATTACGAATTTGATGGCGTCAGAAGAGCTCTTCTAAACACTCCATTTTAATGATTATTTGATTGAAACGAATTCTCCTAACTGGCTTTCCTCTCTAGGTCCTTCAGAATCGCATTCGCCGCGTTGTGCCCAGGGGCGCCGGTAACTTCTCCCATCGGATGTGTTCCAGCACCGCACATATAAAAATTGTTAATGGACGTTCTGTATGGTTGGCGTTGTGATAAAAGTTGGCTTGGTATCATGTCGAGATGCCTGATATTTCCATCGGTCATACCTACTCTGCTTTCAATATCTTCAGGGGTTTGAACGGTCCAGTCGACCAAGCTGTCGCGGAAATTGGGTGCGTATTGAGATATGAAATCGATTATTTGCTCCCCTACGTTCTCCCTCTCGGTTTCCCATGTTGAGTCTTTCAAAGTTGGAGGCTCGAAGAGAACCCAATTAGACATAACATGCCCTTTTCCTTTTACTAAGTTGGGTTCAACGGTGGAAGGGATCTGAATATTCATGACCGGGCAGCTAGATACTTTTCCGTTGGCTGCATCTCTCCAACTCTGCTTATGATATTCCACCGACGGCATTATTTTGATATTTATAATCGAGTTTGCGTCGTAACTTGATCCGAGATATCGAGTCAGATCAGGTAATTCATTCATAGCGGCAAGGAATTTGACACACCCCGCTGCTGTTTTCCAACTGTCCATCCGTTTGAGGATGTCTTCGTCTAACTCTTCGGTCTGGAACATGGTTTTGAAGGTGCGCTTCGGATCAGCATTTGAGGCCACAATAAAACTGCGGATTTCTTCTCCGTTAGCCAATCTCACCCCTTTGGCTGACCCTCCCTCCACAATTACTTTTTCCACTAAAGCCCTTGTTCGAATTTCGACGCCGTTAGACTTCGCTGAATCTTCGATCGCTTCACTGATATTCCCCATGCTCATCTTAGGAATTCCACGGTCGCTATCTCTACTAAAACGGCTGCATGCAAATAGGGCAGCTCCTAGCATGCTACCTGGCGACTCAGGATCACATTCCACGTTTGAATCCATGACATATGCTTTTATACGGTCATCTTGGAAGTGGTCTTCTATAAGGTCAATGTAACTCCAAGTGAGTAATTTTTCCAAGACAGTTTCTCGTGATGTGCCCTTAACGGTTTGCATCAAGTCTGCAATCGTAGGAGGCTCTGTGAGGAAATACGGATATAGAATGCTTGCCGCTTCATCCCAGAAGGAGTCCCATCGAAAATAGGCTTGAGCATCTTTTCCGTTGAACAAGCTAAGTTGCTTGGCGAGACTAAATTTGTCGGTATTCTCTGGGCCTCCTATAAACGAACCATCGGGGAATAGATGAATCCTTCTCGAAGAGTCAGATTCTTTTCTACTATAGGCAAAGTCAAGACCATGTTTGCGCAATTCGAGGTCATCCACGACCTTTCCTTGTAGAACGTGGGAAACATATGAACACATTGGCCCCATGAATCCAGGAGAAAATTCATCAGTCGTTACCGCCCCACCCACTCTGTCAAGACGTTCGAGAACCAGGACGTCCAACCCCTCTTTCGCAAGGTAAGTTGCTGTTACAAGACCGTTATGCCCAGCCCCTATGATTATTGCGTCATACTCAGTATTGTCCACTTGGCAGTATTCCTTGGTTACTTTTTATTCTCTTGAAAGAAAGCAGCAAAATTATCGCTACGGTTTACATAGTTTCAATGTTAGCTATATTGACTTTTGCGGGTATTTTAACTTTATTGTAGTTGATGACAGTGATGGGAGAAGTCAGCAGGCCTTGGTAAGATTTATCACAAGGATGAGTTGCTCAAGGTCAACGAACAAAGGTGAATCATGGGGAATCTAGAGTTTGGAGTTTTCGACGAGTGCAGCTATAACTGGTTCGATTCGGTACCACAGGCAGTGGACGCATATGAGCAGTCTTTCCGCGAAGTTCAGATCGAGGAGGAAGTGGGGTTCAAATACCACTTCATCATTGAGCATCAAGGGCACGTTGTAGGCCAAGTCCAGACGCCTTCTGTTTACCTGGCGGCCCTGGCACAACACACAAGCACCATCCGAATCGGAGCGATGGTGTTCGTTCTCCCATTCCACAATCCTCTGCGCCTGGCCATGGACTGCGCAATGGTAGACCAGCTATCCCACGGACGACTCGAATTTGGAGCCGGTGTCGGGACATCACCTGACAGCTTCAAGAGCTGGAATGTGCCCTATTCTGAACGGCGGCTCGCAGGCCCCGAGGCCTTAGACGTCATAATGAAGGCTTGGACAGAGGACAAGTTCACATACCATGGCAAATACTACCAGTACGACGATGTAATCTCACTGCCGCACCCTTATCAGAAGCCCCACCCGCCGATGTGGTTTGCCGGTCGTTCCCAGTCTTCCTTGGAACTTTGTGTTGAGAGGGGTTATGGCGTGGGTATGTTTCTGCACCCAGACGAGGTTATCGTAGACACGCTAAATACATGGAGAAGATTGTGGAAAGACTCCGGCAAAAAAATGCCCAGGCCTCCTGCTTTTCTGACCCGCTCGGTATATGTCGCAGAGACGGACGAGCAAGCCTATGAGGAGGCGGCTCCCTATCTGGCTCAGGCGTATTCCTGGGGCGAAGAGAAATTCTCAATTCCTCAGATCGGCACGCGAGAGTCACCCAACAAAGATGAAACGTATGATCCAAAGAAAGAGATCGGGCGAGAGATGTTTACGGGCATGAGGTCCGGGATTGACTTCTGGCTCAAGCATAATCTCGCCTACATTGGTAGCCCAGATACGGTAATTAGAAAGATCGAGGAAACACAAAAAAGCATGGGCTACGACGTTTTTGGCGGACGCTTCAAGTTCGGCCCGATTCCCGATCGCCTCGTCGAGAAGTCCCTCAGGCTCTTCGGGCAGCATGTCATACCCCATTTTCGAGGTAATAACGATCGCCTAGCCTAGGGCATCCAGGTGGTCACAGAGCCAGGCATAAAACTACTTCGTCTGAGTGGATGGGGATATACCTGCAAAGTTATGCTACTAAGGATACAAAGAGATGAATATACGGAGAATTTTCGAGTGCCACACTATAGAGACTCAATAAGTGACCATAAGATCTTCGACTTAGGTCAGTTTGAATTCCAATCTGGCTCAGTGCTTCCAAATGCAAAACTAGCTTACAAAACTTTAGGAAAATTGAACGAAGATAAAAGCAATGCCATTCTTATCGCTCATCCTGTTGGGGGAACACACGAAAATGCTGAAAGGATTCATTTAGAAGGGAACGGAAGGGCGATTTCTGAAGATAAACATTTCATAGTCGCCCCAAATATGTTCGGCAATGGCCTTTCTTCTTCTCCATCCAATACTTCGGCACCATTTGATGGCCCCAATTTTCCTGCTGTAACGATCTACGACAATGTTAGAGCACAACACAAACTGGTCACGGAAGAACTAGGTATTTCAAAAATCAAGCTAGTAACTGGTTTTTCGATGGGTGGTCTTCAAACTTTTCACTGGGCCGCTATGTTCCCCGATATGGTTGAAAATTTCGTACCTATCTGCGGCACAGCAAAATGTTCTGGGCACAATTGGTTATTTCTGGAAAGTCTTGCCGTTGCCATTGCAGTGGACCCCGTTTTCAATAATGGCAATTACATCCAATATCCCCATGCCGGCATGCAAGCTTTTAACACGATTTATTCCGCATGGGCCTTTTCACAAGAATTTTTCCGCCAAAACGGCCACAAAAATTTTGGTCTTGATTCCTACAAAAAAATGCCTGATGCTTTTGATGACCGGTTAGGCCCAAAAGAACCTAATGATCTTCTGATACACATACGGGCCTGGCAAAATGCCGATATTAGTAATAGTCCACTTTACAACGGAGACTTCAAAGCTGCTCTAGGGTCTATAACAGCGAAAGGCTTCATAATGCCAACTTCCACCGACCAGTATTTCTGGGCTGATGATAACCGAGATGAGGCATCACTTATTCCGAATGCCGCTTTCAGAGAAATCCCTTCTATGTGGGGACATGTCGGGGGATCATTATCCCAGCCTGATGAAAAAAAAATTGTGGATGACTCCATAAGAGAATTAATAGGTTAATACTCAGAAGAAATAATCCAAGCCACTACATGGAGTCATAAGGGGCAGCTTCAGAACGCAGGCTTGAACAAATTCATTCCCCCATCAGAGTATCGCCCCCTCCGTTTTTAGTGACAGAATTTCATCCCAATCGTACCCTAGGAGATTAATCAGTATCTCTTCTGTGTCCTCCCCATGCGCCGGTGCCATCTTTCGAGTGGATAGCGGCGTTTTGTTGTACGTCACAGGTGTCTGGAGCCACTTGGAAGGGCCAATAACTGGATGATTGAAATCTACCACATAGTCGTTGGCGATGACCTGTGGATCATTGGGCAGATCAAGGGTGCGTTGAACTCGTTCCCATATCAAGTCGCCTGCCTCTTTGAGACGCCTCTCCCACTCAGCCCTAGGCAAAGTTACAAATACCGAATCAAGAATTTGGATCAACTCCATCCTATTATCGAAACGTACCGTCATATTGTTAAATTTGGCGTTCTCAATAAGATCCCGCCTATCGATGGCCTTACAGAAGGTCGGCCAGTATCGATCTCCTTGACCCATACTAAAGGCTATCCACTCTCCATCAGCACATTTATAGTAGTTCCACAGTACCTGCCCTGCCATTTTTCGCTCGAACCTGGGCATCTCAAAGTCTTTTAAGAGCGATATGCCGTTCTGCATTCCTCGCGCCCATATCATGCTACCCAGGTGAGACACATCAACCTTCTGTCCAAAACCGAATCTCTCCCTAGAGACCACAGCACCTATTACTCCATATGACAGCATCATTCCCGCAATCTGATCCGCTATATCCAGTTCATGAGGGGTGTCGTCATCTGGGCCAAACCACCAGAGTGCACCAGCTCGGGCCTCCGCGGTCAACGCGAATGCTGGCTTGTCTGAGTCCGGTCCGTCAGGGCCGTAACCGGAAGCGGAAGCATAAATGATCTCGGGGTTATGTTCGATGAGATCCTCATATCCAACACCCAGACGCTCGGCCACTCCCTTCCGAAAGTTCTGAACGAATATATCGGATTCAGCCACGAGTTGGTGCATAATCTTCAGGCCCTTGGGATTCTTAAGGTCTAAGGCAATGCCCATCTTCTGGCGATTCATACCCTCAAAATAGGCGGACAATCCCCCCTTCGTCTCAGCAGAATGACCTCGTACTCGACCCAATTGTCGTCCGTGATCACCGTCCAGCGATTCGATCTTGATGACCTCAGCCCCCATGTCCGCTAGCATCATGGTGGAAACAGGCCCGAACTGCCACATCGTCCAGTCTATAACTCTCAACCCATCCAACGGGCCCTTAATTTCAAATTCTTTTGATTCCATTTTCACCTCAGTCAAACTTTCCCTTGATTGAATGGTTTCATTTTGGAGAAGAAAGCTCGATTATTTTGTGCATCCCACACACTACGCTTGTTAATCAGAATGGTACTATCCCAAAAATACAATTGTGATATCAGAAACTTTAGCTATGGATAATAGAGAACAAATGAGATCAATGAACATGCGGGACGCCGAAAAGGTATTACTGCAAATTAGGCAATTACTGAACGATCTCAATATTATTTTCTTTCTACGCCACGGAACCTGTTTGGGAGCAGTGAGAGATAGAGAACTGATCCCGTGGGATGATGACATAGATATCGGCTCAATTATTGGAATGAACAATCTTGACGAAGAATCTATTTATAAAACTGTTAATGATTTTAGAGCGGCGGGTTTTGAAGTAAAGATCCTACAAACCAATTTTCACATTGGTGTAGAACTCTCCAAATCTGGCATACCAATTGATTGGACCTGCTACAGAATTATTGAAGAGAATATATTTCAATACCCGGCCATCAAAATCCCAGTTCATCTCTATAAAAATTTGAAACCCGTTTGTTTGCTGGGAGAGGCTTTCTTTGTGCCTAATCCACCGGAAGAATATTTAACACTCAAATATGGGCCAGAATGGCGAGTGCCGAAGAAGATGGATTTTGAAGGCGATATTATTGATTCAATATCAGAATCGGCAATCATTGAAAGATCTGGAATATCCTCTCGCATCCTGAAATTCCTATTTCCAAATAAAAACGTTACCCGAATCCAAGTTCTCAACTGCGATATGCAGCCGATTGAAAAGATGGAAGTAACTGTTGTGGGAGTTGGTCGACAGACCACTGATCACAATGGATACGCCAAATTCTATTTGCTCAATCAAGATTACTATGCGATGACCATCGGTAGTAGAAAAGAAAGAGAAATCCTATATGAGGAAATTCTGAGACCTGGGGGAGAATATCGATATGTTCAAAACCTGAACCAAAGATCTGGCAGAATTCATGTGTTAACAGAAAGAATTAAATAAGCTCAACAAGTCCTTGAGTTATAAGTCATTAAGCCGGTATTTTGGAGAGTGGATATGACAAGAGTCTATGTCGATATGGTAGCTGATTTATTTCACTATGGGCATGCAAATTTTCTTAAGCAAGCTAGGCAATTTGGGGACTATCTCCTTGTCGGAATTCATTCTGACAAAGTTGTAGAGGGATACAAGCGCCCCCCCATAATGTCGATGCAAGAGCGAATGGATACAGTATCTTCTTGTCGCTATGTGGATCAAGTAATACCTGATGCCCCTTTGACTATTGACCAAGAATGGATCACTGTCCACAATATCGATTTAGTGGTTCATGGTGACGATTTTTCAGATGAAATGAAGCGAATTTGCTACAAAACCCCTATCGACCTGGGAATTTTTCGCCTCGTCTCATATACACCAGGAGTTTCCACAAGTGAGATTATCAAAAGAATCAAAAAAAACATTCCAGACCTGTGACTTTACCGTCTCAATTCAAGAAATAGTTTGAGGCACCCCATCCCAAATATTTGTCGTAACCTTATCGAGTAAACGAGGTGTAATAAAACCAAACATGGATGCAACATCTACCATTTTTGAAGACAACGATAGAGTGCGTATTACTGAATGGCGGTTCGCACCTGGTGAAGAGACGGGCTGGCACATACATGATCAAGACTACACAGTGATACCTGTTACGACCGGAACTCTCACAATAATAGACAGAGACGGTGTGGAAACGCTAAACGACATATCTATGGGAGTCCCATATTTCAGATATTCGGGAGCTGAGCACAATGTGATCAACCGATCGTCATCTGACGTGGCTTTCATCGAAATTGAGATTAAATAAAATAGCCCTTTAGTTGATCAACGCAAAGAAAGCTTCTGTATTTATCAGGTTCAACTTTATCTATTCAGAAAGCGCATTACGGGCAAACTCTGGCCTCACAAGCCTTTGGTAGGGATAACGACCATCAACTAGACCACCTTCGATGAGTATGTCTCGCATGGCGGTATAGCCGTCCTCACCAATCAAAGCGTTCTTAGGCCAAGTTTGCTGACTTTTATACTGTCTTATCGCCCTCCCCAAGACATTCGTGGGATTGTTCGGGAAAAAAGATGAAACTTTGTCAGCTATTTCTGAGTCCTCGTTTCCATCAATCCATTCCAATGCCTTCTGAAATCCATTAACAAACGCCTGCACTGTATCTGAGTTTTCATCTATAAAAGCGGGAGCAACAGCAAAAGAGCTATAGCAGATATATCCAAGTTCTGGCCCCAGGGAAGCAACCAAGTGTCCGATTCCATCGTCAATCAAAGACTGAGCATATGGATGAAGAATATGTAGGTAATCTGCTTCACCTTTTTTAAATATATTTATGGCATCAATAGCTGACATACCTTTAATCAGTTTGATGGCAGATAGATCAACTTCATGATTTATCAACACAGTCCTGAGAGGATTCCAGGGGACAGGGGTAAAACCAATAGGAATTAATGTAGACCCTTCCAGATCTTTCCATCCCCAATCTTCCACACGTTGTCTGGATAAAAGTAAAAATCCGTCTCTCTGGTTTATCTCGGCGATATGAAGTGGCGCGTCGTCCCTACCTTCGTCGAGATCCATGAGGCTTCGACTAATACCAGTCTGAACAATATCAACATCTCCAGACCTCAACAATTCGGTTGCAGCTATGTTATCGGGGACAGTACTAAAAACAACATCCAACCCTTGGTCGTATAAAAAACCTCCCGTTACAGCTACATATAACGGTGTATAAAACAGATTCCGATAAGTATCCATCAGGCGAATCGTCTTGCGTTCAGATAACAACTGTTACATCCTCCCTTTTCTAGTGAAAACTTCTTACCCAAAGAAGGCGTTTTCTATTGTGATTCTAAGTTATCCGGAATAGTACTATGCAATCATTTACCTGTAACATGCCGTTAATTACATCAAGATTAAAAGGAAATTATGCGATGACTAACTCTATGTCGTCTTACCGGCCTCCAGTGAGGGGCGTAACCCACATGGTGTCGGCGGGTCATTATCTGGCAGCCTCTGCCGGCTATCGGATACTTGAGCAGGGCGGCAACGCTATAGACGCTGGGGTTGCATCGGGCATTGTCATAAACGTCACACTGCCCAATGCCACAAATTTCGGTGGGGTGGCACCAATAATGGTTTATATGGCTGACGCCAATGAAGTTAAGACAATCAGTGGACTTGGTAGATGGCCAAAAGCCACGTCTTTGGATTTCTACACCGATGAGCTTGGATCAGAGATTCCAAAAGGAATTCACAGAACTATCGTACCTTCGGCTCCGGACGCGTGGCTTACGGCTCTAGAAAATTTCGGAACCTTAACCCTGAGAGAAATTTTGCAACCCGCCTTAGAGCTCGCCCGAGAAGGGTTTCCTATTTCGGGCACTACTTCTAAAGTCTTAAAAAAACTTTCTGAAACCGTAGACAAAAATTCAAAAGAATGGAAGTCAACGTTTGATATTTTTTCCCGCGACGGAAAAATTCTCGACGAGGGAGATGTGCTGGTACAACCCGATCTTGCACAAACATTCAAGAGACTCATTGAAGTGGAAGTTCAAAATGCACCTCTGGGAAGAGTAGAGGCCATTCGCGCCGCTAGAAACTTCTTCTACAGAGGTGAAATAGCAGAGGAAATAGTCAGTTTTAGCAAAAGTCTCGGGGGCAAGCTCTCTGTCAGTGATATGGCAGATTTCAGTGTTGAAATTGAAAGCCCTACATCTGCTAGATACAAGAATTATGAAGTACTCACCTGTGGTCCCTGGTCTCAAGGCCCGGTAACTGGTCAGGTACTCCAAATGCTTGAAAAAGACGACATTTCATCAATTGCTCCAAACAGTCCAGACTATATACATCTACTTTCTCAGGCTTTGAACTTATCTTTTTCTGACAGGCACCACTACTACGGAGATCCCGATTTTGTTGACGTACCAATCGCTGGACTCTTATCACCTGCTTACACATCTTCCCAAAGATCAAGGATTTCACCAGAAGCCGCATTTGCTGAAATGCCCGACCCGGGAAACCCCTGGGCGTATGAAGAAAGAGAAAAAAGTGGATCAGGAATTCGAAAGCCTGCGGGTAAACCTGACAGGCTGGAACAAGATACTTCATATACATGTGTTATTGATCGTTGGGGTAACTCATTTTCTGCAACGCCAAGCGATGCTGTCTTCGGTTCACCTATAGTCCCAGAACTAGGTCTGATGATTTCGTCACGTGGGACACAGAGCTGGATAGATCAAGACCATCCATCCTCTATCGCCCCGTGGAAACGACCAAGATTGACACCTAACCCGGCTATGGCATTTAAAAACGGGAAGTTATTCATGCCGTTTGGAACCCCAGGTGGGGATGCCCAATGCCCTGCCATGGTACAGACCTTTCTCAATATCGTTGAATTTGGCATGAATCCTCAAGAAGCCATTGAAGCCCCAAGATTTGTTCCCTGGAATTTCCCAAATTCATTCTGGCCTCATGCTTACCATCCCGGGCTATTACAGCTTGAAGGAAGAATCTCGAGGGAAGTCGGACGGGAATTATCAAGAAGAGGACATAAAATCCAATATCTTGACGACTGGTCCCCAAGTACAGGAGCAATGTCTGCTATTGTCCGCGACTACAAATCTGGCACCCTAACAGCTGGAGCGGATCCCAGAAGAGACACCTATGCCATCGGAAGATAAATACGGAAATGGAACCCTCCCTTGCAAGATAAGGTCAGGCGTTTGTAAAGGCGTTAATGGTCTTGATATCCACTATCTAGAAGCAGGATTTGAAAGCAAAAATAGGCCACTTATAGTTCTACTACATGGCTTTCCAGAGCTATCGTATAGCTGGAGAAAAATTATTTTACCGTTGTCAGAGTCTGGCTACCATGTCGTCGCCCCTGACCAAAGGGGATTTGGTGCCACCACCGGATGGGATAATTCCTACGTATCAGACCTTTCTTCTTATTATCAGAGTAATCTTGTAAGAGATATATTAGGGTTTGTATCAGCACTAGGATATGAAAGAGTAAAAAGTGTCATAGGCCACGACTCGGGTGCTGGTGTTGCCGGTTGGTCTGCTTTGATAAGACCGGATATATACGATTCGGTCGTTATGATGAGCGCCCCTTTTGCCGGTGCACCTTCTTTCCCATTCGATACTTCAAAAAATGCAGGAAGTAAAAAGGATCCAGTCGACAGTATTTCGGAGGAATTAGCTACCCTACCAAGACCCAGAAAGCACTATCAACACTACTACAGAACCCGTGATGCTAACTCAGACTTAATAGATTCAAAAGAAGGGTTGGCAGCTTTTATAAGGGCTTATTACCATCATAAGAGTGCCGATTGGAAGGACAATAATCCGCATCCTCTAGCTTCTTGGACAGCAAAAGAATTAGCCAAGATGCCCACATACTACGTTATGGACTTGGGGGATACGATGGCTGAAGCAGTGGCAAAACACATGCCAACATCTCAGGAAATAACATCCTGCAAATGGTTAAGAGAAGACGAATTACAGGTTTATGTGTCAGAGTACGGAAGGACGGGTTTTCAGGGAGGACTGAACTGGTACAGGTCTGGAGGTAGTGAAGGGAACAGGCAGAAATTGGAACTTTTTTCAGGCATGAAAATAAGGGTCCCCGCATTGTTTGTTGCAGGAAAGCAAGATTGGGGAATCTACCAGAGGCCCGGCGCTATAGATCGGATGAAGGAAGAAGTATGCACTAGCATGGATAAAATCCACTTAGTGGACAATGCTGGTCACTGGGTACAACAAGAACAGCCCGACAAAGTCCTCAAACATTTACTGGATTTCTTAGATAAAGTTGGTTAAATACCAAAGATTCAACTTCGACAGGTCTATTCCAATCACATCGAAACATATCCATTTTTATCGTCCCAAATCAAAGAATTCTCATCACGCTTCTTTGGATCACCATATCCTCCTCCGCCAGACGATAAAGCGATTATGTGGTCCCCTGGAAAAACGGGAATTCCCGTTTCCTTAGATCCCAGAACACGCTCCTCCCCTTTGGACACTAAGCTATAGCGATGTGGCAATCCAGGAGATCCTCCAAACAACCCAAATGGAGGTACTACAACTCCATCACCTGCGGTGTTCATGGAGGCCTCTCCTTCTCCCTCATATATGATTTCACACTCAGCCCCTAGCCCCCCTCTCCACTGACCTTCACCTGCAGAGTCAGGCCGTAATTCATGATTCACCACAAATAGTGGAAACCGCTCCTCCGTAACCTCAACACTAGGGGATCGAATACCCCCGGCAACATTTACTTCACCCACACATGTCCATCCATCATTTCCTGAAGAAGCACCACCCCCACCCCGAGCCATAAAAAAGTGCCATATAAAATATCGACCAGTACGGGGATCTGTTCCTGTAATGGCGTACCGCAACCTTCTTGAGAACCCAGCATTCACAGCCTTCGGCACAGCCTTTGCCAATGCTTTAAATACCGCCTCAATTATCTCCTCCGCGCAGTGGTTAGTACTCATACAAACAGGAGCAGGCGGATTTGCATTTACAATTAGTCCTCTGGGGGCAATAACCGTCAAGGGCCCCATAGACCCTTCGTTCTTCGCTACGTCGTAAGGTGCCAGATACATTATTGCAGCATGAGCAATTGATCGAGTGTTCGCGTAAGCACTATTTATAAAACCAGTCACCTGCGGGGAAGAGTTACTGAGATCTATTTTCATCGTGTCACCTTTAATAGTGACCTCAGCGCGAATGGGAATCATCTTGGAATCAAACCCATCGTCGTCGATGTGTGACTCCCCTGTAAATACTCCGTCGGGCCAGTCGGATATGAACTGTCGAACCTGTCGCTCGGTAGCAGACAGTATTCCGTCTATGATAGCCAGTAATGTTTCCGGATCATAATGGTCCACTAACTCCAAAATACGGCGCTCTGCAGTAGAGACAGAACCTATTTGGGCATTTAGATCACCAAGAAAATTCTCGGGGAGGCGCACATTCGCGGAAAGCATCGCTAGTAAATCTTCCCTTGGTTGACCCTTATCATGGATACGCAAGGGAGGGATTCGCAATCCTTCATGGTAAATCTCGCTAGCCGACGGGTTATAACCGCCATGGGTAGCCCCTCCAACATCACTATGATGAGCGCGGTTGATGGTTAGGAATAATAATTCACCATTCTTGAACACAGGCTTTATTACAGTTATATCTGGTAGATGGCTTCCCCCATTGTAGGGATCGTTCAACGCGAACATGTCACCCGGGTGAATGTCATTACCAAAAGTGTTTAAAATAGCTTCCCCGGCGATCGGCAAGGCGCTGACATGTACTGGTATCCCCTCACCCTGAGCAACAAGCCTACATTTGTTATCTAAGATAGCTGTAGAAAAATCCCGACTGGAATTAAGAATCTGAGACATGGAAGTACGAAGCATCACATCCATCATCTCAATAGCTATAGACTCTAGCCTATTCTCCACCACCGATAGAGTCACCGGATCGGATCCCGCTGCCACTCCTCCCTCTTCACCATCTGACGCAAGATCTTCTATCCCGATTATTAATGTCCCATCAGAGTTTTTCATGACCTCATTAAATGGATTCAAGACAACAGTTGTGAATTCCGACTCGATGATAGCGGGACCACGAACTTTTTGACCCATCAGTATACTGTCGGATTTGAGGACAGGAACGCTCTCCCAGCGTCCAACATAGACCTGCCTCCGTACAGAGTCATCCTGATCCAAATCAACGACTGAATTACCCGTATTAACACCGTCGTTAATTTCAGGTAGTGGTGCCGATACAGTCACCCGGAGAGTAACAAGTCGAATCTCCTGCTCAGACTGTCTGTAAGAATACAATTCCTCAAATCTTTGGTGAAAATTGTTAGACCATTCCTCTTTGAGTCGAGCTCCATGAAGATCAAGATCAGGTATTGGAACGGTGACTTCATAAATCTGGTCTAAGTAACGCATGTCAGCGCTAAACTCTATATTTATTTCCGCGTCTGCCACCCCATTTTCAATGAGTTGATCTTTCCCCTGCTTTTCCATAATTCTCAGTCGAGAAGTCATTTCCTCAAGATCCAATACACTCAATCCCGAAGGATATGATTGAGAAAAGTCGTACCGTAGCTCTGAGGTCAACATCCCAAATGCCGATAACACAGGAGCAGCCTGAGGGACTAACACTTTATGTATCCCAACTTCTCTAGCCACCTGATTCGCCAGCATTCCCGCAGCTCCTCCAAATGCCACCATACTGAACTCACGTGGGTCCAATCCCTTGCTAACAGAAGCTAGACGAATCCCTTCTGCAATTGAGTTTGATACAACTCGTAATATTCCTTCAGCCGCATCAGTTATGGACAACCCTAACGGATCAGCGACCTTAGACTTTATTGCCTCTTCAGATAAGTTCTTATCTAGACTAACCTTCCCACCAAGAAACGATGTCTCATCAAGAAAACCAAGGAATAGCGCAGCATCAGTGACAGTGGGGTCCTCTCCTCCAAGCCCATAGCATGCTGGGCCTGGCTCCGCCCCTGCACTATCTGGACCAACCCGCAAAACACCTCCAATGTCCACTCGTGCGATGCTCCCACCACCAGCTCC
>Ga0310342_100000449_pt1 | contig 23025 bp, 30 predicted proteins | sample S15DNA20500_MG_FD_206155 | JGI IMG/M metagenome (GOLD analysis project Ga0310342, IMG submission 206155) | Marine microbial communities from station ALOHA, North Pacific Subtropical Gyre - S1503-DNA-20-500_MG | ecosystem: Environmental > Aquatic > Marine > Oceanic | place: Pacific Ocean: North...
ATAAATGTATGGTTCCTAACGCAATGTTTAAAACAAGAGTAGCAGGTGAATGGAAAGATGTAACTACTGATGATTTATTTAAAAATAAAAAAGTAGTTGTATTTTCTTTACCAGGTGCTTTTACACCTACTTGTTCAAGTACACATTTTCCTGGATATGAATTAAAATACGATAGTATTAAAGAAACAGGTATTGATGAAGTTTATTGTATTTCAGTAAATGATTCATTTGTAATGAATGCTTGGGCAAAAGATTTAAAAGCAGAAAAAATTAAAATGATTCCCGACGGTAATGGAAAATTTACTGAAGGAATGGGTATGTTAATCAACAAAGAACATTTAGGTTTTGGCAAACGAAGCTGGAGATACTCTGCGGTTGTAGACAACGGTGAAGTAATCAAAATGTTTATAGAACCAGGCAAGAATGATATAGGTGAAGACCAAGATCCATTTGAAACATCTGATGTTGATACCATGCTTAAATATCTTAGAACATAACGGAGAAAAAATGAAAATACTTTGTATACTATACGACGATCCAAAAGACGGAATGCCTACAAGCTATCCAGTTAAGGATCTACCAAAATTAGAAAAATATCCAGACGGAATGACACTACCAACACCTAAGGGCAGAGATTTTACGCCAGGTGATTTATTAGGTTGTGTATCTGGAGAGTTAGGATTAAGAAAATTTTTAGAAGATGCAGGACACACATTAGTTGTTACATCTGACAAAGACGGAGAAGGTTGTCAAGCAGACAAAGAATTAGTTGATGCTGACGTTGTTATATCACAACCGTTTTGGCCATATTACTTAACAAGAGAAAAAATGGAAACGGCACCAAATTTAAAAATGGCAATTACAGCAGGTATAGGATCTGACCACGTAGACTTACAAGCGGCAATGGATCGTAAAGTTGATGTAGTTGAAGTAACGTATTGTAATTCAAGATCAGTTGCTGAACATATTGTAATGATGATTTTATCTTTAGTAAGAGATTATCACAACCAACACAGAATAGTAAACGAAGGTGGTTGGCATATTGCAGATGCAGTAAAAAGAAGTTATGATGTTGAAGGTATGCACGTAGGTACTATTGCGGCAGGACGTATTGGTTATGATATGTTAAGAAAGATGGCACCATTCGATGTACATCTACATTATTTTGACAAACATAGATTATCTGAAGATAAGGAAAAAGAATTAAATTTAACTTATCATGATTCAGTTGAATCTTTAATAGCAGTTTGTGATGTGATTAATATAAGTTGTCCATTACACCCTGAAACAGAACATATGTTTAATGATGATTTAATTAGTAAATGTAAACCTGGTGCGTATATTATTAATACTGCTAGAGGAAAAATATGTGATAAAGATGCTATTGCGAGAGCATTAGAATCAGGTCAATTAAGTGGCTATGCTGGAGACGTTTGGTTTCCACAACCAGCACCTAATGACCATGTTTGGAGAAGTATGCCAAACCATGGTATGACACCTCATACATCAGGAACATCACTATCAGCACAAACAAGATATGCTGACGGTGTTAGAGAAATATTAGAATGTTTCTTTGATGGTACACCAATAAGAGATCCGTACTTAATTGTACAAAATGGAGAACTTGCTGGTATGGGTGCTCACTCTTATACAAAAGGAACAGCAACTGGTGGATCAGAAGAAGCGGCTAAATTTAAAAAATAAAAATGCGATTTGCCGGTGCACAAATTCCAGTAACAAATAATCTTGAAAATAATACTAAAACTATTATTAATAGTATTAATTGGGCTGAAGAAAATAAATGTGATTATCTTGTAACACCTGAATGTTCTTTATCAGGTTACGATGTAAATGGCGTCAATATAGATACTTCTATTAAAGCACTTTCTAAAGCATTAGACACTATAAGAAAATATGCTAGTGATAGACATATAGGTCTTATATTAGGAACATTATGGGTTGATGAAGATCCTACAACTCCTGCAGAGTCTTGGTGGAGCGTAGGAGATGTAAGAAATCAACAACGTTATTATGATCCAGAAGGAAATTTCTTAGGAGTAGTTAATAAACGTTACATAGTTTCATATGACTATGGAGTTAAAAAAGGTGAAAATCCGGGAGTAATTAATCTGCCAATGAAAAATAATCCTACAAATCATATAAAAGTTACTGGTATGATATGTAACGACCTATGGGGTGGTTATTGGAAAGGTAGACCTAATCTTGGACAAGTAGCACAAGAACAAAAAACAGATTTAATAATTCATTCTTCAAATGGTGCAAAAGATAAAGGCGAACCTATACGAAAGATTCTCGACAAATTTCATACAGGATGTTTAGCATTTTTGTCATATAGATCTAATATACCAATCTTAACTGTAGATAATTCCATTCATCTAGATGGACAAGATTATGACGGAGAAACAGCAAGTCCTTCTGGAGTATTTCATCCTTTAGAACAAATAGTAGAAGCTCCTAGAAAAGGAACACAACATTTTTATTATGATTTCCATCCTAATACTGACTACAACGTTTCTGTCGTGCCGGAGGAGTTAGCATCATGAGACTAGATCAAACTATACATTTAGATTACGCAGATGTTTTGTTAAAACCAAAACGTTCTACGTTATCATCAAGAAAAGACGTAGATATGACTAGAACATTTACATTTAAAAATTCTAAAGAATCATATACTTGTTGTCCTATTGTAGCATCTAATATGGATGGTGTTGGTACATTTAGTATGGCTAAAGTATTACAAGAACATAAAATGATGACTGTAATTACAAAAACTACTACACTAGAACAATGGAAAGAAGCAGTTGGACAAGGTATAAAATTAAAATACATATCTGTATGTACAGGAACAGGTAAACTTTGGGATAAAGACGCAGAAGATTATGCTACATTACAAAAAGTATTAAAAAGTTTTCCAGACGTTAAGTTTATTACAATTGATGTTGCAAATGGCTATCATGAAAATTATGTTGACTTTCTTAAACAAGTTAGAGATGAATATCCAGATAAAACTATAATTGCAGGTAACGTGGTAACTGCAGAAATGACAGAACAATTAATCTTAAGTGGTGCTGATGTAGTAAAAATAGGAATTGGGCCTGGGTCAGTATGTACAACAAGAACAATGGCTGGTGTAGGTGTTCCACAATTTTCAGCAGTAGTAGAATGTGCAGATGCGGCAAATGGTGTTGGTGGACATATAATGGCAGATGGTGGATGTAATGAACCTGGTGATGTAGCAAAGTCATTAGGAGGTGGAGCACATTTTGTTATGCTAGGAGGAATGTTAGCAGGACATAATGAATCAGAAGTTGAAGCAAAAGATGGAAAAAGAGAATTTTATGGCATGAGTTCAGATAGAGCAAGAGAAGTACACGGTAAAAGAAAAGATGGATATAGAGGTAATGAAGGTAAAAGAATATTTTTACCAGACAGAGGACCTGTTAAAGAAACAATAGAAGATATGTTAGGTGGTGTAAGATCATCTTGTACATATATTGGTGCAAGAAGATTAAAAGATATACCCAAATGTGCAAGTTTTGTTTGCGTAAATCACCAACTCAACAAAGTATATCAAAGTTATGAGAATCATTAAATAATAATATGGCAGAAATAGATACATTAGTAGAACAATTAGGAAAATTAACAGTAATTGAAGCAGGAGAACTTTCTAAAAAATTAGAAAAGGCTTGGGGGCTAAACTTGGATAGCTTAATGAATCAACCGGCTCAAGCACAAGCCCAAGTTGTTGAAGAAAAAGCAACAGCCTCAGTTATATTAACAGGATACCCAGCAGATAAAAAAATTAGTGTACTTAAAAAAGTACGTGAATATATTGAAGGTATGGGTTTATTAGAAGCCAAAAATTTTGTTGAGGATCTACCAAAAACTGTTAAAGAAGATATTGAAAAAGAAGAAGCAGACAAAGTTAAAAAAGGTCTTGAAGAAGCTGGAGGAACAGTTCAATTAAAATGATTTGTTTCAACTCTCCCGATGGTAAATGGAGATTACAGATTAGAAATAGTGATGGAATGCCAGAAAAATGGTTTCAACCAAGATGGGAAGACTTAAAAAAGTTTCCACCTGCACCTTCCCACAAATACACTACGAAAGAAATTATTGATGCAATGTCATCCTTTCATAAGGTTGACAAAACTCAATAAAATTGTTATAGTAAAGAAAGGTTTATAGTTGGCCAAAAGCAACTTGTTTGGTACGTGTCAGCCGAAAATGACATAAGGAGAATAAATGAGTTATATAAATGGCTTCTTCGATAGAAGTCAAGACGTTATAAGAGTAGTAGAACGCGATAACGGAAAAAGAATTTTCAGAGAATATCCAGTCAAATATACATTTTATTACGAAGATACTCGTGGCAAATTTAAAAGCACTGACGGTAAGTATCTAAGTAGAATTGTATGTAAAAATTCAAAAGATTTTCATAAAGAACTTGCAATTAATAGAAATAAAAATTTATACGAATCCGATATTAATCCTATTTTCCAATGTTTAAGTGAAAATTATCTCAATCAAAATGCTCCAGATTTAAAAATTGCTTTCTTTGATATAGAAGCAGACTTTGATCCTGAAAAAGGTTTTGCTTTACCAAGTGATCCTTTTATGCCAGTAACTGCTATTTCAATTTACTTACAATGGCTAGACAGCCTTGTAACTTTTGCTTTACATCCTAAAAATATGACAATAGCACGAGCAAAAGAATCTGTAAAAAAATTTAAGAATGTACATTTATATGATGACGAAACAAAAATGATGACAGATTTTTTAGACATCCTAGAAGATGTTGATGTATTAAGTGGTTGGAATAGTGAAGGGTATGATCTTCCATATTTAATTAATAGAATATCTAAGATAATGAGCAAAGATGATACTAGACGTTTTTGTTTATGGAAACAATTACCTAAGAAACGAGAATTTGATAGATTTGGAAGAACGCAAGAAACATATGATTTAATCGGTCGTGTACATTTAGATAGTTTAGAACTTTATAGAAAATACACATATGAAGAACGACATTCTTATAGATTAGATGCAATTGGTGACCACGAACTAGGAGAAACAAAAACTGTATATGAAGGATCTTTAGATCAATTATATAACGATGACTTTGCAAAATTTATTGAGTACAATAGACAAGACGTTGTATTATTAGATAAACTAGATAAAAAATTCAAATTTATATCTTTAACTAATGAACTTGCACATCAAAATACTGTATTACTACAAACCACATTAGGAGCAGTTGCAGTAACAGAACAAGCTATTATTAACGAAGCTCATAAAAGAGGTGTACAAGTACCTAATAGAATTAAACGTGAATCTCACTCAACAGAATCGGCGGCAGGTGCTTATGTGGCATATCCTAAAAAAGGATTACACAATTGGATTGGTGCAATGGATATAAAATCTCTATATCCTTCAGTAATTAGAGCATTGAATATGGCTCCTGAATGTATTGTTGGACAATTAAAACCTGTAGACACAGATGCGTATATAGAAGAACAAATGACATTACAAAAAAAATCATTTGCGTCGGCTTGGGAAAATCATTTTGGAACATTAGAATATGAAGCAGTAATGAAAGAAAGAAAAGATGTTTTAATTACTGTAAACTGGGAAGATGGTAAAACAGAAACAATGAGTGGAGCCCAAATTTACAAAATGATATTTGATACTAATGCTCCTTTAATGTTAAGTGCTAATGGTACAATATTTACAAGTGACTTTGAAGGTGTAATACCTGGATTATTAAGAAAATGGTACGACGAAAGATCTCATCTTCAAGAAATGAGACAAAAGGCTGTAAATGCTAAAAACTTTGCAGAAATAGAATTTTGGGATAAAAGACAACTTGTTAAAAAAATTAATCTTAATTCATTATACGGTGCCATATTAAATCCTGGCTGTAGATTTTTTGATAAAAGAATAGGGCAATCAACGACATTATCTGGTAGACAAATTACTAAACATATGGCGGCTAAAATTAATGAAGTAACAACTGGAACGTATGATTATTTAGGAAAAGCAGTAATATACGGAGATACAGATTCAGCATATTTTTCAGCATATCCTATATTAAAAAAAGAAATAGAAACAGGTGAAATACCTTGGACTAAAGAAAGTGTTATCAAATTATATGATAAAGTTGCTGAAGAAGTTAATACTAGTTTTAAAAAATTTATGTTAAAAGCATTCCATTGTCCTAAAAATAGAGCAGATGTTATTACAGCAAGTAGAGAATCAGTTGCAGAAACAGGACTTTTTATTACTAAAAAAAGATATGCAGTATTAAATTATGAAGTAGAAGGAAATAGACACGATATAGAAGATAAATCTGGTAAAGTAAAAGCAATGGGTTTAGATTTAAAAAGATCTGATACTCCTGCGTTTGTACAAGATTTTTTAAGTGAATTATTATTAATGGTATTAACTAAAAAAACAGAAAAAGAAGTTTTAGAAAAAATTACTAAATTTAGAATTGATTTTAAACAAAGACCTGGTTGGGAAAAAGGATCTCCAAAAAGAGTAAACAATCTTGTAGAATATGTAAGAAAAGAGCAAAGACAAGGCAAAGCTAATATGCCAGGACACGTTAGAGCAAGTATGAACTGGAATAATCTTAAAAGAATGAACGGTGACAAACATTCTATGGAAATAGTAGACGGTATGAAAGTAATTGTATGTAAACTTAAAAAGAATCCATTAGAATATACATCTGTTTCATATCCAACGGATCAACTACGTATTCCAAAATGGTTTAAAGAATTACCTTTTGATGGTGACGCAATGGAATCTACTTTAATTGATAATAAATTAGGAAACTTACTAGGAGAACTAAACTGGGATATTCAATCAACTGAACAACATAATACTTTCAGTTCAATGTTTGAATTTGAATAATATGGCTACACACGGAATGATAGACTTGGAAACTTTAGATACTACACCTAATGCTACGATTCTTACATTAGGAGCAGTTAAATTTAATCCTTATAATAGTCAAACACCTCATACTGATTTATATCTAAAAGTAGATGTAGATGTACAAACAAAAATGGGAAGAATTGTAAATGATTCTACAATAGAGTGGTGGGGACAACAAAATAAAGAAGTTAGAGAAGATGCATTTGCAGAACAAGGAAGAATTAGTTTAGAAGAGTTGACAAAAACTCTTAACAAATGGTGCGTAGGATTAGATGAACTTTGGTGCCAAGGTCCATTATTTGACTACGCAATATTACAAAATTTATATGCACAATTAGAAAAACCTGTGCCTTGGGCTTATTGGCAAATTAGAGACTCTAGAACAGTACTCAATATGTTGCCAAAAGATATGAGAAAAGGTCCTAGAACAGATGTTCACAATGCTTTGGCTGATTGCAAATATCAAGCTAGAGCTATTCAAAAGGCATATAGATATTTTGGAGTTCAAAAATAATGAAACATTTAAACTTGACTTCGGATAAAAACCTAAATATAATAACGAAACGGAGAAATATATGAAAAGTATCTTACAAGATATTGTTGCTCATACACATTCCTTAGGATTTTTAAGTTTAGTAAAAATCTCGAATGATGAGAAAACAAAAATAGAAAGTATGGCTGAAGATCGTTCAGTTATATTAAGTGCAAATACCAATGACAAAGTAGACGAGTTTGATGGTATTTTTGGAATGCCTAATTTAGACAAATTAGCACTTCATTTAAAATGTCCAGAGTATGACAAGAATGCAAAATTAAATGTTGTGTCTTCTGTTAGAAATGGAAAAAAGGTCCCAACTAATATTCACTTTGAAAACGAAAAAGGTGATTTTCAAAATGATTATAGATTTATGAGTACTGAAATTATTAACGAGAAATTAAAATCTGTTAAATTTAAAGGTACTGCTTGGGACATAGAGTTTGAACCTAGCATAGCGGCAATTCAAAGATTAAAATTGCAGGCGGCGGCTCACGTAGAAGAAACTGTATTCACAGTAAAAACAGAAAATAAAAGTTTAATGTTTTATTTTGGTGATGCAAATTCTCACGCAGGAAACTTTGTGTTTCATAATGATGTAGGAATGGATCTTAAAAAGAACTGGAGTTGGCCTATTCAACAAGTTATTAGTATATTAAGTCTTGATGGAAGAATGAAAATGAAAATTTCTGATCAAGGAGCAATGCAAATAACTGTAGATAGTGGTGTTGGGGAATACAATTACATTTTACCAGCTCAAACAAAATAAGGAGCAATACTTGAACACAGACTTAACAAAAGTTCAGAAAGATTGGGCGGTATTCTTGCCAGCGATGAGTAGTTTCTTCGCGAGAGATATAGGAAAAGCAAAACACGAAGATGATTATGTACTTCCTGAAAGAGTTCCTAAAAAGTTTGAACACGGAATCCAAGGTTTAAATTATATAGAACCAAAGGATACGTATTTTAACTATAAATGGAATTTATATTCCGCAGGTCACGCCGATTTGAATATGACAAAGTTTAGTGTTAGAGATGACATTATTAGAAATAGAAATAGAGCTAATAATTGGTTACTTGGAGACTCAGGTGGTTTCCAAATAGGTAAAGGTGTATGGGAAGGAGATTGGAAAGATCCTGCTTGTCCTAAAGCAAGAAAGAAACGAGAACAAGTATTAACATGGTTAGATGCTAATATGGACTATGGAATGATATTAGATATTCCAGCTTGGGTTTCGAGATCACCCGAAGGTGCTAAAGCTAGTAATATTAATAGCTATCAAGAAGCTGTTAATGGTACAAAAATAAACAATGATTATTTTATGAAAAATAGAAAAGGTGATTGTAAGTTTTTAAATGTATTACAAGGTGAAAATTTCCAACAAGCAGACGATTGGTATGCACAAATGAAAGACTATTGTGATCCTAAAAAATATCCTAGTACACATTTTAATGGTTGGTCAATGGGTGGACAAAATATGTGTGATATACATCTTGCATTAAAGAGACTTGTAGCACTACGTTTTGATGGATTACTTGAAAAAGGTGTTCATGATGTTGTACACTTTTTAGGAACATCTAAACTTGAATGGGCAGTACTTTTAACAGATATACAAAGAGCTATAAGAAAATATCACAATCCAAATCTTATGATTACATTTGATTGTGCTTCTCCGTTTTTAGCTTGTGCCAATGGTCAAATTTATATTGATATCGAAATAAAAGATAGAAAAAAATGGGTATACAGAATGCAGGCAAGTGCAGATAATAAAAAATATAAACCTGATCCCAGAACGTTTAAAGATGCTGTACTTGAAGAAAAAATATTTAAAAGTTTTAGAGATAGTCCAATTAGTAAAAGATTAATGCTTGATGATGTATGTTGTTATTCTCCTGGAGAATTAAACAAAATGAAAAATGATCCAAAAACTAGTTGGGATTCATTTAGTTACACTTTACAAATGGCTCACAATGTTTGGATGCATATTACAGCAGTACAAGAAGCCAATGAAGCATATGACAAAGGAATATATCCAAGTATGTTATTACAAGAACAATTTGATAGAGTTGCTTTTAAAGATATTGTAGAGGCAATATTTGCAACTAGTAATAGAGACGAAGCAAATGCAGTAATTGAAGAATTTTCAAGATACTGGATGTCAATTATAGGAACAAGGGGGGCGACAGGCAAGAAAACAGTGAACGCAAGTACACAATTTGCTAATTTATTTGAGGAGGAATAATGGTGAAGATAAAGAAAAAACTTAAAAAATTAAAATATGAGTTTGATTATTATCACAGAAAAGTCGAAGATATGGAAACTGAAAGGGACGAAGATAGAAGTTGGGAAGGAAAAGCATTATTAAAAAAGTTTAAAAAAATTAAACTTGCTTTAAAAACAGAAATAGAAAACTTTAGCAAAAAAATAGATTAATATGAAAAGTTTAGTTATAGGTTTAAATTTTGGTCAATTATATACACGTGTTTTGAAAAAAATGGGACACGAAGTAATCACTGTGGATATTGATTCAAAACAAAATCCTATGTTTTTAGAATTAACTACAGCTCTAAAAACTCATCCTACATATGATACTATACATATTTGTACACCCAATAATACACATTATATTGTTGCCCAAAAAGTTGCTAAACATGGTAAAATTATTTTTATTGAAAAACCAGGAGTTGAAACGCCACAACAATGGCAATTATTACAAACATTAAATCCAGGCACTAAATTTATAATGACAAAAAATAATATGTTTAGAAGTAAATTATTTCTTGATAAAGTAAAAGAATCAGCATTACAAAGCGATACAATTGAAATAAATTGGATTAATCAAGATAGAATACCTAATCCAGGTTCTTGGTTTACAAATAAAAAACTTGCATTTGGGGGCGTAACTCACGATTTATTTCCTCATTTATTAAGCATTTTTATTGAATTAAATCTAACCTCTTATCAAAATTTTAATATTAAAAATTTTCATAAAGAACAAAAATGGAATTTAAAAGATATTCATATGAGATACGATGTGCATGGAAAAGAAATTAAAGAAGAAATAGGTCAAGGAGGCACATACGGTACAATTAATAAAGATGGTGTATATGATGTAGATGACCAAGCACAAATGGAATTATCTAATGATAATAAAACATTTAAAATAAAAGCAGATTGGAAACGTGGTCGCCCTGGACAAAAAGAAATAATATCTATAGATGATATTGGTTTACATTTTTATAAAGACGATGTTGAACATTTAAACTTTATTGAGCTTGGACTTTGTCCGGAAAGTGCATATGAAAATATGATTAGACATTGTTTAGTACACCTTGAAGACAAAATGTTTTGGAACAAACAATTAGAATATGATTTATGGATACAAAAAGCAATTATAAATGATGACAAAGTTACTATACACTGAAGGTAAAGGTTCATTTAATGAAGGAACTATAGATATTCCTAGCATATCTAATGAACAAATTAAAGTTAAAGCAATATACACAGGAGTATGTAGAAGCGATATTGATATGATGCAAGGAAACTTTGGACCATTACCTTTAACTATGCAAGGTCATGAAGGATTAGGAAAAGTAATAGAAAAAGGAAAAAATGTATATGATGTAGACATAGGAGACTTTGTAGCAACTAGAGGAGAACCTGCATATGCAGACTTTTATAATTGTGAAGCAGGAACTTATGTTAAAGTACCCGAATGCGATCCTAAATATATTATAGAACCTGTTGCTAGTGGTATAAACATAATCAATTCTTGTAAGATGCCAATTGAAAGAAGAGGTAGAAAACAAGGAGCAAGATTATTAATTATAGGAAGTGGGTTTTTAGCACAGGTTGTATATCATTATCTTTTAAATTTTATGTTAGAAAAAAATATTCATTTTAATATTACAGTATACGGTCATAGTAATAAAGAATTATGGGGCAACAAACTTTCTGATGCAATTGACGGAAAGTTTGATGTTGTAATTGATCTTAATAATAGAAATGAAGCATTTGAAAAAGAAATATTTAATACAGAAGCATTATTAATAATGGGTGCTGAAAAACCTAATAAAGTTACAACAACATTTTCTACAATGCTATGGAATTCAATGACTTTAAAATTTCCTAGTCCAAGAGATAGTGGATTTATAGAGTGTATGCATAAAGCAGTAGAATTAATACATTCAGGTAAAATTGATGTATCTTCTTTTTGGACAAAAGGTTACGATAGAAATACAGAATGGAAAGATGCATTTAACGAAGGTCTTAATAGACCAAAAGGTTACAGTAGAGGATATATTAAGTGGTAAAAAAATGTTAGATACAAGTAAAAGAAAAGAAACAACATTTTTTATAGGAACTGAAATAGAACAAACACCTATGAAAGGTACAAAAACTTTATTTGTAGTAGGTATTAAACCTGCAAACGAAATAGATAAAATTGCTAGTAAAAATAATATAAAAAATATTTACTTTGGAACAAGTCAAAGTTTTAACCCTAGCAATGAAACAGATTGGAAAGACTGGTATGTAATGATGACAATATTATTAGAAAAAAACTATTGGGTTACATTAGATTTTGATATCAGTTATTCCAATGACGTAATAGAGTCAGGATTAATGGCCTTTGAAAGATTTATTCCAATGATAAGTGCCAAAATTCCAAATATAGAAAAACTGAATAAAAATGCAGTTTTAAAAATAGATGATACTACGTGGGGTCTAACAAATAAAGGAGTATGGTCCAAAGACCTGGCAACTTTAAAAGATACAATGCAATATACGGAATGGGCCGAATATAAAGACGACACCGTTTTGGATATTGACAATGAAAAGTAAAGCTGTTATAATGGATAACTCATAAAAAAGAAAAGGAACGCAATGAAAAAAATGATTTGGGTAACATTTAGAAAAGAAGGAATTCACAAATATCCTGCGGCTCTAACTGACCCTAAATTAGCAACTGGAGATGAATATGATGTGTCATTTTTGGGACATCCCCATAGACATACATTTCATTTTAAAGTGGCGATCGAAGTATTCCACGATGATAGAGATATCGAATTCATCCAATTTCAAAGATGGATTTTGAGTTTATATGATCAAGGCACATTACAAAACGACTTTAAAAGTTGTGAAATGATGTCAGATGATTTATATGCACAAATAAAAGATAGATATCCTGGTAGAGATATTGAAATAGATGTTTCTGAAGATGGAGAAAATGGATCACACGCAGTATATAATAAGGAAAAATAAATGACAATTTATATTGTTGATTTGGAAGCAGTAGATACTCGATATACAAAAGAGTGGAAAGAATATCTTCCAAGACAATTAAAAAAACATACTAATAGAGAAGTAGTTAATATTAGTGGAGGCGATACACCACAAACAACTACTCCTGGTGCTTTTTTAAACTTTGGTGGAACAAATGTTTATAAAAGTAATCAATTAGCAAAAATTGGTCAAATGTTTTGTGAAAACAAAATAAAAGATGGAGACTATTTCCTTTATACAGATGCGTGGAATCCTACAGTCTTACAATTAAAATATATGGCAGAATTATTAAATGTTAAAATTAAAATAGGAGGTATGTGGCACGCCGGTTCTTATGATCCTGCAGATTTTTTAGGACGTATTATTGGTGATAAACCTTGGGTAAGAAAAACAGAAGAAAGTATGTATGAAACTTTTGATCATAATTTCTTTGCAACAGATTTTCATTTAAAAATGTTTTGTGATACATTTAAATGTACTTCAAAAGTAAAAAGAGTAGGTTGGCCTATGGAATATATGGAACATAATCTTGATTCATATAAAAATATGACTAAAAGAAATTTAATTTTATATCCGCATAGACTAGCCCCAGAAAAACAACCGGGTATTTTTCAAGACCTTAAAGATTCTTTATCATCTCAATATGAATTTGTAGTATGTCAAGAAAGACCTTTAAGTAAAATACAATATCATAATTTATTAGGAGAAGCTAAATTAATTTTTAGTGCTAATTTACAAGAGACACTAGGTATAAGTTGGTTTGAAGGTACCTTATTAGATGTTATACCTATGATTCCAAATAGATTAAGTTACACAGAAATGGCTATTGATGAATTTGTTTATCCAAGTGAATGGACAAGTTCTACCGAACAATATCATAAACACAAAAAAGATATAATAGCAAAAATAAATGATTATATGGAGAATTATAAAACATATATTCCAAAAATATGGAAACAAAGAGATGCCTTAAAAGAAAAATTCTTTTCTGGTAAACAATTATATAGGGAAATAAATGGCTAAAAAAGAAGGTGAAATAAAAAATAATTTAGCAACAAATGGCGTTTACGTATTAATGGACGACATTAATATGGAAACTTGTAGAGAGTGTATTAAATGGATAATGAATTGTAATCTTGCAACAACAAGATTACCTAAATTAACTTTAATTATTAATTCTCCAGGAGGTGACGTTCATGCCGCTTTTGCTTTAATCGATACAATGAAAGCTAGTACTATTCCAATAAAAACTGTAGGTTTAGGACTAATTGCATCTTGCGGATTCTTAATTTTTATTGCAGGTAAAAAAGGTCAAAGAATTTTAACACCAAATACATCTATTTTATCTCACCAATATTCTTGGGGTAGTGATGGAAAAGAACACGAACTATATGCTCGTGTTAAAGAATTTGAACTATCAACTAGAAGAATGATTGAGCATTATAAAAAATGTATTGGCATGACTGAAAAGAAAATTAAAGAAGTATTATTGCCTCCACAAGACGTATGGTTATCGTCTGAAGAGGCTAGAAAATTAAAAATTTGTGACAAAATAGAACAGTTATACTAATGTATGATAAAGAAAAGCAAAAAAGATAAACAAAAAGAACTTTGGTCAAAAGGTGAAGGCGAATATAGTGAATGGCCTGTCTATCCTAGTTCTTCTTGGGCTGGTTCTGAGGCAGGAGAGGCAAAATTAGATAGAGATTCAGGAGGATTTGTAGTTTCATATGGAACTGGTTCTTCTGGTGCTCCTCCTTCTAGTACAGAACAAAACGATCCTACTTTATATGGAGTAAGCAGTCCTTTACAAAGTCAATTTGAAACAGATGCAATATCAGGTCAATATACTTTTGATTATGATTTAAGTGAACCTAGACCATTTCAACGAGCTATGCCGAGTTTATCTCAAGTTGAAGAGATGTGTAAAATATATCCTTCATTAAAAATTGCATATGAAAAATTTAAAAACATTTACAGGATAGTATATGATGACTACGCAACCAGAGATGATGACGTTTAAAACAACAGAAGTTAAAAAAAACTATTTTACTATGATGCAAGTAAGACACAGTCTTAATATGATTCTTTCTGAAATGTCAGGACTAGATTGGAAACCTCATATTGTTTTAGGAATTAATAGAGGTGGATGTGTGCCTGGCATTTATCTTAGTCATGCTTTAGATATACCTCACGAGACATTAGACATTAGACTTAGAGATCATAAAAGTAAACCTAGTTTAGCAGTTTTAGAAAAAGCTCATGCTTTTCAAAAAAAAATATTAATTATAGATGATATAAATGATACAGGTGCAACACTCAATTATATTAAAGACAATTTTGGTGCTCCTGAGAATTTAAAATTTGCAAGTATTATACATAATGAACCAAGTAAATTTCAAGGTTTACATTTTAAAGGATATACAATTAATAAAGAAAAAGATCCAGCATGGATTGTATTTCCTTGGGAAGAATGGCAATGATAGAGAAACAAAGAGTAGATACATTAGAACTAGCTCAAAAACAAGGAAGAGCTCCTTGGTCAGATGTTGTTCATGATTTTAAAGATATGGTTTGGTACAATGATGGTTACCCAGTAACAGAAGGTCATTCTTTAATTGTACCTAAAGAAGCAACACAAGAAAGATTAGTAAGATGTTTTGATTTAGCAATAAAAATAGCCAATGATAATGTTGCTAAAGGAGTTATTGACGGTTATAATATTGGAATTAATGTAGGAGAAAGTGCCGGACAAACTGTAATGTATCCGCACGTACATTTAATACCTCGTAAAAAAGGAGATACTAAAAATCCCAAAGGCGGAGTAAGAAATGTTGTAGCTGGAAAAGGAGATTACACAAAGAAAAATGTCTAGAGCATTATTTGTAGGAGATAGCCATTTAGCTGGTTATGTTACCATACCGGAAAAAGTAGGTCCAGGAAGTTATAAAGTTTATCAAGATAATAATTTTGCTGAACAATATGCTATTTTAAACAATAAAGAAACAGTCATTTACACAACGCCAGGAACTGTTAATCAAGTATATCCTGATTGGATTAAATGTATGTTCAATAAATTTGATGACATAGATGAAGTACACGTATTACTAGCAAGTTTTAATAGATTTGTAATTGCATTTAATAAAACTTTAATGGAAAAAACTATAAAAATAGATCATTTTACAAAACTAACAGCTGAAAAACCATTGCTTAAAATATACTCAGATGATATTATAGTAGAAGATTCTGTGCAATTATTTAATAAACCTATAAGATCTGATTATGAAAATTTTACAGGCTTTGAATTTAATCCAGAAAAAGGTTTAATAAAGCCAGATATAAGAAAACAATCATATATGGAATGCAAATTATTTTATGATTTAAACACACATATAGAACATAGAAACTTTTATAAAGACATTTATACAATAGATAATATTTGTACAGACAATAATGCAAAATTATTTGTATACTCAATGAGAACTCGAGCTAAATTTCCTACTGACTTTGATTATTATGGAGATTTAAAAGTTACTAAAATTGCTTCTCAGACTATAGAAGATTATATGAAATCTATTAATATAGATCCTGACAAACATTTTTTAAGCGATAACGAACATTATAATACTGAATTTCATAAATCAATAGCAGAGAATTATATACCATGGATAAAAAAATCTTAATAATAGGTGACAGTTTTGCCTGCCCTTGGCTTAAACCCAAATATGACGGGTGGCCTACTCTACTTGCAAAAAAATATAACCTTGATAATTTAGCAGAAGCAGGTGTAGGTGAATATAAAATATTAAAACAATTACGACAAATGTCTAATTTAGATGCTTGGTGGATACAAACATTTGGATTAGTGATTGTTTCACATACAAGTCCTAGTCGAATTCATACATCAAATCATCCTGTACATAAAAAAGGATTACATAAAAATTGTGATTTAATTTATAATGACATTATGGAAAAAAGTCATATATTTAATTCTAGACTTAAAACTGCTAAAAATTGGTTTAAACATTTTTATGACGACGATTATCAAAAAGATATGTATGAATTAATGAGAAATGAAATAGCAAGATCAATACCAATTCCTGCTATTCATTTAGACCATTTTAGTATTAGCAAAGATTTTGGTTCTGAAAAGCACAGAATTGATTTTTGCCAAACTTGGATAAAACATAGAGGAATAGTTAACCATTATACGGAGGAAGGAAATCGGATTGTCTATCAAAGAATTATTGACAAAATTGGACAAATCTGTTAATGTAACATTATGAAAACATCTGAAAAAATTAAACAAAGATTAATAGACAAAAAAATACGTTTTTTTGCTAATGATAACATATCTAAACATATAGAAAAAGGCGAATTAAAAGATTTAGAAGTAGAAATAGAAGAAGCATTTGAAGATATATTAGATGCTTTAGTAATTGATACTGAAAACGATCATAATTCAAAAGAAACTGCTAAACGTGTAGCAAAAATGTACATCAATGAAATATTTTCAGGAAGATATGTTTCTCCTCCAAAGATTACATCATTTCCAAATATGGGATATAAAAGTTTATATACAAGTGGTCCAATTAGTGTTAGATCAACCTGTGCTCACCATTTTCAAAACATTGTAGGAAATTGTTGGGTAGGAGTATTACCTGAAGATGAAGTTATAGGTTTAAGTAAATTTAATAGAATTGTACACCATATTTCAGAAAGACCACAAATACAAGAAGAACTGACTTTACAAATTTCTGAATCATTATCGAAATATGCTAAAACACCAAATGTAGCAGTAGTAGTCAAAGCAAAACATCATTGTTTAACTCAACGTGGTGTAAAAGAATCTGAAAATGATATGACCACCGCAGTTATGTTAGGAGCATTTGATACCCATGCTCCACTTAAAAAAGAATTTTATGATATATGTTTTAGTATGAAAGGACATAGCATTTAGGTGAGAAATGGAATCAAATGAATTTAGAGTTACTGAAGCATTTATTTCAGTACAAGGTGAAGGCAGATTTGTAGGTGTACCTAGTGTATTTTTACGATTGTTTGGTTGTAATTTTAAATGTCGTGGCTTTGGAATGCCGAAAGGTCAATTAGCAGACGATTATTTAAAAGTAGATGCAAATGATCCTAAATATAAAACACTTAAAGATTTACCTTTAGTGCATCGAGGATGTGATAGTTATGCATCATGGGACGCAAGATTTAGAAAGTTTACAAAAGATTATAATGTTGAACAATTAGTTGAAAAATTATTATCTTTAACACCAGAAGGTAAGTGGACTTGTACAAACGGACAAGATATACATCTTGTTATAACAGGAGGAGAACCTTTATTAGGATGGCAAAGACTTTATGTTGACTTGTTTGAACATCCTAGAATGAAAGATTTAAAAAATGTTACATTTGAAACGAATACTACACAACCTATCAGAGAAAATTTATTGGAGTGGACAAAAACGCAGGATAGAATACATATTACGTTTTCGTGCTCTCCGAAACTTACCGTTTCCGGAGAACGTTGGGAAGATGCTATCAAACCCAGTGTTGCTAAAAATTACTATGACACTCCCAATAGTCATTTGTATTTCAAATTTGTTGTCTGTGACAATGGCGATATTGAAGAAGTTTCAAAAGCTGTTGAACTTTATTCAAAAGCAGGTATTAGTTGTCCAGTCTACTGTATGGCCGTTGGTGGCTGTTATGAAGAGTACCAAGAAAACGCAAAAAATGTTACCGAACTCGCAATGCAAAAAGGATGGAGATATAGTCCAAGATTGCACGTCGATATTTTCGGAAACGAATGGGGAACTTAAAAAGGAAGGAGAAAAATAACATATGGATATAATAAAAAAAATGAAAGGTATATTTAAAACAAAAGATAAAGCAAAAGATGTTGCATCAGAATATACTGAGAAAGATCCTAAAAGAAAAGCATTAATAGAAGAAAAAGCAAAAGCAACTAAACAAGGGAAACCATGGGTTGCTGTATTAGATACCCAAATTAATAAAGATAATATTAAAAATGGCTTTTTTGAATTAGATTGGAATAATGAATTTATTGAACAATTAATAGATTCAGGCTACAAAGGAGAAAAGCCTGAACAAATTGTTGATGCATGGTTTAAAGATATTGCAAGAAATATTTTAAAAGAACAAGGACAAAATCCAGATACTGGAATGGGCTACATTAATATCAACAGAATGGATGATGATAAATCAGAAGTTAGTTAATGCATGAATTACATTTTAGTAGATACTGCAAATACTTTTTTTAGAGCTAGACACGTTATTAGAGGTGCTTTAAATGAAAAAGTAGGAATGGCTCTTCATATTACATTTAATAGTATAAGAAAAGTTTGGCAAGAATTTAAAGGAGACCATGTTGTATTTTGTTTAGAAGGAAAATCTTGGCGAAGAGATGTTTATCCTAGATATAAAATGAATAGAAAAACTGCTCGAGAGGCGTTAACTGTTTCTGAAAAAGAAGAGGAAGAAGTTTTTTGGGAAACATTTACTCACTTTAAAAATTTTATAGATACAAAAACAAATTGTACAATAATACAACATGAACAGCTAGAAGCAGATGACTTAATTGCAGGTTGGGTAAAAGCACACCCAGATGATAATCATATTATAATATCAACTGACGGAGACTTTGCACAATTGATAAAACCTAATGTAAAACAATACAATGGAATACAAGAAGTTACTATTACACACGAAGGATACTTTGACAATAAAAAGAAACCTGTAATAGATAAAAAAACAGGAGTTCCTAAAAAAGCACCTAACCCTAAATTAATGCTATTTGAAAAATGTGTAAGAGGAGATCCTACTGATAACGTATTTTCAGCATACCCGGGTGTTAGAGCTAAAGGAACTAAAAAGAAAGTAGGGTTAATTGATGCATTTGAAGACCGAGAAACCAAAGGATTCAATTGGAATAATTTAATGCTACAAAGATGGAGAGATCAAGACGGGGAAGAACACAGAGTTGTAGATGATTACAATAGAAACGTAATACTATGTGATTTAGATGCACAACCACCCAAAATTAAAGCTGTAATAAAAAAAACAGTAGAATCAGTTAAAGCAAAAGCAATAGAACAAGTAGGGTTAAAACTTATTAAATTCTGTGCTAAATGGGATATGCAAAGAATAGCCGAGTATCCACAGAGCTACGCAGAGCCCTTAAACGCAAAATATAAGCAGAAAGAGGTAGCATGACAACAGAAAAATTCTTTGCAAAACCTATACTAGAAAGCAGATTTTGGATAGTTGAAAAACAAGGACATAAGGTAGGTACATTATGTAGACAAGAGGATAGAAAATACTTGTATACCTGCGAAGACGGTACTAAAATATTTGATAATGAACAGCAATTAAAAAACAATTTTGATGGTGAATGGATGTGGGGTAGCAGTACTATTTCAAGCCCACATATTGAGCCCACAGAGCACCTAGTGTACAGTTTTCCTTGCAAGTTTAAACCTTGTAACATGGTATATGATGTTAAAAAGAAATTACCATTGTTTACAAAAAGTAAAAAATCCAAATCCTTATATAGTGCTGGATACTATATTATTAGATTTGAAAAGGGGTGGGTAAGAAGTTTTTGCCCTAAATTAATAACTTTAGAAAGATATCCTAACAAAGGACCTTTCAAAACAACAGTAGAAATGAAACAGGAGTTAGCAAATGCCAACAGATGAGCCCGTTAATACAGCACCTATCCAACAATTTATTCAAAGAGTAAAAGCCGCGGACACCGGACATCAAAAAGAAGTAAAAATAGATATTGCAACTGCAAAAAATTTAACATATTCTCTAGCAACTATACTAGCCAGACTTGCCGGAGACTACGAATCTATCATAACTAAACAATCGAAAGCCGAAGATACTATCAGTGTAAAAGCTGACGGTGGAAGCCTTTAGTATAGACATCTATAACGGCGTTTCGAAATCATTAACTTAATACTTTTATTACACAAAAGAAGATTTATTACGATAAATATAGTATAAAGGTGTAAAAGAAAAGGGCATAGTAAAAGTTATGAGTAGACCAAAGCCTACAATTATATTGGAACACGTAGATAAGAAAAGCTATAAATCTGAGCAAATTCTTAATGCGGAAGCCATCTGGGCAGTTTTTCATAAAAATAAACCTTTTAATCTTAAATCAGCAAATATGCTTAACAACTACCCTGGACCTAAATATAAAAAAGTTAGTTTTAGTAATCCTGGACACGCCTTTAATCTTGCCAAAAAATTGAATACTCTTTTCAACGTTGAAGAATTCACTGTAGTTAAACTTACTGCTGGTGAAACTGTCAACGAAAAATGAACTGGAAAGAAACCTACACAAAAATTTTCCTAAAACAAGCAGATATTAGTGTTAACCCTAATACCTTAAAAGAATACTTGCCACTATGGTGGAAAAATAATAGATCTAAAAATGTAGGCGGATTAAGATTAACAAATGATGGTTTAACTTTCCTACAAAAGAAACTTCAACTTAAAACATACGAAGTACCATTCCCTATTGACTTTAGAGTTACTACCCAAGCCATAATTTTTTTAGATAGATTTATAAATTGTCCTTATTATCTAGCTGATGATGGATTAATTTTAACTCAAGAAAAGAAAGCTATGGAATTAATGTTATTTTCTGGTGATATAAGAAAATATGGTATTAGTAAAGCTATGACTAGACTAGCCAATAACGAAGATTAATCCAAAAATTCTCGGTAAATTAATATATGCAAATACGTAGAATAGCAATAACCGGCAATATGTCTGGAATAGGTAAATGCTTATACGAAAAATTTTATCCTTATTATGAATGTATTGGATTAGATAAAGAAAACGATAACGATATTCACGATACCAGAAAAGTTGTAGATAAATGTCTTAGTGCTGACGTATTAATTAATAATGCATATGCATTTAATAAACAACACGAACTCTTATACCAATGGTGTAGTTTCAGCAAAGATAAACCTAAACTTGCAATTTCAATAGGTAGTGTTGTAACCGAGTTAGGTTTGTTTGATCATCGATTACCTAGTGAAAAATATTACATTGAAAAAATGAGATTAAAGAAAATAACTTATGAAGTTAATGGAAATGGAGGAAAATGTAAAGCTAGTATAATTTCTCCTGGTTTTGTTGACACAAATATAGATATGACATTCGAACAACCTACTGTTGTAGAGAAAACTGCAAGAATGTGGGAAATTTGTAAAGAAGCAAAAACTATATTATCCCCCAACGCAGTCTTTGATGCAGTGAAATTTGTCATAGATTCCTACGAAAAAGGCAATTTAGTTACTCACGTCGTAATTAACAATTGATCTATGCGGGTCATTTAAGCTTCTTTTCATTTGACTTAATTACCAAAAGGTGCTATTATTAATAATAAACCAATTGTATTAAAAGGAGTACATAATGGCACGAAGCAAACACACACAATCACAAGATTCTAGTTTAGCAACTAGACAATTAAGTCCAAATAAAGCAAAGGCAAGTATTTTACACGCCTTAAAAATCAAAAGACCAATCTTTTTATGGGGTGGTCCAGGTATTGGTAAATCTGACGTTGTTCGTCAAATTGCAGGAACTATCAATGCTCATGTAATAGATATTAGATTAAGTTTATGGGAACCAACAGATATTAAAGGTATTCCATATTTTAATAGCAAATCAGAATCAATGGAATGGGCATCTCCTTCAGAATTACCAAATGAAAAGATGTCTAAAAAGCACAAAAACATAATTCTATTTTTAGACGAAATGAATTCCGCGGCTCCAAGTGTTCAAGCGGCGGCTTACCAATTAATATTGAATAGAAAAGTAGGTACTTACGAACTACCAGAAAATGTTATGATAGTGGCGGCGGGTAATAGAGAAGCAGATAAAGGTATTACTTACAGAATGCCGGCTCCATTAGCAAATAGATTCATCCATTTAGAAATGAAACCAGTATTTGACGATTGGTTTGAATGGGCAGTAGAAAATAACATTAACAAAGACGTTATAGGTTATCTGACTTTTAGCAAAAAAGATCTATATGATTTTGAACCAAAATCTTCTAATAGATCATTTGCTACTCCGAGATCTTGGTCATTTGTAAGTGAACTCTTATCAGATGATTTAGATGAAAACACTGTGACTGATTTAGTCAGCGGTGCTGTCGGCGAAGGACTTGCAGTTAAGTTCATGGCCCACA
>Ga0310342_100000450_pt1 | contig 23010 bp, 19 predicted proteins | sample S15DNA20500_MG_FD_206155 | JGI IMG/M metagenome (GOLD analysis project Ga0310342, IMG submission 206155) | Marine microbial communities from station ALOHA, North Pacific Subtropical Gyre - S1503-DNA-20-500_MG | ecosystem: Environmental > Aquatic > Marine > Oceanic | place: Pacific Ocean: North...
TCTCCTCTCCACTCGTCGACTACGAGTCTCTCGTCTGATCTGGCTACGAGTGCAACAACGGCGAGGACGACGACGCCGATGGAAATATCGACGCCGAGGACCCCGGCTGCAGTGAAGGCGCGGACAACGACGAGTCCGACGAGGAGATCACCCCGTGCACCAACCTCCTCGACGACGATGGCGACGGCTGGGTGGACGATGAGGACCCAGACTGCGGTGAAGGTATTGCTGAAGACCTGGGCGGCCTGGGCACGACCCAGTGCAACGACGGGCTGAACAACGACCCGATCGAGGACACCCTGATCGACGCGGAGGATCCGGACTGCTTCTCGGCGCTCGATGAGTTCGAGGGGTCCGCCGACACCGACTGCGAGGATGGCCACGACGGTGATGACGACGGCTGGGTGGACGGAGATGATCCAGACTGCTCAGCCGGAGACACCGAGCTGGGTATCGGGACCACGGCCTGCAACGATGGCATCGACAATGACGAAGACGGGGAGACCGACGCAGCGGATATCGGCTGCCTCTCGGCACTGGACGACGATGAAGCTTCCGGCGAGTGCAACGACCTCGAGGACAATGACGAAGACGGCTACACGGATGGGGCCGATCCCGATTGCAGTGGGGGCGGCACTGCAGAAATAGGCTTCGGCACCACCGAGTGCAATGACGGCGTGGACAACGACAGTGACTTTACCGTGGACGCGCTGGACTCCGGCTGCACGAGTGCGCTGGATGACGTGGAAGAGGACGATGCCTCGTCCTGCGAGAACGGGTCCGACGACGACCTGGACGGTTGGTTCGATGCCGAGGATCTGGGGTGCCTGACCGATGGCACGGAAGATGATGGGCTCTGGACCGCCTTCGCCTGCAACGACGGCGTGGACAATGACGGAGATGGTGACGTCGACGCGGCGGACGAAGACTGCGCCGTGCCCTGGGATGATGATGAAGACGAGGCAGGCAGTCGATGCGCGGACGGCACCGACAATGATGGGGATGGATGGTCCGACGATCTGGACCCGGACTGTCTGGTGGGTACCAGCGAGGATGCGCTGAGTCTGAGCCAGTGCAACAACGGCACCGATGATGATGGCGACGGCACCACGGATGCCCTGGATCTGGACTGTGACTCCGGCCTGGACGATGACGAGACCGAAATCTCAGCCCTCTGTAGTGACGGGTCAGACAACGATGCAGATGGGTGGACCGACCGTCAGGATCCGGACTGCTCGGATGGCGGTGAGGAGAGTGGCCTGGGCACCTCGACCTGCAACGACGGCGTGGACAATGACGACGACGGCTTTGTCGATGTGGCGGATCCCGACTGCGAGTATGCGCTCGATTCCCTGGAGCTGACCGACGACGGCGACTGCAGCGATGCCTACGACAACGACGAGGATGGCTGGACAGACGCAGACGACCCCGACTGCGCCGACCACGGTGTGGAGTTGGGCTGGACCATCTCAGCGTGCAATGACGGGATAGACAACGACGAGGACAGCCTCATCGATGCGGAGGATCCCGGGTGCGAGAGCCCGCAGGATCCGGCCGAGGCCGACCCCATTGCCGCCTGCAGCGATGGCATCGACAACGATGAAGATGGCTGGACCGACTTCGACGACCCAGACTGCATTGTGGCTGTGGCCGAGGGTGGCTGGGGACCGGCCCGGTGCAACGACGGCGAGGACAATGACGGGGATGGCGATATCGACGCAGACGACATCCACTGCAGCAACGCGATGGACCACTCGGAAGGGGCAGGGCGAGGCATTTTCTGTACCGACGGGGACGACAACGACGGCGACGGCTGGATTGATGAAGAGGATCCGGACTGTGCATGGGGCAACAACGAGATCGGTGCCGAGCTCGGCTTTACCTGCAACGACCTGTTCGACAACGACGGCGACGGCTACCAGGACGCCAGCGATCCAGGCTGCGAAACAGCGTTCGACGGTGACGAGACCCACACCGGTGAGTGTGGAGACACCGTGGACAATGACGGAGACGGATGGATCGACCTGGACGACTCCGACTGCACGGGCGCTTCAGATCTCTTTGAAGACGGTGCCCTGTTCGGCGCAGCCCAGTGCACCGATGACGACGACAACGACGGCGACGGCTACATCGACGCAGAGGACCCCGGATGCTCGGACGGTCGCGACGATGACGAGACCGATCCCAGCACAGAATGCAATGACGAGATCGACAACGACGGAGACGGCTGGACGGATCTGGACGATCCGATCTGCACCTCGATCTCTACGGAGCTGGAAGACGACGGCACCGTGCCCAGCGGACCCGCCTGCAACGACGGCATCGACAACGATGCCGACGGATACCGGGACGCCGACGACCCCGGCTGCCTGACCGCTGGCGACGACTCCGAAGCGGACTGATCCTGCCTTAGGCCGGCGCCCGGCCCGAAGACTGCAGCCAGCCCACCACATCCGAGATGGTCTCCTTGGCCGGCCGATAGGTGTAGCCCAGCTCCTGCTTGGCCTTGGAGCAGTCCACAAACCAGAACAGGGTGCCGTAGTCCACGATGTCCGGGATCACCGGCGTGGGCAGATGGAGCTTGGCCAGCCCCTTGATGACGGCCTTGGTCAGCCCGTTGGGCAGCTGGAGGATGAACTTCTTCTGCCCGCCGGCCTCCAGCGTCATCTCGATGACCTCTCGGACGTGGAGGTTCTCTCCGCCCAGGATGTAGCGCTGCCCCGCACGGCCCTTCTCGAGCGCCAGGATGATGCCGCGGGAGACGTCCTCGACATGGGCCACTGCCGTGCCGCCGTATAGCGACATCGCCGGCCAGTCCTTCAGCGTGTCGAGCAGGTAGCTCGCAGTGATGAGGTCATCGTCCTCGGGGCCGTAGACCTCGCACGGATTCACCGTGATCACCGGCAGCCCACCGTCCGCGTACTCCGCACAGATGGCCTCCGCCTCGTGCTTTGCGCCCGCGTAGATGTAGATGGATGGGTCCAGACTGAAGGCGGCGGTCTCGTCGAGAACCTCGGGCTCCTTGGTGCCGTTGATCGCCGCACAGGTGGAGACAAAGACCGTCCGCAGGCTGCCCGCGCGCTTGGCCGCCTCCAGCACGTTCCGCGTGCCGTCGATCACCACCTCACGCATCAGCGGGGAGCGAATCATGTCCCAGCTGGAGATGCTGGCCAGGTGGATGATTCCATCACAGCCCTCCAGGCCCGCCACGATGCTCTCCACGTCTCGCACATCGCCGATGTGGCGCTCGAAGGGAACCTCGTCGATGCGGTGGGTCTTGCTGCTCTCTCGCAGCAGACATCGGACCTGATGACCATCGGCGTGCAGCTGCCGGACCACCCTCGATCCGATGAATCCATTCCCACCTGTGACAAAGACCTTCATGTGGTGCTCCTCTGGAGAGGGCGCCATTAACACCGCAGGTTAGACGGCCGGACACTTCGGTAGAGGTTTCCATGCACAGCATCGCCCAGCGCACCCACACATGCGGCGCTCTCCGCGCCGAGCACGCCGGTACCACCGCCACTCTTCACGGCTGGGTCGACTCGGTTCGGGACAAGGGTGGCGTCCTGTTCCTCATTCTGCGGGACAGGCACGGAACGGTGCAGGTCACCCTGGATGAGCGCTGCAGTGAGGACGCCTGGGCGGCGGCCAAGACCGCGCGCCTGGAGTACGTCCTGGAGGTCGAGGGCGAGGTCCTGATGCGGGATGCATCCGTGGCCAATGACAAGATGGAGACCGGACAGATCGAGGTGCTGGCCGGCTCGGTGCGGGTCCTCTCCTCTACCAAGCCGCTTCCCTTCACCATCACCGAAGACACCCGCGCCAGCGAGGAGGTCCGGCTGCAGTACCGCTACCTGGATCTCCGTCGTGGCCCCCTGCAGCGAGCGATGATGACCCGGCACAAGGCCGCACTGCAGACCCGAAACTACCTGGACAGCATTGGCTTCTGTGAGATCGAGACCCCCATCCTGAACCGCTCCACTCCCGAGGGTGCGCGGGACTACCTGGTGCCCTCGCGGGTCCATCCGGGCCACTGGTACGCGCTGCCGCAGTCTCCCCAGATCTTCAAGCAGCTGCTGATGGTCTCCGGGATGGACCGGTACTTCCAGATCGTGAAGTGCTTTCGGGACGAGGACCTCCGCGCGGACCGCCAGCCCGAGTTCACGCAGATCGACATCGAGATGAGCTTTGTGAACCAGGAGACCATCATGGAGATGGCCACCGACCTGGCCCGCCACGTCTGGAAGGAGGTCCTGGGTCACGACGTGGGCGAGATCCCGGTGATCACCTACCACGAGGCCATGGACAGGTTTGGTCGGGACGCGCCGGATACCCGCTTTGCCATGGAGCACACCACCCTGGACTGGGCGGGCACCGAGTTCCGCGTGGTCTCTGGCGCCATCGAGGCCGGCGGCATCGCCAAGGCCATGGTGGTCAAGGGAGCCGCAGGGGACACCAGCCGCAAGGTCATCGACGGCTGGACCGAGTTTGTGAAGCGCTATCGCCTGGGCGGCCTGCTGTGGGGCAAGGTCAACCCGGACGGCTGGTCCGGCCCCCTCTCCAAGGTGGAGGAGACCTACCGCCAGGCCATCCCGGATGTGGAGGAGGGCGACGTCGTGCTGGTGGCCGCTGGACCGGCCAGCCACGTCCATGCGGGCCTGGGGCGCCTGCGCGAGCACATCGCCCGGCAGCGAGAGATCATCCCCCAGGGCGCCTTCAGCTTCTGCTGGGTGGTGGACTTCCCCGCCTTCGATCAGGACGAGGAGACCGGCGCCTGGCACGCCATGCACCACCCGTTCACCAAGCCCATCGATGACCACATCGACTGGCTGGGCACCGACAAGATGGGCGAGGTCCTCTCCGATGCCTACGACCTGGTCTGCAATGGCTACGAGATCGGCGGCGGCAGCATTCGTATCCACGACTCCGCTGTCCAGTCCAAGGTCTTCGATGCCTTGGGCCTGAGCGAGGAAGAGGCCCACGAGAAGTTCGGCTTCCTGCTCGACGCGCTCCAATTTGGCGCGCCGCCCCACGGCGGCCTGGCCATGGGCTTTGACCGCTGGTGCATGCTGCTGTGCGGCACGGAGAACATCCGCGATGTCATCGCCTTCCCCAAGACCACCACGGCCCAGGATCTGATGGCCCGCTGCCCGAACACCGTGGCAGAGGATCAGCTCAAAGAGCTCCATGTCCGGAACACTGTGTGACGGTCTACCGCAACGGGCGCGGGCAGTCGCGCGCCGCTGCTACTCGAATCGAACGCTGACCTGCGGCGCGACGCCCATCACCGGCAGTCCCGCCAGCCGGGCCTGATCCACCCAGTGGGCGATCCGCGTGACCGGACCTCGGGATCGCCGGGGCGGTGGCCGGAGGTCGAGCATCATGATCTGTCCGGCGCCAAAGGCCGGCAGGTGCTGGAGCAGGGCGGGGCCGCCATCCTCTGGCACGCCCACCAGGAGCCAGTCGGGCGAGCCCAGCGCTTCCACCGCCGACCCGACCCAGTCCGTGGGGGTGCCGGAGTGCAGGGCATGGCCCAGGTAGAGCAGCCTGCCGCCGGACACCTCGATGGATACCGCGTGGGCCTCCTGGCCGGTGCGCACACGGCCGCCCGGCAGTCGGTAGGAGAGCGTCTGTACGCCATCTGGAATCTGCACCCGTCCCGTCAGGCCGGTCTGCACCAGGGTCTCGCCGTTGTCCGCCTGGGATCCATCCAGGCGCAGCTGTCCTGCGGGATGGGTCAGCAGGACTCCGTCTTCGCCCTGATGAACGACACGAAGCCGCCAAGGCTGGTCGCTCAAGCGAGCACCTCTGCGAGCTGTTCGACCGCCCAGTCCAGGTCGTCCTTGGCGATGGTCAGGGGCGGCGCGAGCCGGATGACCTGGTGGTGGGTCTCCTTGCAGAGCATGCCCCGGGCCATCAGTGCCTCGCAGAAGGGACGGGCCGGGCCGCTGCTCTCCTTGATCTCGATGCCGATGAGCAGACCGGCACCGCGGACCTCTGCCACGTGGGGCGATCCGAGATCCCGAAGTCGGTTCATCAGGTAGTTTCCGAGATCATCGGCCCGAGCCACGAGGTCCTCGTCCAGGATCACATCCAGGCTGGCCATGGCGACCGCAGCACCCAGCGGGTTGCCGCCAAATGTCGAGCCGTGGTCTCCGGGTCGGAAGACCTCCATGACATCCCTGTCCGCCAGGAATGCGCTGACCGGGTACACGCCACCGCCCAGCGCCTTGCCGAGACTCAGGCAGTCCGGGCGAATGCCGGCGTGCTCAAAGCAGAACATCTTGCCGGTCCGGGCCAGGCCGGTCTGGATCTCGTCGAGGAAGAGCAGCACATTGTTGGCCGTGCAGATCTCCCGGACTCGCTTCAGGTAGCCCTCTGGCGGCATGAGGATTCCGCCCTCTGCCTGGATGGGCTCGACGAGGAAGGCCGCCGTGTTCGGGGTGATGGCCGCCTCGAGGGCATCCGCATCTCCGAAGGGCACGCCGATGAAGCCCGGGGTGAAGGGCCCGAAGCCCTCCTGGTACTGCGCCTCGGTCGAGAACCCCACGATGGTGGTGGTCCGGCCGTGGAAGTTGCCGTCCGCGGTGATGATCTCCGCCTTTCCGGCCGGCACACCCTTCTTCTCATAGGCCCACTTTCGGCAAGCCTTGATGCCGGTCTCCACCGCTTCGGCGCCGGTGTTCATCGGCAGCACCATCTCGAAGCCCGAGATGTCTGCCAGCTGCTTCAGGAACGGGCCGAGCTGGTCATTGTGGAAGGCACGGCTGGTCAGGGTGACCCGCTCCGCCTGTGCCTTGAGCGCGGCGATGATCTTGGGATGGCGGTGGCCCTGGTTCAGTGCGGAGTAGCTGGCCAGCATGTCCAGATAGCGCTTGCCTGTCGGGTCCTGGATCCAGCTGCCCTTGGCCCGGCTCACCACGATGGGCAGCGGGTGGTAGTTGTGGGCGCCGTGGGCCTCCGAGAGCGCGATGTATTCCTCCGGCGTGTGGGCCGGCGGCACGGTCGCTGCAGCGTCGTAGCTGGAGACGTTTGGAGAAGTGTCGGGGCTATCAGTCAGAGCCATGGGATCCTCCATCGCTGGTTTCGCGGTACGTTTAACCTCAGAGGGGACACTCCCGCGCCCCCTAATCTGGACTTTTTTCTCCGTGTTCGCGCTGTTGGCCACCACCGTGCTGCTCCCCACCGATCTGGTGCGGGTGGATGTGCCGGATCATCCCGATGCGGTCGCGACCTCTCGCCTGGGCAGCATGCTCGAGGCCCCGCCCGAAGACGGCACCCCCTGGCGGCCGGCATCCGTGCCGGCGGTGGATGCCTACGCAGCAGACGAGGCCATCGAGGCCATGGCGGTCGAGCCCTGGCACGAGGCGGGCTTTGACGGCACGGGAATCAAGGTGGCGGTGTTCGACCTGCAGTGGTTCCAGGTCGAGCTTCGGGCGGACACACTGGGTGCAGACACCCTGAATCGGACCCACGACTGCTACGGCCACCGCTCCTGCGATCTGCCCATCGATACCATCCGACCGACCTACCGCTTTGAGACAGGCGGCCACGGCATCGCCTGTGCGGAGGTGATCCACACCATCGCGCCGGGGGCGGAGCTGCACCTGGTGCGGGTCAACGGCCTGACCACCCTGGAGAATGCAGTGGACTGGGCCATCAAGGAGGGGATCGACATCATCAGCATGTCGATGTCCTTCTTCAATGAGAGCTTCTACGACGGCTCGGGGGCCGTCAACGACCAGGTCGATGAGCTGGTCAGCGCCGGGATCCTGCTGGTGTCCAGTGCGGGCAACTACGCCAAGCAGCACACCTGGGCGGAGTTTACCGACGCCAACCGGGACAGCCGCCACGACTTTGAAGACCCGAGCGGCATGCTCCCCATCCACCTGAGCCAGGGTTCGACCACCATCAACCTGATGTGGGATGACTTCTACAGCTGCGGGGCGACGGATCTGGACGGCTATGTCTACAACGCAGCCGGCGACCTGGTGGGCAAGAGCCGGAAGAGCCAGGTGCAGGGAGACGAGAATTGTCGGCCGGTGGAGTCGATTTCCGCCCGGGCGGAAGAGAGCGGCTGGCACTACCTGGTGGTCCACCGGGCGGCCGGGACCGAGCACGTCCGGTTTGATGTGATCACCCGCGGGGGGTCCATCCATGAGGGCCGGGCCGAGCACAGCGTGACGGACCCGGGGAGTCATCCTGGCACCTTCACCGTGGGTGCGGTCCGGGCGGATGGCTACCGGATGAACGGGGCGGAGTCCTTCTCCTCCCACGGCCCCACGCACGCGGGGCTGCCCAAGCCCGACATCGCAGGACCCGACGGACTGACCACCTCTGTCTATGGGCAGCGGGGGTTCTACGGCACGAGCGCGGCCACACCGGCGGTGGCGGCGGCCTTGGCCCTGCTGATGCACGAGGACCCGAGGCTCAACCCGTTTGAGGCCGCCCAGAAGCTGCAGGCCAGCGCCCTGAACCGCGAACCCGTCTGGACGCCGTCCGACTCGGAGATCGGGGCGGGCCACGCGCGCCTGCCGAGCCCCGCGCCGGCGGTGGATGGCTGCAACGGCACGCTCCTCCTGCCCGCCTTCCTCTGGCTGCCCCTGGGCTGGCGCCGGCGAGAGTAGGAGCGCCGGGGGCAGTTTCTGTACCGGAGAACACCCCGCTTGCGGTATCGTCCCTCCCTGGTGGGGAATCAGAGATGCTGGGCGAGCAGGTCAGTCACTACCGCTTGGAGGAGAAGCTCGGTGAGGGCACCTACGGGGCGGTGTACCGCGGCGTGCACATCCACACCCCGCAGCTTCAGGTTGCCGTCAAGGTCGTCCACCCCGCCTTGCTCTCCGAGCAGTCCTTTGTGGAGGCGCTGCAGTCGGAGTGTCTGAGCCTGGACCAGATGGATCACCGGCACATCGTGCGCTTCCGCGAGCTGGTGATCAACGAGGGGCTGGTGGCGATGGTCCTGGAGCTCTTGAAGGGCTGTGATCTGCACGAAAAGTGCCAGGGCGGAAGCCTGAGCATCCAGGATGCCGTCGACCTCATCGAGCCGGCGCTGGATGGGCTGGCCTATGCGCACGACAAGGGGATCATCCACCGAGACATCAAGCCCAGCAACATCTACGTCTGCAACGACGGGCGGGTGAAGCTGCTGGACTTCGGCATTGCCCGGGCAGCGCAGAACACCCAGGCCACACGGACCGGCACCCTGAAGGGCACGCTGGACTACATGGCGCCGGAGCGATTTGGCGCCGAGGGCGGCGGGACCTACAGCGACATCTACGCCATGGGGCTGGTGGCCTGGGAGCTGATCGCTGGTCAGCCTGCGTGCCCGGACGGGGATCTGCCGAGCAAGATGGGCTGGCACTTTGGCGTGCAGGCCCCCGACCTGCGCATCCTGCGCACCGAGTGTCCGGCCTGGCTGGCGGAGTGGGTGATGAGCCTCATCGCCAAGGACAAGGCCAGCCGGCCCCAGGACGGTGCGGCGGCGCTGGCGAGCCTGCGGCAGATGCGGGAGGCCGGCGAGCCGGTGCGTGCTGCACCGCAGCAGGTGCGCGAGGCCGCTCCTGGGACAGTGAACATCCAGAAGATCCCGCTCTCGGAGGCGAGCCCGCCAGCGCCCACGCCAATTCCGACGCCGACAGGGAACCAGCCGCCAGGCACGGTCCAGCTGACCAAGCCGGAGTCTGTGCCGACGCCTACGCCTACGCCGACGCCAGCCCCGACACCCACGCCCACGCCAACCAAGGCTGTGCAAGCCCCAGCGCCCACGCCAGCCCCGACGCCTGTACCCAGCACCCCCTCACCCCCGCCGACGACCACCGCGCCGGCCACCCCCTCGCCTCCCGCGCCTGAGAAGGTAGCGCCGGCGGCTGCACCCGCCTCAGCATCCCACTGCCATGGCTGTGCGGAGCACGTGAGTCCGGAGGATCAGTTCTGCATGCACTGCGGCATCCGGCTGCACAAGGCCGGAGTCACCGCGCCATGCAGCCAGTGCGGTGAGGCGATGAGCACCGGCGACCAATTCTGCACGTCCTGTGGGCATGCGCAGGCCGGTGCGGCTGGAGGCGGGTGATGGAGTATATTTTCGGGAACACCCTTTTCGGACCTTTGACCGTTGTGGCGGTTGGGATCTTCCTGCAGTGGCGAGGGGTCTTCAAGGTACGCCACGGCATCTGGATTTCACTCGGCATCCTGTTCGTATTGAGCGGACTGGGGGCTTTCGCGGGGGTGATAGTCCCTGGCTTTTTAGAGTGGTTTTGGCAGGAACCTTCAACCTTTGCCATGGCAGCAATAGGCATTGCGTCCATCGGTGTGGCCTGGGCCTGGAAGAAGCACATCCCCCCCCGGGCGGAGATCTTCGGCGACGCGACTTCAGACGGCCAGTCGACCAGCCCATCCACCAGCGCCCCCAGCACCTCGCGCGCATCCAGCGAAGATCTCGCCAGCATCAAGGCAGATATCGCCGAGTTGAAGACCACCCTCGGGGCGCTGACCGAGTCGGCCCGGGCATGCGGCAAGTGTGGGGCCTCCTGCCTGCCCAGCGCCCGCTTCTGCCGCATGTGTGGCGAGAAGATCTGAGCCATGATTTCGCTCATGCATATCACCATCCTGGCTCTGATCTGGCTGGGACCACAGATCGCCTACTTGCGGTGGCGCGGGGTCTTTCGAATGCCCCACGGCATCCCGATTTCGTTCGGGGCAGTATTGGTTGGCAACGGCATCTTACTGAGTACATTCTCGTTGGTCTTTGGGGACGGCCCGCTTATCGGCGCAGCTGTGGCGGGCCTACTCTTCTCGCTCATCGGGGCGTTGTTTGTGTCTCTGACATGGAGAGAGTTCATCCCCCCCCGGGCGGAGATCTTCACTGACGCTGCCCCGGCAGGGAAATCACCACCCTCCCCCGCTCCCGGCACCTGCAAAGGGTGCGGCGCGACCAACCCCCCAGCCGCCCGCTTTTGCCGCATGTGCGGCGAGGAGACATGATGCCAATAATAGGATTTGGATTTGGAGCAGCAGAACTGTTCATCCTATTGATTATTTTGATCATGGGAGTTGTGATCGTGCGGTTTCTTATGGGAAACAAGAAGAGCAAGAAGGACGCCGCCGCAGGCTCCCCCGCTCTCGGCACCTGCCCTGGATGCAGCGCCACCAACCCCCCAGCCGCCCGCTTCTGTCGAAAGTGCGGCCAGGAACTGGGCTGACCCATCCTTTTTGGTGCCCAACTGGCCCCTGACCCGGTACACTCCCCGCGAGGAGTCTTCATGCCCACCGCACACTTCCGGCCCCTGCTCATCAGCCTGGCCACCCTGACCGCCTGCAAGGACACCACCACGGTGCCCAGCATCCTCATGGAGATCGAGGCCACCGATGCCATCTCCGTGCAGCTCGACGACGCGATCGGCAGCGGCGTGGTCAAGGTCCCCATCCGTCAGGTCAACACCTACGGCGTGGGCGTTCCAGGCGGCTGGGCCCGGATGGCCATCCGCGGCGGCGACGCCTCCATCACCCACGACACCGTGGAGTTCGATGCCTATGGCTACGCCACCCTGTCGGTCACCGTGCCCGACGGCGGCGTGTTCGAGATCCAGGTCCAGGAAGCCGAGCGCACCACCGAACTCGGGACGCCCGCCACCGGCTACTCCATCCTGACCGACATGCCGGATCACAACCTCTCCCCCACCGCCCTGCTGCCCAGCGATGTGGTCTCCCCCACCCGGATGGCCGCAGGCTTCAGCGGCGTGGCCGTGGCGAGCGAGGACGAGGTCTGGTGGGTCCCGGCTGCCCCAGGCGAGGTACCGCATCAGGTCGCCGATCTGCCCTTTGCCATCTCCGGCATGTGGAGCGCGCACCTGGATGCCGACGGCGTCTACGATCTGGTCGTCTGGGCGGACTCCCAGGTGGTGCTCCTGCGCGGCCGCGCAGAGGGCGGCTACGGCTGGGGCGGTGCCTACGGTGCTGGGGACCACCACGTCAGCGGCGTGGCCGCTGGAGACGTCAACGGCGATCGACTCGCAGACCTGGTGGTGGCCACCTCCACAGAGGATGACTCCACTGTGGAGATCCTGCTGGGCGACGGACAGTGGGGCTTTGAGGTCCTGCCGCCGCTCGGGCTCAGCTACCCCGTGGACAGCGTGACCGCCTCAGACGACGAGCGGGACGGCAACCCCGACGTCACCGTGCTCTCCACCACCACCGGCACCCTGCGCCGGTACACCTACGCCTCCGACCAGTGGATCGGCGGCAGCCCTCCGGAGATCACCGCATTCAAGGCGGACCCCGGCAGCATCCTCCTGACAGCACTGGACCTCGACAACACCGGCGCTGCGGAGATCGCCATCAGCCCGCCGGCCTCCGGCGGAGCGCAGCAGCTGGTCTTCTACGTGCTGGGGACCCCTCCGGTGAAGTACCCGCTGAGCTTCAATGCCTATGAGATTGCCACTGCAGATCTGGATGCCAACGGTGCGGACGACCTGCTCGTGCTGGAGAGAGACACCCTGAACGTCGTCCGGTACAACGAGCCCGGCGACCGCTACGTCGCCCACGCCATCCAGGGCACGGGCAGCCGCGGCCCTGTGGCCGCCGCCGACTTCGACGGCGACAACCTCTCCGAGGTGGCCATCCTGGCCGACGACAGGCAGGTGAACTTCCGCTACGGCGATCTGACCGACGACGGCGACTGGACCATCGCGCAGCACTCCTGGCGCCGATACGCCCTGGGCCTCCTGGGACCGTTTACCATCGGAGACTTTGACGGCGATGGCGTATCCGATGTGGCCGCCATCACCGGAGAGGACACGCTGCAGCTCTCGCTGTGGACCTTCACCCCCGCAGACGACGGCAAGCCCATCACACAGCTCCAGAAGCGCATCGATCTGCCCGTCGGCAACAAGGCGCTGGATGTGGCCCAGTGCGGCAACAACGTCTACGCCCTGGTCGGCTCTGGCGGCAACCGACACGTCTACCGCGCCAAGGTGGAGGGCCTGGGAGACTGGACCGCCACCAGCATCTGGAGCGGCGGCATCACCGTCACCGGGACCTACCTGGACTGCGGAGTCGTCGCCCCGGGCACCAGCGGCATCGCAGTCGCCGGACCGGCAGGACTGTGGACCACCATCTCCGCCGATGGCTCCTCGGTCGACAGCGGCGATATCGGCGCTGCCGGGAACATCGCCCTGGCCGACACCGACGGCGATGGCGTCGACGAGGTCGTCTCCTGTACCGCGACCGGCTGCACCATTGTCGCCGGAGACCTGGACGGAGATGGCATCGACGAGATCGCCGCCAGCGGTGCCGGGACTGTGCTCAAGGGCTGGGGCGTTCGCTCCCAGCTGCAGGGCTCCGGATCCCTGACCATGGCCGACATCGATGACTCCCGACGAAACGACCTCCTGGTCTACGACGACTCCGCCGGAGCCCTCATCATCCACCGCGGAATGGACGGCGATGTCGCCCCGCCCACGGCACTGGCCGCCCACCGGAACCTCCGGGGGCCCGTCTTTGTGGGCGATGTCGACGCCGACGGCACCACCGAACTCATCAGCGTGGACAAGGACGGAGACGTCGTCCACACTCCGGCCAGCAGCACCGAGACGGTAGAAGCTGACGAGGCCGGAGACACCGGAGCCTAGCCCCCACGATGGCCGGTCATCGCTTCATCACCGGGGCCAATGGGCGCATCGGTCAGGTCCTCGTGGCCCGCCTGGTGTCTCAGGGGGAGACCGTGGTGGGCCTGGCGCGAAGCGAGGCCAAGGCCGAGGAGGTCCGCAGCCTCGGCGCCACCTGCATCGTGGGCAGCATGGCCGATGCGGACGCGCTGGCCCAGGGCCTGGACGGTGCTGAGCAGGTCTACCACCTCGCCGGCGGCTTCCGCGGCCCCGGCACCGAGACCCCGGCCCGCATCAACGAGGAGGGCACCGCGCACCTCGCCCAGGCCCTCTCGGCGCACCCGCCCAAGGTCGTGGTCTTCACCAGCAGCTGTGCCGTCTACGGCGATCGATCCGGCCTCTGGGTGGATGAGACGATGCCGCCGCACCCCCACACCCGGTACGGCGAGTCCAAGGTCGCCGCGGAGCAGACGCTGCAGGCCGCCGCCAGCACCGCTGGGTTCTCTCTGCGCATCGTCCGGCTCGCCGCCACCTATGGACACGGCTTCCCGTGGCTGATGGACGACCGCATTCAACAGGGAAAGGGCTGGCTGCCCGGAGAGGGCCGCAACTTCGTGCCCACCATCCATGTCGATGATGCGGTCACCGGGCTCACCCTCATTGCCAACAAGGGCGCATCCGGCATCTACAACCTGGCCGATACCGAGCCGGTGCCGCTCCAGGCCTTCTACGATGCGGTCCATCAGTGCGTGGGCGGCCAGCGCATGCGCTTCTGGTCCACCTGGGTGCCCAGCTATGTGCAGTTCTTTGCTGCCCGCAACATGGAGCGCGCGCAGTCCAGGCTGGGCAGCACCCCGCGCTTCACTCCGGACGCACTCAAGCTGTTCACCGCCTCGGTACGCATGAATGTCGATCGAGTGCGCGAAGAACTCGGCATGGAGTGGGCCCATCCAGAACCCACCACAGGTGTGCATGCAGTGCTTAACGATGGGCGCACAGATGCCACCTGAACATTGGGGTGCGGATCTCTCATCCTCCGGGCATGGTAGTGCCCACCCCAGAACCGCTTGCCCGCCCTGGACCCCCGGCTTATCCAGCCTTGCACAATTACGTTCTCTCGCGCGCGAGACCCGAAGCACCGGAGTCACCATGACCGCCCTTCTGCTCCTCACACTCACCGGCTGTGCCCCCCAAGACGCTGACGTCTCTGGCGACTGGTTCGTCTGGCTCTCAGCCAACTCATCGGCCACCGTCTCTGAAGGCGAGCTGGACCTCAAGGGCGCAACAGTGTTTGAGTGCCGCCGTGGCTGGGAGGCGGAATCCTGTGATTTCGAGGATGGCTACATCGGTCCCAGGAACGGCTACTCCGGCTCAGACAACTTCATCGGTGGTGCCTGCCGCCGCGAAGAAGGCAACACTGCCGGCGTCTGTGACGGTGCGTTCATCAACAACTGTGGCGCCGAAGAAGACATCAATGAAGACGGCACCATCGATGGCTACGACGCCATCCAGGGCTTTGCCGACGAGTGCGAGGACATCCAGAACGCTGAGTTCCAGACCTGGCTGAGGGACGACGGCTACTACGGCATGACCGGAAAGCTCGACGCCTGGCGGTCTGAGGCCATCATCAACTCCGAGGGAGACCTGCAGCTGACGGTCCACACCGATCTCGGCAAGGGCCAAGACTTCCGCTACCACTTCTCCATCGACCCAGACTTCCACCCCGTGGAGTGCGTCACCGGTGACGACGGCAAGCCCGAGATCGCCGAAGATGACGGCTCGGACTGGGTCGACGAGTGGTCCGAGAACGAAGATGGCTACCGGATCTTCTATCTGAACGCTGGTGCGTATCAGGTAAACCCGAACGACTCCGAGACCTGGTGGTACCTCAACACCGAGAAGCTCAGCGGCTGGGGCTTCGCCAAGTACGCAGCGGAAGAGTTCTACTCCCACGCCGCCCAGTACGGAAACTACGACGAGGACGGAAATGGCCAGGGCTTCCTGGGCATCACCGATCATGAGACTCCGGACATCCTGGCCTACCACGAGAACATCGAGAGCCTGTGCGAGCAGGTCTACGGCTGGGAATGCATCTACCTGCAGACCGATGACGACGGCGACGGCGAGTCCGAAGCGGACGGGGACTGCGATGACGATGATGACACCATCACCTCCGCAGACTGCCCCCCGCGAAACAGCGAGGACGAGCCCCTGAGCTGGCAGGACGAGATGATCGTGATGGCCGGCGCGGCCAGCAAGAAGGGCGAGCCCCGCTTCCAGCACAAGCTCGAGGACAACACCTGGCGTCCCATCGACGAGACCATCACCGGACTCGACGGCTGGATGGAGGTCCATTCCTCCTGGGTCCGTCTCAAGAACGGCTCCAAGATCAAGGAAGGCGGCAAGGTGGAGGGTGACTTCCAGATTGTCTACGACGGCGCCGAGAGCGGCTCCCGACTGCTGGTGACCGGCGAGTTCAAGGTGGACGATCTCCGCGAGGACCAGTGGGGCTACGACATCCTTGAGGACGAAAAGCGAGAAGAGAACAAGCAGCCGTTCTGCACAGAGGACGACTAGCCAGTCTCACTTGGCGGTATTCCTCGGGATACCTGGATTACTGCGCATTGACGACCCTCAGGGTGCTCGTTAGATCTTGCACACCCTACCGGCCTTTGGCCCGGGGCAGTATGGCTGGGACTTCCTGCCGTACGCCGAATGCGTCCCCCCCGATCGTTCGGCGACAGGAGTCCCGGCCGCTTTGCATTCAGGCGCCTAGCGGATGCGAGCGCTGAGCTCCTTGAAGATCGGTCCGCCGGCCTCACCGACCAGCTCAAACATGACCGCCTCTGCGGTCACGATCCGCGCACCATCGCCGCGCATACGATCGATGCCCAGGTCCCAGTCCAGCCTACGTCGAGACAGACATGCATCTGCGACCACCCACACCTCCAGACCTGCACCGAGGAGGTCTCGTGCCGTCTGCGCCACACAGATGTGGGTCTCCATCCCCGTCACGATCACCTGAGACCGCCCTGTCTCGCGCACTGCAGCAGCAAAGTCCGGACATCCCATGGCAGAGAACGTGGTCTTCGCGAACGCATCATGAATACTGAGCGCATCCACAGTAGGCCCCAGTCCCATGGGGTACTGCTCGCTGGCGACCACCGGCAGATCCAGAGAACGGGCCAGCCAGCATAGATCTCCGGCCCGGGCCAACGCATGTGTCTGCGCCGCCGGGTCCATGGCCACATAAAGCCTCTGCTGCCAGTCGATGACCGCTAAGAAAGCTGTAGATGGACAAATACCGTCACTCATTGAATTTCCTGTTGGGTATGATGTGCGTCAATGCGGTGGTGGGTGCTGGTACTGATGGCGTGTGGAGGGACGGGTTCCGATCCCTCGGCCTCCTCCGAGCCTGACCCGTCCAAGCAGATCGCGCCAGCTCCGACCGCCAAAGCCATGATCGACGCCGAGCAGGCCACGGTCGAGATCGAGGCGGGCTGGGGTGCAGTGTTCTGGCGCAACAACCAGGCCTGGCGGGTCGGCGGAGGCGCTGTGCTGGTGTCTCGCTCGACCGCCAAGAAGATCACCGCCAGCGGCACACCCCTGATCTGCGACGGCGTCGCGGTCAAAGGGGCGCCGGCGCGGGCCGCACTCGCGCTGCCTGAGGGGGCAGCGATCCCCACCATCAAGAAAGCCCCCGCAGTGCAAGCCCACACCCTGGAGCGAGCGGCCTGGCGCCTGGATGAGGTGCTTCCGCCCCGAGGAAAATACAGCCCGGCTGTGACCTCGGCAGAGCCCGGCAAGCAGCGGGGGGTGGAGGTCGGCAGCGTCGCCAAGACTCGCCGCCATGGAGCACCTCCTGTGCTGCTCGCCACAGGTGTTCGAGACTGCTCCGCTGCCATCACCGTGCTCGGGGTCAAGGCCGATCGCACCCTTGCCTACGATCGTGTGCCCGACATCTGCACGCCGCTTCGCGTGATTCCCGCCACCCAGCTCGACCAGACCGACGGCCGCGAATTCGCGGCCTTCAACGACACGGACGTGCTGCTGTACCGACTCAACGAGCGCGCAGGTCGCGTCGGAATGACGCGGATCGGCCACTGGAAATGTGCGCCAGACTCGGGTGGCGGCTGAGCCACTGAGGCCATACATCAAGCTGGTGAACATCCCGCTGCTTCCACCGGATCCGAGCACCCTGGCCCAGGCCCGTGCCCAGGCGGAGGCCGACGGCGATGATGCCGCCCTGCTTCAGCTGCGGGAGCTGGAATTGGCCCACGCGGCCTTGCCGCCGGTAATCGACGGCGCCCGTCGCAGCCGACTGCTGCACACCGATGCCATCTCCACCACCTGGGAGGCCTGGAGCACGGCCCAGGGGCACCGACTCTTCCTGCGATGTCTCCGGCCCCAGTGGCAGGAGGACCCTGTGATGTGGCGACGCATGGCGCAGGCCGTCGGCCGGACGGGCCCTGGCCTGATGTCCAGCCCCATCTCGTGGCATCCGGACGGAGATTGGCCCCACCTCCGAGTCCTGGCCGAGGGCGCACTGGTCATCGACCGCTTCCCCGTAGAGGATGCGCCGGTGACTGCGCGCATGGCCCGACTGCTCGGCGGCGGACTCGAGGCACTGGTGCAGCTGCACGCCAATGAGCTGACCCAGGGCAGCGCCCTGACCTCACTCCTCATCGAGCAGCCCCAGGGCACCTCCATTGTGTGGATGGATACCTTCGCCCAGAGCTGCACCCCGCAGGACGACATCGCCAGCCTGGCCCGAATCATCGCAGACCTGGACCTTCAGGAAACAGACCCGGTGGGCGGACTGGCCCGGGAATGGGCGGAAGACCCACCCCCCACGGCCAAGGACGGCATCGAGATCCTGATCCAGAGCCTCGGCAGCCAACTCCTCTCCGCCAGGCACCACCTCGCGGTGGCCGGCCGGAAGGCCCACCAACAGGATCGGGCGACGCGCCTGGCCAGCATGGTCCGCCGCCTGGCTTCAGCGATCGCACCGCCACAGGGCCGCTTCTGCCTCAAGACGACCTCCGATGGCGTGCAGGTGATCGTCGAGAGTGAGGGCGAGGTCATCCGCGGTGGCGCTGCCGCTGGAGAGGCCGGACGCTTCCTGCCGGTGGTCTACACCCCGGATCAGGGACTGGATGCACAGGCTGCACGGTTCTTGCTGCGGGCCTGGGCCACCCGCGATGCCGGGGACCCGCTGGCCAGGGAGGTCGCCCAGGCCACACTTGGCGCCACAGATGAAGATGCCGCCCTGTTGATCCGCTGGCTCAGCTGCATGGCCCGTGTGCGGGCGGCGCGCTTGTTGCTCGAGGCCGCACACCGGGGCCACCGCGCCACAGCTTGAGTCTCAGAGCCAGGTGTCCAGCGTGATGACCATCGTGTAGCCGCTCAGGCAGTTGGCGCTGCCATCTGAGGAGATGCTGACCCGATACTCCCCGCCTTCATCCACCCCGAAGGTGTCCCCTTCCTCAAAGTTGAGCTGGGTCTCTCCGGACACGGAGAACTCGTTGTAGAGCAGATCCCCGGTCTCCAGATGCTCCACGGACATGATGTACAGGGTGTCGGGTTCGGTCCAGCTCAGGTCCACCGAAAGGGTGAAGAAGTCCAGGGTGCTGTCGGTCAATGAGAATGTGAACCGGTCTTCGTCTGATGAGTCGTGGAGAAAGGCCACCGCCTCAAAGCTATCGTCACCCTCCAGCGCACCCACATCGAAGTCCACCGTGTCGTTGGGCTCATAGGGGTCATCCTCGGCCGCATCTTCATCGATTGCGCCGTCACAGTCGGTATCGATGCCATCGCACTCGTCCAACAGACCGGGATGAATATCTTGGTCCTGGTCGTCACAATCTCCCTCGTTTTCGGTGAAGCCATCCCCATCATCATCGACATCCGACGGGTGCAGCCCGGTGTCATCCGGGGGCGCTGTGTCTGAGTTCTGGCCAGTGTCATCGCCCTGGGTCCCAGGGTCGGATGTGTCGCCCCCAAGCACCTTGGTCGACGCGCCAAAATGGCAGCCTGTGAGCAGAAGAATGAGGATGTAGCGCACCGGGCCTCCGCAAAGAGGGGCTGAGGAATTGTATCGTAGCCCCGTGAAACCGGCTTGTACCTCCATCTGGCGCCAGCGACGAGTGCTCGTCACCGGCGCGTCGGGCTTCATCGGACACGCCGTCTGCCATCAGCTGCTGGCGGCGGGCGCGGAGGTCCACGGCACCGGACACACCCAGCCCCCTCCATCAGAAGTATTTGGCCACAGGTCCACCCTCCCGGATGATGCGCTGACCCTGATGGAGACGGTACGTCCCGAGGTCCTGATCCACCTGGCCAGCCCGGTGAACCTGGGCGAAGGGCCAGATGTCCGAGCGACCCTTCAGGCGGGCATCGTCCAGGGAACCCGCGCAGTGGCCGCTGGCGCGGCGCAATGGGGCGCCAGGATGATCCACGTGAGCACGTGTGCGGTCTATGAAGGCGGCCAGGCTCCGTTCCATGAAGACGCCACGCTCAGCCCCCACTCTCCCTATGGGCAGCTCAAGCTCGCGGCCGAGCGGGCCGTGCAGGCGCAGGTCGATCTGAACGCTGTGGTACTTCGACCCTTCCGGACCTACGGGCCCGGCTGCCGAGAAGGCCTGATTGCAGAGGCCTGCCGTGCTGCGCTGAGCGGGGACACCCTGCTGCTCACGGATGGCGGGCAGATCCGAGAGTGGAATCACGTGGACACCATCGCGGCCGGCATCCTGCGGGCGGGCAGCCTGACCGCCGGTGAGGTCATCAACCTGGGCGGCGGGGACCGGCGCAGTGTGTTCGAGATGGTCACGCGGATCTTTGATCTGGCAGGCGCCTCGATGCGTGCAGTTCAGCCTGGAAGCCAGCCACGGCGACCCGGCGAAGTCGATCGTTTCTGGGGCGACCACCAACGTGCGGAGGCCCGCTGGGGCCCCCTGCCCCACGTCGACCTGGATGCGGGCCTGCGCCAGACCCTGGACTGGCACCAGGACCATATGAGGAAGGCACGATGACTTCACTGGGCCTGCTGCTGCTGACCGCTGTGCTTCACACCATGGAGGGGGCGTGGTCCTCTGCCTGGCCAGTGATGCTGCTGGGCCTGCTGTGGGCACCGGGTCTGGGGTGGGCCCGATGGCTCTCCAGGAATCAGGTGGTCACCGGACTGCAGGTGGGCATCGATGCCGCCTGGATCGGCATGGCCACCGCCTGGGTGGACGTGGCCATCGTCCGGGAAGCCGGGATTCGCGGGGCAGATACAGCCTGGTGGCTGCTGGGCCTCGCCACGGCCTGGGCTGTGACCGGACTGTGGATGGGGCGCCAGGCCCCCTCGCCAAAGCACACGCCAGGGCGCGAGGTCTTCGGCGTGTTCTCCGTGATCCTGGCGGTGGTGGCCGTATGCATGTGGCGCGCCGACGATCTGGCCCGACCCCTGGATGGCTACTGGTACCTACAGGGGGCCGACGAGGAAGGGCACGAGACGCTGAGGCTGAACCCGGGAGATGGCTGGGCGAGCACACAGAAGGAAGGATGGGACGAGGCGGGCGCGTGGTCCGGTGTTCCCGCCGCCACCGATACCCCCACCATCATCCAGCTCAGTGCTCCTGATGGCGCCAAGGGCCGGGTCGTGGTGGCCGTGCGGGGACCGCTGGGCAGCTTTGTGGAAGCCAGAGGGGAGCGAAGCACGGTGGCGGCCAAGATGGTCGAGAAGCCGGATGAGGGCCCGGTGCTGCGGTACCTGGAGCGTGGCGTGGTGGGGATGTCCCTGGACCTCCAGCTGGCGCCCGGCCAGAATCAGTCGCTTCGAGTGCTGGGGGAGCAGGTCTACGTACTGCCAAGCACCGAGGCCGTGTGGGCGCTGCACGCCGAAGGCACGCTGCGGTATGTCCACTACTACCAGCTACTCAACCAGGCGGAGAACCAGGTCTGGGCCGACGAGATGCTCACCACACGCAGGGCCACGCTGCACCAGCCGCCGGGCTGGAGCCCTCTGCTGAGTGTCGCGACTGTGTTCATGGTGCCGGACCTTCCGGCGGGTGGGGGGCTGTTTGTCCTGGTCCTTGTGCTGGTGGGGGCCACCGCGGTCCGGCTGGGGTCCCTGGTCGCACCCGTCGCACCCACCCTGGCGTGGCTACTGCCTGCGGGGATGGTGGCGAGTCACGGGCTGCTGATGCTCGAGCCGGCAAGCTTCAACTTCCCGGACAGCCTCTATGCAGCGGCCTTGCTCGCCGTAGCGGCAGCGATCGCCGGCAGGCGGGCGGGGTGGATCGCGGGCCTGGGCATCGCTGCTGGACTGCTCCGGTGGCCTGGAGTGGTGGTCAGCACCCTGCTCCTGCTCTCCTGGTGGCGGGCCACAGGCGAGCGGCCATGGGCCCACATCAGACGCCTGTGGGGTCTGGTCCTGGTGGGCGGGGTGGCGGCAGTCATGGGCGTGATGCTGGGCGAGTTTGAGGACCTGTGGTTCATCCTGTACTTCGAGACCTTCCCGGAGCACTGGCACGGAAACTACAACCCCATCGAGCTGCTGAATCGTGCTCCCGGCTTCTACCTGCTCTGGCTGAAGTACACCGGCGGCGGTCTCGCCTTGGCTGCACTGGGCTGCCTGGGACGAGAAGGAACGGCACGGCAGGGGGCCCGCTTTCTGCTCGGCGGTCTGCTGGCCTACAGCCTCATGCTGTGCACCATCGATCACCACGTGACCCACTACTTCCTGCCCCTGGTCGCTGGGACCGGCGCAGCGCTGATCGCCGCCAGCGCCGCCCTCCCGACCCGCGCCATGCGAACTGTATTTCCCATCCTCTGCCTGCTTGGCCTATGGATATTCCTGTGGAATGGGCAGGTGTAGCCGTATTGTGTTGTTATTTCAGAAGTTTTTTGTTGTGAAATTCACTTCCCATCGGCGTCAAGGCCCCCCTAAGGCCAAGTTTTGAACAAGTTGTCAATAGCCCACGCGATGCGCCTGCTGATCCTGTTCTGGGTGGTGCTCTCCCTGGGCTGGATGTCTCAGGATCGGCTGATCCGGGACGGAGACGAAGAGGGTCATGTCGGGAACGCTGAGCTGTACCTTCCAGACCTCCAGGCCGGCCAATGGCGCAGCGTCGGCACCAAGGCCTGGTGGGGCGACGGCACGGGCGAGTACCCCCAGGCCTTTCCCGCCCTGGCTGCGGGCTGGTGGTGGGTCCAGGACGGCGGCCTCCCTGGCCGAACGTCTGTGAGAGCCATCTGCCTGCTCGGTCTGCTCATGGCCGCCTGGTCCACCGGACGCATTGCGCGTCGATACGCTCCGCCAGACCGGGAAGATCTCGCAGAGCTCGCCGCCACTGGCACCGTACTGCTGCTGCCGCTGGGCAACGGCCTGGCCCGCCACTTCATGCCCGAGGGCCTGCTGATG
>Ga0310342_100000452_pt1 | contig 22972 bp, 26 predicted proteins | sample S15DNA20500_MG_FD_206155 | JGI IMG/M metagenome (GOLD analysis project Ga0310342, IMG submission 206155) | Marine microbial communities from station ALOHA, North Pacific Subtropical Gyre - S1503-DNA-20-500_MG | ecosystem: Environmental > Aquatic > Marine > Oceanic | place: Pacific Ocean: North...
TGCCACTTTCGTCCATGAGCATTCCGAGTTTATCATTTAGTTGGATTGTGTATGCTGATGATGATGTGAATGTTTTGTCTGTGTAAGTTAATGTCAACAATGGATCTGATGATAGGTTATCAAGTGTACCAGCCAAATATGTTGAAATTGATGAAGAACTTGGTGTGTTATTTTTTATAACAAACTCATCGAATCCAGTGTAATCACTTGATATTGTTAGTGTTTGTGTGTGGTCTGCACTACCAGAGAATGAATCATCATTCTCCCAAATTGATATTGTCACACTTGTTGCTGATGTACGTTTTATTTCAACTGAATATGTATCAGTGGTAGGACTTCCATTAGAACCAAGAATGTCATTTCCACCTATCTGTGTTCTAACACAAGCACCAGCACATGAATCTTGTTCAGTTAATGCTGAATCACTGAATGCAGTTGCAAAGAACTCACCCTCTGAATTTGAATGTCTTGTCATTAAACCAATGAAATCTTGTGCAGTGTTTGTATCAACGTCACTAGCAGAATCCCCAATACCAAAGAATCCAACAACACCTCCACCAGCAGGGGCTGAGAATGTTGAAAAGTCTATGTTAAATCTAAGAGTACACTCTGTGTCACAATAGGCACCAATATTTTTTGATAATGAATCATTTGAAGTATCTCTATGTATTGAGAAATCTATTTTTTGAGTTGAAGTGTTAACATTAATTTTACTATCGTCTTGTGGAATCCAGCCTGCTGATGAAGCTAAAGTTAAAAGTTGTTCGCCAGTTGCACTACTCATATCATAATTACCAAATGAGTGAACCTTTGTGTTTGCACTATTCCAAATTCCTACCTCAGCCTGACCAGTTGGGCTACCAACTTTTTCAAGTCTGAGTTGTACGTTGTCGATTGTTGTGCCGATTAGGTCTGCGTATGCAGTTTCGTATGCAACGTTAGTGTAATCCTCAGTTAGTATGATATCAGATGTAGAACAACTTGACCAATCACTGTTTCCATTACAAACTTGAATCTCTTTGATATCAACAATCCATACACCAGCACCGTTCTGGTATGGCATACCTATTGAAATTGTGTCTAAGTTATTGATTGATGAATTTATTGTCTTAGTTTTTGTTGTAGGTGTTCCAGTAAAACCTGATGTGCCATAGTAATCAACTTGATATTCAGTTGATGAGTTCCTCTTTAATTCAAAATAATGTGATCCACTATTGCTAAGACTTTGGTCTGTATCTTGACTATGTGAGAAATTATCTGCATGAGCTGTTCCCCACTTTCCGTCAGCAACGTGCCACATGAATGAAATGAAATCTCCTTGACCAGCGTTTTCATTCTGTCCGTCCCAGCCACCACCAAGCCACATATCGTCAGTCAACATGACGTTAAAGTAGGCATTACCCAATGTGCTGGTCACACTATCCCAATCAACTACAAATCTCATAACCCATTCTGAATCAGATAATGTTGATGATAATTGACGACTCATTGAGTTATGTGGATAATTACTTGTGCTTGTATTGTCTGTCTCTAATCTAATACTATCTGATGTGAGACTTGCGTCTCCGTATGGTTTACCTAAATCATTATTTGTCCATGCTGTGATTGGAGATTGACCACTACCAAACTCTTGTCCTACGAATCGTTCAGTGTCTTGTGAATAGCCCAAGTCTGCAAAGTTGTAGTAGGAGTAGACTGGAACTTGCGACTGACAAGTAGTAGGATCGGTTGTTCCATCACATATTTTGATATTATCAACTGAAACATTCTCTCCCCATGCTACCCCACCAGGTTGTCTTGCAGACATTGTAAGGTATTGCAAGCCTGTTGCACCTGTGCTTGAAGTTTCATAATCGCCTGATGAATTAGGTGAATGGTTAGTCACTTCTACTTTTAACAAACTACTGTCATAAGTGACAGTGTAAGTTTCCCACGTTCCTATGCTTGGGCAATTTGTTCCTTGACTACCACCATTACTTGAACCATCGTTGTATTCATAAACAGTTACCGCACAATTATTCAATGTTCTTACACCAGCCCAATCACCACTACCCCATGATGTTAGATCACCAGGAGTGCCAGTCCAACCACTATCGTCTGCAAATCCTATTGCAAAGTCTTGGTTAGAACCACTGTTTCGTCTAAGATCAAACTGCATTGACCAAGTGTCTCCTAACGGTGTTCCCAAATCATAGTATGCGTATGCAGGGTTTGATGTTCCACTGTATGCAATATCTATTTCACCATTACCTGAATCATGCTGTGCAGTTGTTCCACTGTTCATGTATACGAATCCTGGGTCTGTTGTTAAGTCATCGTCCATTATTGTAGCGTCACCACTTGTTGTTCCACTCTGATACTGCTCGGCACGGTAGTCTGTGTAGACTGGGACTGATGGTGCGTATGTTATCTCCATCAATGAATTACTAGGATTGTAAGTGACTCTCTTGTGGCTAGGTAGTGCGTCTTTTGTTAAATCATCAAAGTAGAAACCAAGTCCAAACCATGATTGACCGTTTGCAATTGCGTCAGTCAAATCTGTATTGGCTTGTGAATTTAATGTCACAGTCTTTGTTCCAGTTGATGTACAGAAATTATCGTCAGTGACATACTTGTTTCCAGCTAACATATCTTCTACCATGTCTTGTGGACTTGAGTTATCGGTGTAAACTGTAGATGGTTCTATATCCATGTCGTATATTGAACAGCCTGTATTACCTGAATTTGCCAATGAGATATCCATTGTAAGATCAATACTTTGTATAACAGAACCAGATGGAATGTTAGTTATGTCGTATTGTAGTGCTGGGAATACACACCAACCGCCAGATGTTTCAATGTACATATTGCTGTAGCCTGTTGTTCCAGTCTGCCAATTACCAGTGTTTTCATCACAAGTAGCACCAGCAGTATTTCCAGTGTATGAAGTATATTCTGTCGGTGTATTAGAGTTCATTGTGACTGGATTACTAGTATCTACATTTGTTCCAGTCTGAATTGATATTGCTTGACCTAAACCACCAGCCCAATTTCCAATATCACTTGCAGTTGTGACTGCACCATTCACGGCTCCGTCAAGTGTTGATGTTGAAGATTCCATCTCGTAATATGCTATGATGTTATCAACGTCTAGTGAAGATGTTACTGTCTGTCCTTGTAAACCATCAAAGTGGAATAGTAATTCGTTATCATCCATCTCTGTTGCACCGATGTAACCATCCCAGTTAGAACTGTCTTGTCCTTGTTGTCCTGGTAGGTTCTTTCCTGCGTATGCGTAGTCAGATTTGTAAACTTTGTATCCTAACTCTTGACCAAGTCCAAGTTCTTCAGTTACTCCTCCAGTTGGATTCATCTCTGTCCATTCCAAGTTAACTTGGTTTGAGTTGATTGCGCCTGTTACTAAGTTAGTTGGTGCTGGTGGTAAGTAAGGTGGTGGAATTGTATATGAAAATGACATTGATGGACTTGAAGATACTGATGTAAATGTGTGAATTGTATCTGCTCCATCTGTTGTTACAGTACCTCCAGTTGCAACTACACCACTTGCTTGTGTGTATCTAACTATTGCAATTCCGTCTGCACCAGCACCTGAATTATACATCTCTTTTACACCGTTTATTACACATCCATCGCCATTGGAACCATGTGGTGTTGTACCAGCATCATAATTAAGACATGCTCCTCCTCCTCCACCACCAGAACCAGTGTTTGGTTGTGCGTCTCCACCAACTCCAGTTCCATATGGGAATGATTGCCCACTTGTATCTTGATTAGTGCTTGAATTTGAACCGTTACCACCTTGACCACCTATACCACTAGAACCACCAAGTGCGCCTTGACCTGAAATAAACCAAGCAGAACCACCAGCAGCATAAACTGTGGATGTTCCTGAAATTGATGAAGTAACTCCGTCACCACCTACACAATTATTGGTGTGACCATGTTGGGAACATATAGAATCGTTTGAATTAGGACCTGCCCCTGCTCCACCCCCTGCTCCACCTCTTGCCCAGTTGTAACCACCATCATCAGTACCTTTTGAACCGTCATTACCTTGACCAGCCGTTCCAGAACCAGGAGAGTTTGGGAAACCGTGAACTGTTGAACTTCCACTTGAATAAATTGAAGCACCACCGCCAGAACCACCATCTCCTGGCATTGAATAATAATTAGAACCTCCTCCACCACCTATTGCAGTTAATCCTACAAAGGTTGTGTTATCACCGTTCTCACCTGACATTCCATCATGATATTGATAACCACCATAATTAGATGGACTTGAACCCCAAAGTTGTCGTTTACCACCTTCACCAATAACAACTGGATATGTTTGAGTTGAAACAGTGGTTGTTCCTTGTAAGAGTCCTCCTGCTCCGCCTCCTCCTCCGTAACCGCCTCCGCCTGCTGCTCCTCCTGCGACTATGAGGTATTCAATAGTTCCACCGTTTGTAACGATCAAATCAAATGTTTTACCGTGTGACTTTGACCAAGTTGTTGAACCATCCCATAATGCGGTGTTTATAGAACTAATTTCTGCCTGAGTCATTGCACTGCCTTCAATTGTACCACCAGTGACAGCGACTTCATTACTATACACTTCTGGTATAGTGAATACATAATTTGAACCGTCCACTACACCTGACATTGAACCACCTGACCATGTTGGGTCAATCTCCAAATATTTCTGTGCTACCTCTGGCATGTTTGCATAATCCAAATTAATCTTGTTAGTGGTTGATGTTTGTTCAAAACCTATTCCCCATAAACTTCCAAAACCTTTATCGAAATCATAGTTCAAGTTTTCAGTTATCTCAAAGATTTGTGCTTGATTCTGTTCGATTACATTTCTATCCATAAAGAATCCGTCCAAGTCAGCGATGTTGTAATCAACACCACCAATGTTTAGAATGTCTCCAGTATGTGCTGTTTGTGTGACTGCAAGTTTTACATTATCGTCATCAGTGAAAACTTTGAAGGTTTCTTTTATTCCCTTCAATGGATCTAACCTTAATTCATGTTCTACTCCGTACAAAATTCTTTCATAATCAACCATCGTACTGTTACTTAACATTGGATTCTCCAAACGCTGGTCTGTAACTGTGTCAGCTTTCAAAGATGCAATGTAAACTTTATCGCCAAAGTCTTGTACTGTGACATCACATGAGTTATTGTTAACTTGCATTGCGGACCAATTATCTGTATTAATATCTGCTTGTCTTCCGACAATTGAAACCGATGGAATTATTGGTTCTGAACCCCAACCATTTTCATAAATAGAATAACTACATGTATTCTTATCAAAAATCAATCCACCTATTGCATTACTACGATAGATTACTTTGTCTGCTGTTTCTTCAAGATAGTATGGTTCAGCCACTCCATTGACAAGTATATGTCTAAAGTCAAATGCTTCATGTGTACCCATAATCTCAAGATCACTATTCAGTGTCTCTGTTACTCTATACCATTCTGTTTCTTGGTTTATCAATTCTCTTGCTGGTTCAATAACTATCACATCCTGAGTTGGAGGTTGATAGTTAGGTGGTTGGTATGTAGGTTGTTGTACTGGAGGTGGTGTACTTGGTGTAGCATTAGGTGTTGCTGGCGTAACAGTTGGAGGTGGTGCTACATATGGTTGATGTACGAAGGTCTCAGTTGTTGCATCCCATTGTAATGGGTGTTGAGGTTGAGTGTCTCCCAAGTATGGGAATGGTTTCTCAGAATAAGTTGAATTATTTGCATTGAATATCCAGTATCGGCTATCCTTCCAGAAGGTACCAGTCATGTTGGTGAAGGCACTGCCTTCAAGTGCGTAAGTTGAAGTGGAGTTTGCTATAGTTTGTGCAGATGCTTCTTGTGGTGGTACCACCATAGTGATGGTAGAGGTAAGTAAGATAACACTTAGGAATATAATACTACCAATGTTACGCATAACTATTGTTCATTGTTTGAGTATATGAAATTTAATTTTAAGGATCTAGTAGTCAAAAAAATGAAGACTTTTCACTTTCTTAATAGGTGTGTTTTTCTCATCATGCCACTTTAAAAGTTCTTTATTTCCTTCGGGTCCTTTTGGGAATTTGCCTGCTGGTACGGCCCCATATTCAAAGTTATTAGGATCACCAAATCTTGGGCCGTAATTCATTTCCATCCAACGTTTATTTTGACTCTTCATCTTACTCTTTGCTTGGGCCCTGGTATCGTGAGTCTTACCTGTTGACCTCATAGCCTGTCTGCCTTTCGGGCCTTTTTTGGCTACTACGTAACCTCTCCATTTAGTACCCATAATCTCTCCTGGACGTGCTCATGTATGACCATAATAGGACGGCTCCGATCATAAATAGAGGTAATGCCATGAACGTTGCATAGATATTATCTCTGACACTCAGTGCTTCTGCCGGTGCATCAATCCATAGGTCCTGATTATAGTACAAGTCCCAAACTGCGGGCATGAACGCGACCATTGCAATACCTATTGCAAAAATACTGATTGAGGCCCGAAGAATTGTGTTAAGTGCCATGTGCTATCTAGAAGAGTAAGTTATTTAAAATTTAATTTTTGTTCGTGTTTGAAAAAGGAGGAGTTTTGGTGATTTTTTTTCTGCTGGTTCACACCGCTTCCAGCCCTTCTTGATTCTCTGCGCTCTAGAACGATTAACCCATTCTTGAGAAGCCACCGAAGATAGCAAACAAAGCAAAGAACATTGAAATTGGAAGGATTGAAATTACAGTCCAGGCAATTTGTTTAGCTCTTGTACATGCTTCATTACCATCTGCGTTGGTTGTTGCGTCAGGACAATCGATAGCTGCTTCTACTTCGCTGTAGATAAGTATACCGATTATGAGTCCGACTGCTACGCCGATGAATCCCATGATATACGAGATGTCTAACATACTCAATTTCCTATTTTGATGTTATATAAAGAAAAATTTTGAACTTTGGGTTTTATATAGTAAATCTATGTTAGTATATAAATTGGAAAATTGAAATTGAATTTCTTACAATTATTCTTTATCTTCTTTCAATTTCTTATATCGCTTCTTCATGTATTCTCGTTTCTTGGCTCTGTATTCGTCTTGAGACATTTTGGACCTTGGTTTGATTCCTGCTTCTCTACGTTTTTTCTCTTCTCTGATTCGCTTTCTGTATAATATCTCATCACGAGATAATGTTGTTTTTGGCCCTGAACCTTCATGTGTTTTGTAATAATATTGCCTTTGTTGTTCTAGAATCTTCTCCTTATTCTCAAGATATCTTAATCGTTCATATGCTGCCTTGCGTTCTTTCTTTACTGCTTCGGCTACTTTAACAGATTTTATCCATTCTGCTCTTGTCTTGGCTCCTTCTTCACGTCGTTGAGTCTCGGCCCTAATTCTTTGCCTTAGTTTATTCTCATCACTGCTTGCTTTCTTTCTTATTTCATCTCTGTGTTTTGCATAATATTCTCTATCTGCCTTGTGTTTACGTTCAAGTGCATCCTTCGTCCAATCACGAGTCACATTCCTAAATAAATGTCCTTTGTATTAAATGCTTTGGAAGATGGTTCTACCTGTTACAATCTGGAAGATTGTAGCAAATAACATGAATGAGAAGATAACCTGTATGCCAGATGTAAAGTAGGTCCAGATTTCTGGGAACACCGGTTGCCATGTTTTCGTTATGTCATCATACTCACATGTCAATGTTATATGGTTTAACATATCAGTGATGAATCCACCTGAAAGGAAGTTTATCACCAAGTCCTGTACTGTTGGAACGACTTCAACGGAATCTATGATTGGGTCCCATGGTGCACCTGACGCAGGATCAACTGGGTCTGTTATGTCGTCTGTAATCCCTCCCCCGCCTGGGACAAATTGTTCACCTATTGGAGTAACAGTTCCATTACCATGTACAATGTACGGAAAATACCCACCAGACGAGTTCGGGTTAATCGGCCCATTGTCATTACCCTGTACGAAACAGCGTTCGTGGCTTGTTGGAATAGACAAAGGTGTATCAACGACAGTCGTCATACCAAGTCCGAAATTCACACACATGAAGAAAAGGAAAACATGGCCATAGCCCATTAGTAATTACCTCCGATATAGCGCGCTAAGAAGACGAAACTCGTCATCATACCAAGAGCGATAAATATCCATCCAACCCAGGTTGCATTGTCATTGAATGTGGATGCATCTGCATCACCTATCATATACCACGTACTTTCAAGATCAACTGCTGCACCTGTACTCTGATTCACTTCCTGGTAAGAGGTGACAAAACCTACGTCATAACCGGCCAAAAGAACAGTTCCAAGACCGAAGAAGATAAAGACTGAAATCAACTTAAATGGTAGACCAAATTTACCTATTGCTAAAAAGGCTACGCCTACTGCAAGTAAGACTACAAATAATCCACCATCAAACATTGCCATATACTTTCTAATCTCCTAATCTATATGAAATTTAATTTTAATCCCCTTTAGGTGGAACATATTGCGAATCATAATCAGAATAGTTATTTTGAGTAGAATCGTTTTGAGTTGGACCATTATCATCTGGAATATCCAATAACTCAACTTTATCGGTTTTTTCCTCTGTAGGTGCTGATTCCTTAGCTTTCTCCTCTTCCATGATATCCATTAATGTATTTAGTGTTTTTTTAGTATGTTTACCTCTTGCCTTGTATGGACGTTTTTGGGACTTGACAGATTGGTCCTCAAGAGCCTGGAATACGGCTGCCCAGTCAATAGTGGCTCTCTGGCTTAATTTATAGATCAAGTTCCAATAACTCCTATAAGCACCCTTTAGCCACTTATCCTTGTTTTCTCCGAGATTATGAGTCAAACAATAGAACATTAAGGTCAATCTTAATGCACTCTGGTTTTTGTACCCCTGAAGCAATTCAGCCACTTTCTCAGTTGTATCTAATAATTCATCCTGTTTCTTGGCTACCATCGGCATACAGACTTCACAGCGTTCCCTGGGGTATACAAAGAAATGCAAGTCTGTAATCTCTGATACCACTCCAAGTCGGAAAGGTTCGTTAATCTTGTATTTTATGGCTTTACCTTCGTAAAGCGAAAGCGGCACATAGAAATGGCCCAATAATGCCATCTGCCGGTACTTTCTACCAAACTGCTTGATGACAGGCATTTTGTCCTGGAATAGGTCTTTTAGGTTTCCTAACTCTTCAGTGGTCACGGATGTAAGAAAAGTGAAATGTTGGTTTCTAAAAAATTTTTTGGTTGCCTTGGAATAATGAATGTTAAAAATGATAATAACCCTACTTTTGACTTTATGACGAATTGTTGTTAATGCATTGGCTAATTTGGCGACTTTCTGTCTTGGTGCGTCTTCCAATGTGTATGATGCATCATCCATTACTATGACATGTGGGAACCCAACTTCTAGTTTATCTATCACTTCATCTATTCTCATCATATCTTCGCCATTGAACCACTTTGTGATATAGTTCTCACCATACTTGTGTAATGTGTGAAGTAGTGTTTGGGTGAGAGTGGTTTTACCTGAACCTGACATTCCTATCAGAATACAGCCTGTATAGCCATGTGCCTTGTTATGTTGTATCATACGCTTACAAATGGAACCCCAGTACCAACGCTGTGGTATGGCCATTTTCTTACCATCAAAGATGTATGGGACCATTTTCTCACTATAACCAGAATCCTCGACAATCTCTGATGCTGTGTGATCATCATTGATATTTACTACGTCAAGTGACTGATCTAACTGGATCTCATTTTGTGCCATTACATATTCATCCTCGCTAGATTAGTGTGAATCCACTTTGAAATAGCCTCTTCTACAAGAAAGTTGGCTTCTACAACCCATTGCCATTTAACAGCCTTATCCTGAAGGTCTTGAGCCAGGTTAGAGGGTTGAGGTATATCAGGTAGATGGGGCCTACTACCTATAGGTAGCATCGCAGTCATGCCACGTAGGAAGACGACTGCTGCATCGTAGTCACCATACTGTATGGCATAGACTATACCAGAGCGGTATTGGTTGAATGCAGTTGACATGATCTCAATTAATGCCAATTAGACAAAACCTCTCAAATATACATATGTGTTTGAAATCAAGTGATTTTCTGTATCAAGCGGCACATATGTAATATAATACAAATTCATCTTCACCATAATTCATATTTACTATATATTTAATATTTTAATTTATGTTATAAATTATAAAATGTTTTTGAAAATTTTTCAGCCTCGACAGGCTCAATGATTAACATTAATGTTTAACAACCAAGATCTTTACTAGATCTTGAGCTCCTAATAGCTAAAAGGAGGGTATTATGAGCTTATTTCATCAAAAGAAGATCAAACTTAGCTAGTTTTTTCAACATTTTCAAAATTTTATGTGAAAATTACTAAGTCGCAAGGTGGTCATGGGCACCCATCCTTACAAGGATGCGAAGTGTCGCAGTCTGTGTATGGTAGACAAGATATAGAAAACAGCAAAAAATCTTGAAAAACTTTTTGACCCCCTTTAAGGAGAGGTTTAACGGCTTTTTGAAATCGGTTTTTTGGTAAAGTCAGAAAAGTGGCTGCCCTCTAGAAGTCGAGAGTTTGGATGAGACTTGTGATACATTGCGATTACGTTACGTCATGAAACGTTAGTAAGGGCAGCCATTTCTAATAGGACTTTAATGTATTTAATATTTAATTTCGTGGGTGTGTTTCTTCATGCACTTCTTGCATGTGTTACAAAATATCTTTCCTTTAGGACATCTGATTTCTCCACCAAACATATTGGTAGTCATGTCTGCAACCATTTTCATTCCAATAAGACCAACACCGGCTGTCAGCACTCCTCCAATTAGGCCCTCTGCTGCGTCGCTATCAATAGTCAAGTTAGTTCCTCCAACTTGGCTTCTTTCTTTTTGAATGAGGATGTTTTGACTTTGTAGATAAACCAACCAATTGAACCGATCGCTGCAAATAGAATGACTGCTGCAATGCTATCGTACATTGGGTCGCTACAAGGCATAGTTAATTTAGAACAGGTTATTATTTAAAATTTAATTTTGAGGCCGGGAGAGAAATGACTTACACGCACCACCAATGATCTGAGTTACGATGTCTATGGAAAACATAGTGATGAGTCTCCCAGCCTCAACTATAATATTAAATTCAGTTTTATAAACCTAATCCAGTAACAATGATTTTTCCACTGTAGGAGAACCTATTCTACTATGATTAAACTTTGAATCAAACCTACAATATTCATCCCACCTATAGTAATTAGTTGATTTTCCGTTTTCTATATCTCCGATCCATTCAGTGAAATCACATTGATTACAAGTTATGAAATAATTATTACCCGTAAATATAATCCGTATATTTCCGTGAAAATTATTAAACCCACACTTAGGACATTTCATTACCAAAAACCCCCTTTATCAGAACAATCCAAATGTGCTCCACAATTTGTGCAAATCATATGACAGGCGTTAAGACGCTCCATTGGGACCTCACATCTTGGGCATTTTAGTAAAGTTCCTTTAGTCATAACACTTACCCAAACTCCAGGCCCATATCTGAAATAATTCTTTAATCGTCATCTTTTCTCAACCATGCCTTTGCGAATGCTTTCCAAACCTCATCATACCCTTTAGGCATTTTATTACTAGTAAAAATCTTAGCGTCGCTCAAGTCTTTTTGGCTACGTTCTTTGGCTTCCAGGCATCCACTGTGAACATTTTAGTCCCGTAATCTAATGAAGTTGCTGATTTTGGTTTAGATTGATGATACCCTTTTTTGACTACAATCTCTGCTGCTGCCTTTGATTTGTAGGTCTTTGATTTGCCTGTATATTTATTGGTGACTTTGTATTTGCATGAACATTTTGAACCTTTACAATTACATACCTTTTTCATATGTGGCATACTATTATTTCCAATCGTATCCTAATTAAGCTTTCTTGAATGGCATTCACAATCACATGCATGAATCTTACATAGTTTGTGTATACCATATCTGCATTCTGATGATTCGTTCATTGCCATTTAAACCCCTTACCCATATTGCCTGTACCCACATCTTTCTTACATTCTCTACATATTCCCTCTTTCTTTGATTTTGGGTTTGTGAGATAAACATCATCACATTCCTTACATTTTGGTGGTGGGCCTTTAGACAAGGTTTTTCTCCACATAACATTCTTTACATAAATTCAATCCATATACAATCTTTAAATCGGTTCTTCCACATTTCCTACAACTTTTCTTGATTAATGTCATTCTTCTTTTCTCCATATAATCCAGGAACTTGGCCTAGGGGCAGGGGATAGTTTATGACCATCTTTGTAGAAAGAAATACGACCACGATGATTATGAACCTCGGCAATATCCTCAACGTACTCATGCCACCATTTAACATCGACTTTTGCGAAAACCAGCGCAACACCAGTAACGTTATGCTTCTTATGTTCGCAGTAGGCCTTCTCAATCCACTTAGCATCTTCAGAGTATGGTGGGTTTACAAAGAAGTCTTTATTCCAAGACCTCTCCAACGCTTTGGTAGCAAAGTAAGATTTACACTTGGTAGTTAATTTTTCTGCGCAAACATCAAGGACCGGTTTTACGTTATGTTTTTTACAAAAATCATCATAAACATCTGCTGGAGTTTCCCACTTGTCATATCCTTTCGAGTACTGATATGTTCCTGCCATCATATCCACATCCGGAGTAAGAATCCACCCTGCATTGCAACTATTACAAATATGCCACCGGCAATACATATGACCCCTCCCCATAACTTCCAACTCATAGTATACACTCCTGTGGTATGCTTGGTATTATCTTCAAACGATGTGCACAGTTCAGACATCTTATTCTGTGTCTATTTGCAGATACGACGTACGATTCTCTCAAATCAATACCACAATTAAAACACTCAATCTCTCTTGTATGATTATAGTAAATTTTTTTAAAATTAGTGAATTTTTTGGAGAATGTTCCTCTCTCATATTTTCCGTCTGCTCTCATTTTGCCATCCTCCCATTGTTATACCAAACCAGGCTATGGAGTGGTGAACAGAAAAGCGGAAGGCTTGACTTGATTGATGGTGGGTTACAGTAGTAACACACACCTTTCTGCATCATGTTTGCGGAAGTGGATTTTGCGTAAAAGTTAGTCAAAGTATCAACTTTCTCCCATCCCATATTTGCGACCATTGATGCGTCAAATGATGTTCTATGCATCCAGGTAACTGCGCTTGAATGTCTGATGCAATAAATTGGTCTGTTATAAAATAACCACCCTTCTTGGCCTTTCGTGTATGTTTGACCATCATGAATTTTTCCAATTGCAACATATCCTCTCTTCAACGCTTTCGCGTACTTTCTCTCATATAGATCTTCCGAATCGGTAACAATTCTTTTTCCTGAGTAATCACTCAATATTTTCAACGCTTTAGGATCAATGATTATTTTATCATATGTCTTTTTTTGTTTTGGTTCCAGGATACTTGCTTGGCCGAAAGTGTATGACTTTCCGTCAATGTCAACATGTGTAGCCTCAAAGTTTGGTATCCATTTTAACATGGTTGTTGGTCTTGCGAATACTTCATGGTGTACTCTGAAAAGATCCTCGTATTCACTTCCTGCATCTTCTCCAACTATCTTGGCTACCTGGTCCAATTCTGTTAAACTAAGATACACTTTTGCGTAATCACCTTTTGAATCTGTACCACCTGAAAATATCCTGTCTCGTGGTGGTATTGTGATTCCTCTAAACTGTAAAAATTTTCTCATTGCTTTTCTATAATTTTCTGCCGTTTGTTCCGATGGAAACATTTGCAGGAATTTCATAAAGTGTGTTTTTGCCGCCTCTAATGATTCTGATAATTGTTCTGGTGTGCATTCTGCCGCGTTACAAATTCTAAAAATATGGTTAACATAATGTGGTGATTGATTAATTTCCTGCATTGTAATATATTCCTGGATTAGTTGTATTTTTCTAAATTCATGACCATCGGACAATTCATCTGGTAATTCCTTCTCGTTTAATTTGAAAATATCTGGTACTTTTGTTTTAGTCTCTATTGTCCATTCTCTATCATTTAATTCAAAATGTTCCTTCATACCATGGAGCCAGCGATAATAGGTCGCTCTATGAATTCCAAGGTCTCTACAAATTTCTTCAGGGCCCTTCTTTGCTTGAACGAGACGATAAAATTGGTTCCGTTTATTCATATAAACGGTAGAATGTCTAAGTTTAGGCATCAGGTTTTTTATGTCTTTTTTTGAACTCTGATTCCATGTCAGATAGTGTCGGCAACTGGCCTTCTAGTTCATACATACTATCAACAAGAAATTCTTCCTTTCCATTCAAACGTTCCATCATTCGTTCTTTTTTCGTCTGCCAATCTGGGCCTCTATTCGAACCTATCATATAAAATTAAAGGGGATAATAGTATTTAAATTAAATCATTTACGTCTTTTTGATGAAAAATGTAGACAATAGTAGCAATGTGACAATCTATTTTCCAATCCTTCAGTTCCATATTTTGCTATGTATTGTTCACAGATACAACAATTACAATGTGAATCTACCATTGCGTATAGTCAAAGGCATCATTTGGACCGTATATGCTGCCTGAACTACTCTGTTTATTATTAGATTTATTCTGTGTTGGGAATGCATTAGCGTATTTTTTGGCTTGCTCCATCATTTGTTTCTCCATTTTTGTTCCCAAAAATCCACCACTTTGGAATTCTTTACCGCCTATAGAGAATGATTCACCTCTCTTTGTTTCTGCTAATTTCTTGTAGAATTGTTCTGTTTCTTTCCATGTTAATGCCTTTGATTTACCTAGACCTGTTCCCATATCTTTTCCTGTGATAAATGCCTGGATCATTTTTGTGTTAAATTTATTTTCCTTTTGTGTTTTTTGTGTTGCTAAAATATTGGTAACAGCGGCTTTTTGGTCTCTGACTGATTGATCAGTTCCTGTAAAGCCGAAATACATTGGACCTCCTTGTGGATTTGTCTTTTCCCATTTTTCTTTGTCAGCCATATACTTTTTAACTTCTGGTGGTGTTTTTCCTGTCTTTGGGTCTTTCATAGGATAGTATTTTCCCTTTGAAGGGATGTAAATCATATTGTTAAGTGTTGGTACCATAGTTCCCACATCATCTCCTAGTTTTGTTGGTTCTCCCCATTGTGCGTTTTGATTCCATGCTACATTCTGAACATTTGATTCAAATGGGTTTTTGGCTAGCCATTTATTATCATTATTGAGGAATTCTTTACTCTGTTTTTTATCTAACCCATACCCTTCTAATTCATTAGCCTTTTGTTGTTGATCTATATCATACTGTGATATCTGTGTCCATTTTGTTCCTGGTTTGTCTTTTGGTTTGAATGGGTCGTTTGTAAGTGATTTGACTTTATTGAAATATGTATTGCCTTGCCATAATGACAACTGCTCTCCCCAATTCAATGCACTGCCTGATGTCACAGGTGTGATTTTTATTCCTCCTGCTGCGTATTTTGCTGCGTCTTCTTTTGTTAGGTCTTGATACATTACGTCTTTTGCTGATGAAGCACTTTCTCCAAACATTGCATATTTGAATGTCGTATCCATTGGTGCGCTTTCATAATCAACTGCGAATTGATATGGGTTTTTGCCTTTGAACTGCCAGACGTTTTGATATACTTTTTCGCCAAATGTTGGACTGTCTGGGTCTTTGTCTTCTGTTAATGCATAATACACTCCTGATGCTGAGTCTCCGATAACTGGGTTTCCTTCTGGGCCTTTGACATTAGGTGTCACTGAACCAGTTGGACTTATGCCGGTGATATCACCTCCTACCCCTGCCTTCAATGCTGCATCTTCAGGTAATTGACCATACTGTGCTGTTGCATCAAATCCAGCATCTGGAGTTGGTACCTGAGATTCGTTAAGTAATTGTTCTTCCAGATTCTTAGCTTCTTGTTCTGCTTTGTACTCCTCTTTGGTCTTACCATCAGGTAGCGGACCTTCATGTTGTTTAACTGCTCCTGCTGTTGGTGGGCCTTGCCCTGTCCTCTTGCCTGGTTGTGTTACTAATGAGTCTTCCACTGTAGAAGAGTATAATCCTGCTGGATCATCTACTGTTGTTGTAGGTTGGTTTATGCTGAGTGATATATCCGGGTCCGGTGCACCCTCTGCCATTTTTACTTCTGGTATAATGTTTAGGTCTCCAGTATTTTTATAACTTGAAGTCTTTGTTTCTGGTTCTTGTGGTTGATATCTGTCTGATGCGGTCTTTCTACCCATATAGGATTTTAATCAATTAAATATTTAAAATTTAATTTAATCGTTTGGGCCGTACTGGAATGGACCTGGAGGTGGTGCATTACACCTTGGTATGCAGCCGCATACAAAACATGGCTCATTATCCTCATAAAGTGCGTCATCTCCCATCATATGGCAACCGCATACACAGCCTGGCTTACAGCCTGGTCTTCGATCGCTAGGAGCGTCGTTTGGGAATAATTCCATTATATTGAATCCAGTTCTGAGAAGAACTTTTTTGCTTCTTTAATAGAACTTTCTGAAGATTTCTTCAGTTGGTCCTGTACATTAACTTTAGCTACTTCATTATCTCCGTAGATATGATCTACCTTCTCATGGATTTTCTTTGTTGCTTTACCCATGACTGATATAAAAACACTAAATATTTAAAATTTAATTTAGGCTGTACGTCCTCTACCTCTACATTTAGGACATCTTGACCTTCCTAAACGACCACTACCACCACATCTTGTACAGCGTCTCAACCCCAAGGCCACCATCCTTTGAATGAATCTTTAGTGTGAGAACCACTTCCATACATATCAGACTCTGAAAATCCTTGGCCTATTGTATCCGGTTTCTTTTTCTTTTCAGTTGATTCACCTAATTTCTTGAATTTATCTAAAACTTTCTGACCTGGTATTGCTTTAATGAATTCTATTTTTGTTGGTGGGCCTTGCCAACCTGGTGGTTTTTCATTATATGTTCTCATGACTGTTATATCTTTTTTAGTTAAAGCTTGATCCTTTGCTATTTTATAGTAAATTGTATCATCAACTTTCATATCACTTATTTTTGCAGGACCGAATACTTCATGACCATCACCAAGTTGTTTTTGGTATTTCTCTACTGGTGTATCTGGTAAATAGTCTCTCTCTGGTAAGACCTTAGTCGTATCGTCTAATTTTGTTGCTGTATGTTTTATCACAGTTGGTGCTGCCTTTGTTATTGCTGTTCCAGCTAACTTTGCTCCTGCCCCAAATGGTATTGCGTAAGATGCGGCCTCTCCTGCTACCTGGGCCGGTCGTTCAGTGACACGTTCATGAAACTCACCCCAGCCTTGCTCTGGTGTTGTTTTTCCTGTTAATGTGTCAAATGCTAATGATGATAATGCTCTTTCCTCAATTGGTGTTTCTTTACCATATACTGCGTCTACTGGTTCCTGGACAAATGCCTTTGCGCCTGTTATGAAATCTTGCCCGTGTTTTGTTATTCCGTCAGCCATGTTATTTCCCTGGTCCTTTATCGGTGCCGCTGCTGCAACTTCTGCATCTGTAACTGCTCCTGCCTCTGGTAGAATATTTCCAGTTGTAGGTTGAACTTCTCGTCCTGTTTCTTTATCTTTAGGAACGTTGCGAAATCTCTGACGCTTTGCCATATACCTTCTTTACGACCGAACCTGTATTTATAATTAAATTTTTAGCCTGGCTGGAGATGATGTTTTTTTCTCTCTCTTCCTTATCGTACACCACATGTGTTGTCAGTGTACGATGCATCCTGGCCGTGTGATCATCTGTAAAAGTTAGATTGCATTTATAACAAATTAACATATAATTTTATACACAGTTCTGATACTTAACTATTATTTCTTATTGAATCTATTACCATCTTTGACGCATTGGTCAAGATAATTACAGTATATCTTTCCAAGTTTGTTTTTTCCATTGCATAGAAAACAGATTTCTCCTTCTGGTGGTCTGACATCACTTAACTTGTTGTATGCGCTTCGCATAAACTCCTTAACCTCATCCAATGGGTCCAGCTCAAAAACCATCGGTAATTCCTTAAGGTCCTTCATCTTATCCAGGTACAAAACACAACCATATTTGGCCGTGATATTGTATGCCTCTGTGAGTAATACATTGTAAATATTTACTTGAAGTGCGTGGCTTGGGTCGACTTCCTTCTTCGTGTAGCCTTTTGAGTTGTAAGTTTTCTTATCACAAATAACATAATGGTCACCGTATTTTACAACATCATCAACAGTACCTGAAATTATTCCCTCTCTTTGTTTGTCATCCATTTGTTTAACATCTTCTGGTGGGTATGCTAGATCCTTTGTTACATCATAACACATTGTGATTTCATGAAATGGTGCTAATTTACTATGCTCGTGCACAACTGTTCCATGGAAGAGAATGGACCTCATATCATCGGTCATCTCGTACATTGGGTAAAGTCTTTGGTAATAGGATTTTCTTAGACAAGGACTCACGAGATCAGAGACATGCATTGTCTTTATCCTACTTCCTGTGTTCTGACGGAGCAGTTTATCTTGTGCTGTATGGAACGAATCAACAACATAATCTGCTATTCCGTCTTTCAACTCATCCATCTGTTTTATTCAGAAAACACGCCTATATAAAAATTTAATTTTATAAGTAAGTGCATCTTAGATAATACATCTTGACAAAAGTAACTAGAACGGGCTCTAGAGGCACTTCCTCAAAAGAAGTAGAGACAGACGAGATTGAAAATAATTTTGCTGGCGATAGTTTCAAAGAGTACCAAAAGAAAAAAGCTGAGGAACATCCTGATGTTCAAGTAACTACAAACCGTGGTACTGATTCAACAGATGTCGGAGATATTCCTGAGACCGAGACTCCAGGTGATGATACTAAAGCAAAAGTTCAAAACCGTGGAACTCAAAAAAACTCAGATGACTGCAACTGCTAGTCACTGATTATTTTTTTTATACTTTCCTCTTGCACCAGTATAGCCCTTGTACTTGGTTCGGTTATTCTTATAGTATTCTTTTAGGTATTCCTTTATCTTATCAGAGTTCTTCTCATTATATTCCTGGGAGCGTTTTTTAAGCTCAGTTTTCCTTCTCTGATAATATGCCTTGTTATAATTTGTAAAGTACTCCTTGTGCTCCTGGTAAAACTTTTTCATGTATGCCGATTTCTTCGGATCTTTCAATTTTTTTCTCATTTTGGCCCGTACTCCTTAATCATCTTGTTCAACCAATCCACATATTTGTACCATTGTGTTTCAAACTTATCAAAACCCAAGTATGGCATGATTACACGATTCTCCATTACAAAATCCCTGTCTCCCTCACAGTGTTCCATGAAGTACTTTAGAACCTTACCAACTAACTCAATGTCAGGTGCAACTGTTGCATGTCTACACTCCTGGTCTATTGCAACATTTTCGTAATAAGTATAGGACCTTTCAGACATGGTCCCATTATCATGTCTAGTCAGTACAAGTTCGTTTGAATGTTCAGTAACATATCTAAATTCATTTGCTGCTATTGTTATCACCATAGCCCGCTCAAGCATGTCACGATCTGGATCAACTGTGATTACTTGCCAGAATGGCATATTGTAATAATATCTCCAATAATCACTGTAACCTGAACTATCTCTTCTAACATCATATCCCAGATCGATAAACTTTCCGCTGATTGGTTCTAATGTATTATCAAATGTGTCTCTTAACTCCCTGTATGTAGGGCATATGTTTACTGTTTCTTTGTCATATACCCAGTTATTTTCATCAACCTTTGCTATTTCCTCAGTGTTTATTCCCTGTTTTATCATTGTATTACAGGTCTCAGACAGTTGTATCGCGAACATATTTCCTGCTCTGTGAATCTTATGGAGTGAAATTTTCATTGCATTCAACTCATCGATAAACATGAGTAAATCAACCTCTGCCAATTTTAGATATTCCTCCTCCTTCTCTAATAATTCATTATCACGTTCAATATCATTTTCAAGTTTATCATATTGAAATTGTAAGTCATCAAGTTTTCTTTTCTGGTCTTTATACTCTTTCTCGAATTCCAGGTATTCTTCCTTGTCCACGTACTCATATCGCATTCTATCATATTCATATCTCATCTCTTTGGTGATTTCTTTCTCATCTTCTAGCTCCTGTTCCATTAATCTTAGATCAAGTTCATCCTTTGGTATTTCTAATGTGAATTCTCTGATTTTTTCTTCAATTATTTTAATTACATCTTCAGTTTGTTTAATTTGTGATTTTTTATTTATTATTTGTGCATTTAATGACTGTGCCTGTAATTCTTCATCATCAAAATGTGCTGCTGCCTCTGAGTGTTTTTGTTTACATGCCTGGCTATAACATTTTGGTTCATCTTCACTCCTGGCCTCTGCGAACGGTATTAGAAACTCACTTGGTGGTAGGAAATCTCTATCTGATTCCGGGACCTGTTCTTTTGGTGTTTGTTTTGCACCGTACTCATCTGCACCGGTTAATATGTCAAACCACTCACAAAAAGCGTTTGCACACATATCCATACCTCCTGTGTCTTCCTGCTGTATTGGGTATAGTGTTAGGCCCACTGCGAAGAAAACTACTATTGCGCCTACACAGCTAAGACCAATTATTCCTCCATTACCTATTTTATAATCAGAACCAAATGCAACCCCATCAAATCGTCCATTATTTCGTAACACCCTCCATTTTTTACGCTTTGGTTTTGGTTTTTTTATGTTATCTTTCTGGTGTTTTTTGAACTTTTCTGCTTCCTTTCGTTCCTTTCGTTCCTGGGAACGCCTAAACTTATTGCTTACCACATTTAAAATTAAAAAAATAAAGTATTTGAAGTTTAAATTTAGTTGAGTTTGAATTCAACGCCTTCAGCTTCAAAGAGTTCGATGAGGTTTGACTGCTCCTGTTCATCTGCTGTTTTTACAGAGAGGGTCTCTCCAAATTTATTAGTCCAAGAAAATTCTCGTTCCATGTAAAAATAAAAAAGAAAAATAGTATATAACTTTTTAATAAAAGTTACATTCTACTGATCGGTTTTTGGGACCTCATCACCCTCAGCATAAACTGTGGTTGTGATTCCTCTATCTTTCATTGCTGCACATAAACCTTCAACTTTACGTTCATCAATCATAGTTGTTTTCGTTTCGCCTTTTGTGTTTGTCCAACACACAGTACTAAAATGAATTACCATGTAAATAAACAAACTATTTTATATTTAAAGATAATTTAATTTTATAAGGAAAGGATCGATGATACGGAAAAGAATTGATGATATAATAGCACTAAGAACAGAAAGACAATTCGTCCCTGGTTTGCTTCTTGGTATGTATGCAATGATAATGTTATCTCTAATAATGGCCAACATGACAGTTGCTATATTTGATGATTGGAACCTGGACCCTTACAAAGGACTGATAACAATATACTGGTTCATTGTTGGTACACTTACATTTGGTAAATTAGTAATAATATGTCATATACAGATGTTTAACCTATTATCAAAAATAACCCAAGGTATTATTAATAAATCAACCATGAGATATTACAAAAAGCATAAGAAGGACCCACCTACACTAGATAAATTCAGTAAATACCAATACAAGATATTCGGGTGGTGGTGGAGATTTAATCCAGAACTACGTAAAAAGATGCTAATATGTATTGTATTATGTTGGTTCTGTTATGCAATATTTGCACGTACAGAGTTGGCTGAATGGTTTGCAGATATTATTATTGTTATGTCACAGGTCAACATCTGGGATACTTTGAATACTAATAGAACCTAGCATCACAAACATATTTTTTTCTTGTAAGTTTGACGTTTATGACTATAGCACCAAAATCCTTATCCTGCATGAATGCCTTCATTTCTTTGTCTGAGGCCCAGGCGTTAGTTTTTATTTGAATCCCATAAAGTGTGCCTTCTTTTATACATAATCCATCAAATATACCCCATAAATCAATCTGATATGTGTGTAAACCGTTGGTCCTATAGTTCTTATCCTTCCTAATTGTGTGTGGCTTTAACCAAATCCAATCATAACCCTTACTTAATAACCACTTTACGGCCTTGGCATTGCTAGCCCTCATCCGTTCACGGTTATTCATCTACTATGGATTCTCCCTTATACCAGGAATGGTGGTTCAACCTATGTTCTCTAATGTCTTTTTCATCACCAAGTGGTGTTCCACAGAGTTTACATTGCATCATTTCTTTTTATGGTAATACTCCTTCATGTATTCGTTAATTCTTTTCTTATTGGCCCGGTTGTATTTCTTCTGTTTGGCTAAGATCTTCTCTCTGTTTAACTTGTAATATTTCTTGTAATATTTGGCGTGTTTTTCTTTATTCTTTAAGTAATATTCCCTGGAATATTGTTTTCTATTTACCGTCGTCATACTCATTCTTCATGTCCTTGACTTTATCGAATGCCTTTTGTATGACTTCATCTTTTTGTGTTTCTACAACTTTCTTAAACTCATCCAAGTCTATGTTATGCATATTTTCTCTAATCTGAGCGTCTAATTTTGTTGCTGCTGGATCTCCTTGTGTCTTGAATGGGTTCTTTACAGCGTCAAAGAAACCTGTAAGCATTGCTTTCTGGGTTGAGTTTTTATGTTCATTTATACCTTCAGCAATCTCATGCCAATCTTCATTAGTTATACTTGGGCATTGTTTTTGTCTGATATAATCTAAAAGTGCGGCTCTAACTTCTCTAGGTAGTTTTTTTGCAATTGATGTTGAAACCATGATTGTTGATGCAACAATAAATTTTTCTCTATCAGTAAATGTCATTGTTCATCCTCCTCTTCTTCATCATCTTGATCCCGATGTCTGTATGGTATCCAAATCTTTCCGTGCAATTATTATTTTGTTTCATTGTAATATATATAAAATTTAATTTTATGGGTTTGCCGCTTCATGTTCTGCT
>Ga0310342_100000453_pt1 | contig 22927 bp, 23 predicted proteins | sample S15DNA20500_MG_FD_206155 | JGI IMG/M metagenome (GOLD analysis project Ga0310342, IMG submission 206155) | Marine microbial communities from station ALOHA, North Pacific Subtropical Gyre - S1503-DNA-20-500_MG | ecosystem: Environmental > Aquatic > Marine > Oceanic | place: Pacific Ocean: North...
GGCAAGTTCAGCCGCCAGATCGGGGATTACACCAGCAAGGGTCTGATCGCGTTGCTCGAGAAGAAACCCGACCTGCCGCTGTGGAAATCGGTCGACCCCTACGCCTACCGTGATCGGCTGACCCAGCCGAAGTTGATCATCAACGGCACCAACGACCCCTACTGGTGTGTCGACGCCCTGAACAACTACTGGAAGGATCTCGTCGGGCCCAAGTACGCCCTGTACATTCCCAACGCCGGACACGGGCTCCAGGGAGGCGAACGACAGCTGCGGGCGACCCTGGCACTGTTCTTCCGATCGATTGCCACCGGTCAACGCATGCCGCGGATCGTCTGGAAGCACGAGGACCAGCCGGGCGGGATTCGTCTGGAGGTCACTTCGGACCCGGCGCCCGTCGCCGGGAAACTCTGGTCGGCTCGCAGCCGGACGCTCGACTTCCGCAAGTCGAAGTTCAGCTCGACCGAACTACAACGGGACGGGGAGCGGTTGTACGGAGACGTGCAACTGGAAGCCGACGGCCACGTGGTGCTCTATGGCCACTTGATCTACCGGGTCGGTGATCTGCAGTACGGCTTCTCGACCCAGGTTCGGGTGAAATAGCGGGAGCGGCGGGGTCAGCCCCCGCCCGAGGTGGTGTCGGCTTCAGGGATCCGCTCCGGCCAGCCGGGGATCTCCTCCGCCAGTTCCACCCCGCCGGTGGCGGCGGTGAGGACATCGACGAGCGAATCGGGTGGGGCCGGGTTGCCGGGCAGGGCGAGTCCGCAGGTCTCGACCGCCCCGGGACCCGTCACCCATTCGATCTCGGGAAACCGTCCGCTCAACTCGGCTAGCCGGTCACCGCGATCGGCGATGTCGAGCCAGACCGGCAGCGGTCGCACCATCAATCGCTCTCGGAGCTGGTCGAACGTGAGTTGCCAGTCGGGGTGGCGGGTCGATCCGGCGATGCGGCAGACCGGGTCCAACACAAAGCGTCGGTACCAGCAGCCGGGGTGGGGCACCCGGAGACGATCGTCCGCGAGCACGAGGTCGCCGCAGGTGACCAGGTCGAGATCGACGGTGCGGGGGGTCCAGGTGGCGTGGTTGGAGGGCCGTCCCAATTCGATCTCGACCTCCTTGGTCGTTTCCAGCAGCCGGCTTGGCTCCATCGATGTGGACAGGACGGCCGCGGCGTTGAGGTAGGCGTCGCCGGCTTCTTCACCGACCGGTTCGGTGACGAAACAGCGGCTGACGGCCGAGATGCCGATATCGTCATGGGCGGCCAACAGGTCCAGCGCCGCGGCGAAGGTACCGCCCACGTCACCGACGTTGCCCCCCAGGGCGACCAGGCACTCGGTCATCGCCGTCGGACTCCCGCTCGGGTTGTTGCCGTCTCACGTCGTGGATCATCCTAGTCGGCATTCTCGGACCGCTCAACGGGCCGACACGAGATCACCCGCCGGCAGTCGTTGCAAACAGTCTGGTGTTGGTCGAGCGGTGCCACCGGTGATATAATCCGCGCCGTCGCTCAACCGATCACTCTAGCCCGCGAGGACGATTCGCCCATGGCCAAAGAAGAGGCCATCGAAGCTGAAGGCAACGTGACCGAGGCCCTGGCCAACACGCAGTTTCGTGTCAAACTGGACAATGACCACGTCGTGATGTGCCATGTCGCGGGCAAGATGCGCAAGCACTTCATCCGCATCGTCCCCGGTGACCGTGTGATCGTCGAGATCTCACCCTACGACCTCAACCGCGGCCGAATCGTTTATCGCGAGAGGTAGCCGGTCGGGGTTCGGCGGTGTGTGTCCGGAACCGGTGAGGGGCGTGTGAGCCGATGTCGCGGGTTCAGCTGTTCACCGACGGGGCCTGCCGGGGCAATCCCGGCCCGGGTGGCTGGGCCTTTTTGCTGAAACACCCGGCCTCCGGTACGGAGAAGGAGGTGGCCGGCGGCGATGCGGCGACGACCAACAACCGCATGGAACTGCAGGCGGTGATCGAGGGTCTGCGGGCGCTGACGCGGCCGTCGGAGGTCGAGGTGATCACCGACAGTGTCTACGTCGCCAAGGGGGCCTCGGAGTGGATGCCGGGCTGGAAGGCCAATGGCTGGCGACGTCGCGAAGGAAAGAGCTTCAAGCCGGTCAAGAACGTCGAGTTGTGGCAGGACATGGATGAGTTGCTTGACCGTCACGACGTTCACTTCACGGTCGTCAAGGGCCACAGCGGTCATCCCGAGAACGAGCGATGCGACGAGCTGGCCGTGGCCGCATCCCACGAGTTTGACCCGGCCGACGCCTGAGCCGGGATCACGGCGACCGCGTGACCGGCCAACTCGTTAGGATGGTTGACCACGTCATCTCCAGCCGTGCGAGGTCATGGACGAGTCTCCATTGCAGACCCAGGTGAGGTTTCTGCCCGGTGTGGGGCCGGTCCGCGCCGAGTGCCTGCAGCGGTTGGGGATCGAGACGGTCGAGGACCTGCTGTGGCACCTGCCCCGGGACCTGGTCGACTTGACCGAGGTGCGCGGGGTGGGAGAACTGGAGCCGGACCTCCTGCAGACGGTGCGGGGAGAAGTGGTCGAACTGGACGATCGCAGGATCTCGGGCGGCCGGCGGATGGCGGCGGTGGTCATCGACAGCGGCGACGGGTTCCTGAAGGCCACGTGGTTCAACCAGAGCTGGGTGTTGGGCAAGGTCCGCCACGGTGACGCGATCCTGTTCTCGGGCAAGCCCAAGCGGCGGGCGGGCCGCTGGGAGATGACTCACCCGCGGATCCAGGTCATCGACGTCGACGATCTCGAGGCTCACGGTGGACTGCTGCCCAAGTACCCGTTGACCGACGGCGTGACGATGGAGGTGATGCGGCGGATCACCCGCGAGGCGGCCGACCGGTTTGTCGAGCACATCGGCGATCCGATTCCTGGAGCGTGGCAACAGCGGTTTGGCGTCGTCGGCCTGCACGAGGCGTTGGCCGGAGTGCATCGTCCCGAGTCGATTGATGGCTACATCGCGGCGCGTCGGCGATTGATCTTCGACGACCTGCTCGAGTTCCTGCTCGGGCTGGCATTGCGCCGCCGTGCGTGGCGACAGGCGGGCCAGTCACCGAAGCTGCCGGTTTCGGCCAAGATCGATTCGCGAATTCGGCGCCGGTTTCCGTTCGAGTTGACGGCCGGTCAGGAGCGGGCGGTCGGGGAGATCGCCGCTGACCTGGGTGACGACCACGCCATGCACCGGCTGTTGCAGGCCGATGTCGGGGCGGGCAAGACCGCGGTGGCCGTTTACGCGATGCTGATGGCCATCGCCGGTGAACACCAGGCGGTGCTGATGGCTCCGACCGAATTGCTGGCCAGGCAGCATTGGCAGACGATCGAGGGATTGCTGGAGGGCAGCCGCGTGGAGCGGGTGCTTTTGACCGGGCAGCTGTCGGCCGCCGCCCGTCGCGAAACACTCGAACGGATCGCCGCCGGCGAGGTCCAGCTCGTCGTGGGCACCCACGCGGTGATCCAGCAGGATGTCGAGTTCGCTTCCCTGGGGCTGGCGGTGATCGACGAGCAGCACAAGTTCGGGGTGATCCAGAGATCGCGGTTCACCGACGAGCAACAGGACGTTTGCCCGCACGTATTGGTGATGACCGCCACACCGATTCCACGCAGCCTGTGCCTGACCCAGTTCGGCGACCTCGATGTCACAACCATCGACGACCTGCCGCCCGGACGCCAACCGGTGGTCACCAGCGTGGTCTGGGACGAGGCGACCCGTGAGAAGGTGTGGGAGTTTGTCCGCGAGCAGGTCACCGCGGGGCGGCAGGCATTCGTGGTCTGCCCGCGGATCGATGCGGGCGAGGAGACCGGCGAGGGGATGGGGGTCGAGCAGACCTGGCAGAGGCTCCGCGAGAACGAACTGGCGGGGATTTCGGTCGGGCTGGTCCACGGCCGGCTGGACATCGACGAGAAGACCGCCGCGATGCAGGACTTCCGCGACGGGCAGACCCGCGTGCTGGTGGCGACCACGGTGGTCGAGGTCGGTGTCGACGTGCCCAACGCGACGTTGATGGTCGTTCACCAGGCCGAACGTTTTGGATTGAGCCAATTGCACCAGTTGCGGGGTCGGATCGGACGGGGAGCCTACCAGGGGTACTGTTTCCTGATGGCCGGTCGCCAGGACGAGTCGGCCGCCGCACGCCTGGAGGTGCTCGACCAGCACGCCGATGGATTCTCGGTCGCCGAGGCCGATTTTCTGCTGCGTGGTCCCGGTGATGTGCTGGGCGTACGGCAGCACGGTGAGTTGCCGCTGCGGGTGGCCGATCTGGTCACCGACCGCGAACTGCTCGAGGAGACGCGTACGATTGCGTTCGACCTGGTGCGGAACGGCGAAATCGACGGCGAGGAAGCGGGGCCGCTGCGTCGGAGAGTGCTGGAGCGGTTCGGCGAGTTGATGGAGTTGCCGCAGACTGGATGAGGTGAGACGATGGCCGCTTCCCCGGATGGAAGTGAGAGACAACGCTGATGTCAGACGAAATCACCCCGGTCGATGGCCAAGCCCCGGCGTTGCCCGAGGTTGGTGACGACTTGGTCGTCCCCGAACAGACGATCCGTTGCGGGGCCCTGCCGCCTCTGAAGTGGCGGGATCTGCCCGAACCGATTTCGTGGAAGAAGATGGTCGGCCCCAGCATCATGCTGGCCGGGCTGGCCCTGGGCTCGGGCGAGTTCGTGCTCTGGCCTTACATCACCTACAAGGCCGGGTTCATCTTCTTCTGGGCCTGCATTCTGGGCGTGTTCACCCAGTACTTCCTGAACATGGAGATCGAGCGGTGGACGCTGGCGACCGGCGAGAGTGCCATCACGGGGTTCTGCCGGATCAACAGAAACTGGGCCTGGGTGTTCCTGATCCTGAACATCCTGCCGTGGGCCTGGCCGGGTTGGGCCACCGGTGCGGGTCAGATGCTCAGCTGGGCGCTCTTCGGAGCCGAGGAGGTGATCGATCCGAAGACGGGGGATGTCAGTTTCACGGCGCAGTACGTGCCGCTGCTGGGGATTGCCGGATTGTGGCTGGTGGGGATCGCGTTGACGGCCGGGCCGGTGGTCTACAACACCGTCGAGCGGATCCAGATCGTTCTGGTCGGGATGATCGTGGTGATCGTGATCGGCCTGGGGCTGGTCCTGATCCGGGGTGATGCCGTGATGGCAATGGTTTCGGGCATCGGCAGCGTCGGGCAGATGCCCGACCTGGACGCGACCGGACTGACGTTCATCAGCCTGCTGGGTGCCCTGGCGTTCGCCGGCGCAGGTGGATCGACCAACCTGGGCCAGAGCAATTTCATCAAGGACAAGGGTTATGGCATGGGCCAGTTCATCGGCCGGATCACCAGCCCGCTGACCGGCCAAAAGGAAGCGATCGCCGACACCGGGTTCCTGTTTCCTGACAGCCCCGAGAACCGGCGGCGTTGGCTCGGTTGGTGGAGGTCGGCCAACATCGAACACGTTCTGTCGTTCCTGGTCACCTGCGTGATCTGCCTGTGCCTGATGTCGCTGATGACCTATTCGGTCTTCTACGACGCCCATGGAGACCTGAAACCCGGAATGGACCGCTACGGCGACGGGCTGGATTTCGTCTGGGGCGAGGCGACGGTGATCGGTGAACGGGCCACCGGGGGCGGCCTGCTGAAGATGGGCTTCCTGGTGATGGGCATCGCGGTGTTGCTGACGACCGAACTGGGTGTCCTGGATGCCACCGCCCGCATCTCGACCGACATCGTCAAGATCAACTACCTCCGAGATAACGACAACTGGTCACTCTCGAAGCTGTACTACCTGTTTCTCTGGGGCGAGATCCTGCTGGGCACGGTGATCCTGCTGGTCGGTTTCGACAAGCCGCTGGTCCTGCTGGTCACTTCGGCGGCGATGAATGGGTTCGTGATGTTCGTCTACTCGATCCTGCTCCTGTATCTCAACGGACGTATCCTGCCGTCGCGTCTGAAGATGAACTGGGTCCGGATGTTGGCGATTGGCTGGGCGGTGCTGTTCTTCGGTTTCTTCAGCTACAAGGCTGTTGAATTGGAGGTGTGGCCGAAGCTGTTCGCGAAGTTCTTCGCCACAGGAGCGTGAACCGACGTGGTTCGACCTGCTCCGGGCGTCGCTACGGGATCACGTCATCCAGGGCCGAGATGCTGATCACCTGGTCACGGCGAACCAGCACCTTCTGCCGGTTGGCTCGTACGCCGTGCGTCCGTGTTTCGAGGACATACAACTCGCGGGTGGTGGCTGCGTCTCGGAGGTCGTGGACGTCCGTGTTTTCGAGTACGAGATGGTGGGTGTCGAGTTCAGCCAGCGTTCCGATGTAGACGTAGGGGGCCTCGACGTCGATCACGACCAACCGGCCCTTCAATTCCGACAGGGCCGCATCCGGATCACTCATGGGCTACTCCCCGCTGTCGAATGATCGATGACTAACGCGACTCGCTGACCAGGTGGGCCTGGACGAAGTCCTCGTTGAGCGTCACACCCAGCCCGGGGCCGTCGGGGACGGTGATCATTCCATCGTCGGCCTGGACCCGTTCCAGGGTCAGTTCGTTTCGCAGCGGTTCATCCTCGACACAGTCCTCGAACAGGAACGCGTCGCGGCAGGTCGAGAGCCAGTGGGCACTGGCGGCGACGGTGATCGGGCTGGTGTAGCAATGATTGCAGAGTCTCGCTCCGATCTCCTCGACCCGGTCCCGCACGTAGGCCGAATCGGTGAAGCCGTTTCTGGAGAGATCGACCTGGTAGACATCCAATGCGTGCCGATCGATCAGCGGCCGGAAGCTCTCGCGGCCGCATTCCCCCTCTCCGGCGGCGATCGGCACCGGCGACCTGTCGCGGAGCCAGGCGTAGCCGTCGACGTCGGCCTGGTGCAGGGGTTCCTCGAGCCACTCGACGTCGAACTCGGCAAATGCCACCGCCCGTCTCAATGCCGTGCGGGCGTCCCAGACACAGCCGGCGTCGATCAACAGCGTCGCGTCACTGCCCAGTCCATCGCGGGCCCCGCGGACCAGGTCGATGTCGACGGCTTCGCTGGTCCCCATCGGTTCCCAGCCGAACTTCACCGCCGTGTATCCCGCCTCGACCCATCGTCGTCCAATTTCGGCGGTCTCGGTCCCGTCGGCCCCGAACAGGATCGATGCGTAGGCCCGGATCTCATCGTGCTGCTTGCCGCCGAGCAGTTGGTGGATCGGGGCGTTGTAGTGTTTGCCGGCCAGATCCCAGAGTGCCATGTCGACGGCGGCCATGGCGGCCACGGTGACGCTGGTGCGGCCGAAGTACATCGATCCGCGGTACATCCGGTTCCAGTTCCTCCGGATTGCCAGTGGGTCCTGGCCGACGAGCAGTTCGCGGAGCCCGCAGGCGATGTTGTGGCTGAAGGGGGCGTCGATGACCGCCTGCACCACTTCCGGCGACGCATCGGCCTCGCCGATCCCCTCCAACCCCGTGTCACTGAGAACCCGTACCAGTGCCACGTCCTGGCAGCTGGCTGTCTTCTCGGTGACCGATTCGACCCGTAACACCTGGCACACGACTTCTGTGATCTTCATGTAAGGTATGCTAGAGCATTCGATGGGCGGACTCCACTTTCCCCGCCACTGTCGAGGCGGCATAATGGGACGAGTCATGTACGAACCGGACAGTATCCCTGTTGGTGGTCGACGGCCCCGGCGCGACGTTCTGCAGGCCGGTGCCCTGGGCGTCTCGGCTTCGGTGCTGGCCGGTCTCGGCCTCGATCCGGTTCATGCTGCCGGTGACCTGCCCGGTCGGGCCAAGTCGGTGATCTACCTGTGGGTCGGCGGCGGGATGACCCACATCGATTCGTTCGATCCAAAGCCCGAGGCTCCCGAAGAGGTCCGGGGCGAGTTGACGGCGATCAGCACCCGGTTGCCGGGAGTCCAGTTCTGCGAGACCCTGCCGCGTTTGGCCACGGTGGCGGATCGCCTGGCCGTCGTCCGCAGTTTCTCTCACGACAGCAACGACCACCTGCTGAGCCAGGTCTACACGCTTTCGGGTCGCAAGGTGAACCGCAACCAGTTGTTCAGCGAACCCAACATCGGGGCCATTGTCTCGCACCTCTACGGCTCGCGGAACGGTCTGCCCGGATACATCGCTGTTCCCGGAATCACTCGTCCCGGCCCCCCCCCGCACAACCTGTTTGTCGGTGGCTGGCTGGGCAACCAGTACGCGCCGTTCTGCGTCGGCGGCCGTCCCGAACAGCCCGACTTCACCGTCGGCAAGAAGTTGGACAACCCGCCGTCTGAGATCAGCGAGGACCTGAGTCCTCGCGAACTGATCTATCCCGACGGTCTCAGTCGTGGTCGACTCGGTCGTCGCCTGGGGCTCCGCGAGGGGCTCAAGCGCGCCGCTCGTGAAGTCGAAAACGACCGCCGTCTGGAAGCGATCGAGGGCCATTACGGCAACGCGTTGAACATGCTGCTCTCGCCGAAGGTTCGCCAGGCGTTTGATTTCAGTGGCGAGTCGGTGGCGTTGCGAGACGATTATGGTCGCACGAAGATCGGCGGCCGTTGCCTGCAGGCGCGGCGGTTGGTCGAGGCGGGAGCGAGATTCGTGATGGTCGACTACGGCTATGATCCCGACTACGGCAACCTGTTTGATATCCACAACGCCCCCAGCCAGAATTTCCCGCACGTCTCGAAGATGGTCAAGCGGGGTTACAACGTGGTCGGTGTGGATCGTGCGTTCGCGGCGTTGATTCGCGATCTCGAGGGCCGCGGCCTGCTCGACGAGACGCTAGTGGTGTTCCTGACGGAGTTCGGGCGGACTCCCAAGATCAACAAGAACGGTGGCCGGGACCACTGGGGCGCCTGCGGCAGCATTTTCTTCGCCGGGGCGGGGGTCGAGTCCGGTCAGGTGGTTGGACAGAGCAACAAGCACGCGGGGTATCCCATCACCAGGCCCTACGGACCGGCCGACATCGCCGCCACGATCTATCACTCGCTGGGGATCGACATCGAGGCTCGGGTCCGCGACCGGGAGAATCGTCCGGTGTCGGTGCTGGACCACGGCAGCCCGATCGAGGCGGTGCTGGCCTGATCGGGGAGCGGCACCGGATTCGCCGGTGCTACTTGAACCGGACCGAGAGGCCGACTCCGGCAAAGAAGTCGTCGGACGCGCGGTTCAGCCCGTGGCCGGCTCGGATGTCGAACTGCACGTCGTGGCTCAGCAGCAACGTGAACCCGCCGTTGAAGTAGTGTTCGACCTCGGCGGTGTCGGCACCGTTGGGCATCAGGGCGAACCATTCGGTGTACAGCCCGATGTCGTCGGAGAGACCGAGACCGACCGCGACTGACTGGGCGACTTCGACGTAGGCTTCGTTGGTTCCGTCATCGAGCCGGCGGTTGGCCTGGGTGCTGCCGGCCAACGAGATCTTGTCGTTGACTTCCCACGCGTAGATCAGGTTGAACCCCGGCAGCGTTTCGTCGCTGGTGAATTCGTTGCTGCCGGTGGGGACAGTCGATTGCAGGATGAGTGCCATCTCGGGGAAGTGGCAGTCCTGGGGTGTCAGGCCCAGCTTGGCCCCGATGTAGAGGTCTTCGGTACCCCCGACGGTTCTCCAGCCAGACCCGTCGTCGGTGCTCCTGGTGGTTGGAAGGAGGGCGAATCGCAATTCGAGCCAATCGGCACCGATGCCCCAACGGACCAGGGGTTCTCCGCCCGAGTGTTCATGGACTTTTTCCGTGCCTTCCTTGTCCATCATGAAGGTGTAGCCGGCTTCCAGTTGCAGCACGCCTCGGCCGACGGTCGAGGCGGCTTCGGTGAAATCCGGCCGGTCGGTGACCAGGGGGGCCTGCAGGTCGGGACCGCCTCCGTCGCCACCGTTTCGCCAGATCATCAGGGTGCCGGAGCCGTTGTCGTCATCGGGGAAGCCGAGATGGGACTCCCGGACCGCTTCGGACAGCAGGCTGGTCGGTTCGATCGACGTGCCATCCTCTTCGATCCAGACCAACTCGCCGGCCGTGACGATCGTCGTCGCCACCAGCAGCGTCATCAGCACTTTCAGTGCGGTTTTCATCGTACTGGTCGCTCCGTGACCATTGCCGTAGCCTGCCTGGCCGGGTGACGAGCCAGGATTCGGACGTGGCGAGGGTCTCGAGTCACTACGTGCGGTGAGCACCCGGCGCGCAGTCACCCCCTAACCGGTTTAATTCGTACAATCGGTACGATCCTCTCCACCGGAATCGCCGGTTTTTTGGCGAACCGGGAAAACGGGACGGCGTCGGCGGATGCCGGACCGGGCGGGTCGTCAGCCGGTCAAATCGCGCAACTGGCTTGGTTCAGCGATCGAGCGGAGGTAGACGGCCAATTCCATCTCCAGCGCCAGCAATCTCTGCCAAGTCTCGACCGCCACCACCATCTCCTCGCCCACCGTCCCGGACTCCGTTTCGACCGGTTCTGCCGGCAGACCATCGACGGCTTCCTCGACACCCGGCTGCTCGAGTTGTTTGAAGGCGTCGGCGGGCGTGACCGACACGGCGGCGTGCAGAATTGAGCCGATGCGGTCGTGGATGAAGGAGACCATATCCGAGAGTTGGGCCTGCTGGAGGGGCGTGAGTTGGCCCGGCAATTCGGGCGGTCCACCGGGGAAGAACTCGATCAGTTCGAGATCGTCGTCGGCTTGGAGTGGGAGATTGAGCGTGACACCGGGGGTGGTGTCCTGTTGTCGGAGTGGGCCGGCTGTCCCAAGGAACTCGGCGATCTGGGCCGGACTTCCGAAGATCAGCAGGCAGCGGCCGATGGCGATCTGGTCGCCGGGTCGCAGTACCCGCAACTGGACCGGTCGCCCGTTGACGCGGGTGCCGTTGGTGCTGTCGAGATCGGTGAGGATGACGCGGTCACCGTCTTCCTGGATCTTCGAGTGGAAACGGCTGACGCGTTCGTCGTTGAGCTGGATCGAATTGTCGTCCTCGCGTCCGATTGTCACCGGGGTTTCCAGCGACTCGAACACCCGGCCCCGCTCAAGTCCCTCGAGGACCTGGATCGTGATTTCGGTCATCGACCGTTCCTTCGTATGGCCCGCTCCGACAGAAGCGGGCCAACACCGACCCGTGTTCTCGTGCAACCGTCTGGCTGCACCGTATCACCGATTCGGCGGTATCGTCAAGAACCGCTGGTGAGGAAGTCAACCGGGATCGTGGTGGTCGATCAGTCGACGACCACCGGGGTGGCCTCTTCGATCTCGGTGATTTCGTGCAACGGTTCCTCGGCTCCGGGCATCGCTCCGAAGAACTCGACCAGTCGCCGATCGTATTCGACCGGATCGACCGATCGGGCCCGGTTGTGCTTGGCACAGGGAACGATCCACGGCTGGTCACAGTTGCCGCCGATCATCGCGTGCATTTTTCGGGTGACCTCTGGCGTCACGTAATTGTCGCTGCCCCCGGAGATCAACAGCACCTCCCGAGTGCCCAGCCGGGGGAGCCAACGCTCGATTGGAGTCAACGGGACACCCCGCCGCTTCTGGCTCCACCAGCGGACCAGGGCCAGGGTGATCAGGGAGTGCCACCAGGGGATCAAGTTGTAGACCCAGGCGGGGATCACCAGCAGAGCCCATCGCGGGGTGTGGAACTGCATCAGGGTGTTGGTGCCGTATCCGCCGTCGCTGGCGACGGCTTCGACCGCGGCGTTCTGGGCGGTGGCCACCATCGCCGCTCCACCACCCCGGCTGACCCCGTAGAGTCCAATCGGCAACCCGACCAGTTCGGGGCGGCCGGCCACGTACTCGATCGCCGCGTGCACGTCGGTCATCTCGGGGTCGCTGAGCCAGTGCAGTGGCACGTAGCCGGGCTGCACCTCGCTCTCGCCGTGGTTGCGGAAGTCGAAGGCGAGGATGTCGAAGCCGGCGTCGTAGAGGCCCCGACAGTAGGCCATCGCGGTCCAGTGCGAGCCCGTGAATTCGTGGCAGTAGACGATCACACCGCGTGGCGTGCGGTCGAGGTGATGGTGGAGGCTGCCTCGAAGCAGCAGCCCGTCGGCCGTCTCGATCTCGACACGTTCGGCTTCGGGATCCTCCTCGCTGGAGGGCACGTGGAACGGCGGCCCGTTCTCAAACCACGGCACGATGAGCCGGACGAGAACGACCTGAAAGACCAGCTCGAGCGCAATGAGCCCGAGAACGACCGATCCGAGAATGACCCACAACACGTTTGTTCTCCAACGCACCGACCACCATGTTCCGGCGGTCGGGTCCGATTGATATTGTCTACGCGTCGACTCACGGGGCTGAAGTCCCAGCCAGGCCCCGTCAGCCGGTGAACTCCGAAAGGACCAAGGAAATGTTCTGTCCGCCGAACCCGAAGCTGTTGGACAGCGCCCGTTGGACCGGTGCCTCACGAGCCTCGTTGGGCACGTAGTCCAGATCGCACTCCGGGTCAGCTGTCTCGTAGTTTCTGGTTGGTGGCAGCACGTTGTCACGAATCGCCAGCAGGCAGGTGATCGCTTCGACGCTGCCCGCCGCGGCGATCAGATGCCCCATCATACTCTTGATGCTCGAGACCGGTGTCGATTCGGCGTCGGCTCCGAGCGTGTTCCGGATCGCCAGGGTCTCGACCTTGTCGTTGACCTTGGTGCTGGTTCCGTGAGCACTGATGTACTGCAGTTCATCCTGGTTGATCTCCGCGTCCCGCAGCGCCATCTCGATACAGGCCGTCGCTCCACGGCCCTCGGGGTGGATGTCGGTGATGCGGTAGGCGTCGGCGGTCGAGCCGTAGCCGAGGATCTCGCCGTGGATGTGAGCATCGCGCGACCGAGCGTGTTCGAGTTCCTCGAGCACCAGCATGCCGGAACCTTCTCCGAGCACGAAACCGTCCCGGTTCAGGTCGAACGGTCGGCTGGCTCGAGCGGGATCGTCATTGTGGGTCGAGAGGGCCGTCAGCAGGCTGAAGCCGGTGACGCCGAAGGGATGGATCATGCTGTGGGCACCCCCGGAGAGCATCACGTCGACGTCGCCACGTCTGATCAACTCGGTCGCTTCGCCGATCGCCTGGCTCGAAGCTGCACAGGCAGTCAGGCAGTTCATGTTCGGACCCTGGGCGTTGAACAGGCCGGCCAGGTGCCCGGCTGGCCGATTCGGCTCTTGTTCGAGTTCGGCCTGAGATTCGAGCGTCTCCATGCCGTAGCGGATGAACTTCTCGATATCGACCGACTTGTTGTCCTCGTCGCTTTGGGACCTGGCGATCACGGACATGTATCTCTGAAAGTCCTGGCCCCCCTCGCCGGCTCCCAGGTAGACGCCGAATCGGGGCGGTTCGAAGTCGCTTTCGCCGAGCCCACTGTCGGCCATCGCCTGACTGGCGGCACCGATCGCGAAGAGGATGTTGGGACTGGAGTGTGTGAATCGGTCGGGATCGTCGATGTAATCGTCGATCGAATAGTCCTTCACCTCGGCTGCGAATTGCGTGGGGAAGTCGTCGGCAGGGAAGTGCGTGATGGGTCCGACCCCGTTGCCGCAGCGCCGCAGCGACGCCCACATCTGGTCGACGTCATTGCCGACGGGCGTCACGCAGCCAATGCCTGTCACGACGACACGACGTCTCATTCGTGGCGGTCTCGAGCAGGAACGGTGGGATGTTGGGGTGGGGTGACTCGGGCTATGTGGGGCCGCGGGAGTTGAGTGTAACAGGGTGAGGGAGGGGAATTGAAGGGTATACGTGTGAGAAGTTAGGCGGGCCGGGCGAGGGAGAAAGATTCACTCGTCCCCGGTTTTGTCAGTTTCCGGTTTCGCCGCGGTTGCCCGTCCGACTTCCATCACGCCCATCAGATTCATCGAGAAGACGAAGTTCTTCTGGTCGATTCCCCCCAGTTGGGGGTCCTTGTCGTCGAGGTGCACGAAGATGATCTCAGCCTCGGCCACCAGCCTCTCGCCCACCGTTGCAATCACCTCCACCGTGCCACCCTCGGCACGCTCGTCGAGCAGTTTCGCATCGTAGACCAGCGTGTCACCGGGCACGGCCCAACTGTGGTAAGTGACCTTGGGAACCTTGGCCAGGATCACGATGTGCTCGAAGTCGTGAAGGTCACCCAGCAGGATGCCGCCGGTCTGGGCCATGCCTTCCAGCATCAGGCTGGCCGGCATCACCGGGAACCCGGGGAAGTGGTCGTGGAGGTGATCCTCGGCCAACGTCACGTTCTTGATCGCGCGGGCCGATGTCCCCCTGTTGAGTTCCTCGAACCGATCGATCCAAATCCAACGCATGGGCTTACCGTACCGTTTGGAATCCGGCCGGGCGGATGTGCTGCCGGCGGTCCCGCCCGGACCATGTGCCGAGAACTCGGACGAGTGCTCACGGTCCAAACACGGGTCAGGCCTTCCGTGGTGTCTCTCAATCAACCGAGGATTCTGTCAGGCGAACTGGTGTCCACATTGCGGGCAGTTGCTGGCGTTCACGGCACATTCATGTCCGAGCGGGCAAGACTTCGTCGTCGGGGCGTTCTTAGCAGCGACGAACTTCACGAGCATGTCGATGGTGAACAGGTCCTGGATGTTCTCGACCTTGGGGTCCACGGCGAAAGCGTCGACATCGGCATGGGGCAGGCGTTCGCGGAGCTTCGCCAGGCCGTCCTCGGTCACCACTCCGTCGATGGCCAGACCGTCTCCCTCAGCTGCGAGGTTTTCCGGGAACAGTTCGCCGCGCTTGATCTTGATGTCGAACTCTTTTTCGAGGTTGAAGACGATGTCGAGAAAGTCGATCGATTCGGCTCCAAGGTCTCCGACGAGAGTGGCCGACGGAGTGACTTCCTCGTTGTCGACGCCCAGTGCGTTGGCCAAGACCTCCTGGATCTTGACAAGGATTTCTTCGTTGGTTGCCATTCCGACCTCTCCCAGCCTGGTAGTTGTTGAATTGTGGTGATCGGTAGTGGATCCCGCAGCCTACTCGATGATTGCCTCGGCAGTGGAATCAGAGTCCACCGAGCGTGAGTCCTCCGTCGACGACCAGCACGTGACCGGTGACATAGGACGCCTCATCGCTGGCCAGGTAGGCCGTTGCGTGTGCAATGTCATCGGGATTGCCCAATCGTCGGCACGAAATCTTCTTGACGATTTCCTCTTCGGCCATGTTGCGGATGGCCTCGGTCATGTCGGTTTCGATGAACCCGGGTGCCACGGCATTGACGGTGATTCCTCTCCGACCCAGTTCGGCTGCCAGGCACCGTGTTATTCCTTCGATTCCCCCCTTGCTGGCCGCGTAGTTGGCCTGCCCGGGGTTGCCGAAGTGTGAGGCGACGCTCGAGATGTTGATGATACGGCCATAACGTTGAGACATCATCGAACGGACCACGGCGTGACAGTAGTGGTAGACGCTGCCGAGGTTGGTGTCGATGACCGCTTGCCACTGGTCCAGGTCCATCATTGCCAGCAGGTCGTCGCGAATGATGCCGGCGTTGTTGACCAGAATGTCGATCCGTTCCCACGCCTCGAGTACGCCCTCGACGACCGTTTCGGCCGATTCCGGGTCCGACACGTCGGCCTGGATCGCCATCACCTCCCGTTGGTCCAGTTCGAGATCCTTGACCAACTGGTTGGCCGACTCGGTATCCGAGCGGTAGACGAAGGCGACCTTGGCTCCCTCGCGAGCCAGTTGCCAGACGATCCCCCGGCCAATGCCGCGGCTGCCGCCGGTGACCAGGGCTGTCTTTCCGGCCAACTTCATGGATCGTGCCTTCTGTGGTTCGTCGCAGGAGATCAATCGTGCGTCGGCGGGTTGCCGCTCAGACGGTCGTCTCCGGAGATTCTGCGGGGTCCTCGGCCACCGCCGCTTCGGGACGCCAGATCTGGCCGAAGAGGTCTCTCATGTGATCGATCGTTCTTTGATCGGCATCGGCCAGTGAGGGATCCTGGTCGGCGAGGTTGAACTGGTGGAGCGTGAGGCGGGCCGAGACGGCCGAGGCGTCGTCGACGGTGCCTCGGGCCTTGAAGGTCCACTCGCAGTCCTCTGTCTTGTGGACCGAGGCGGTGACGCACAGGGTGCGTCCAGGAGTGACAAAACTGTTGAACTTCAAGGCACGAGCCTGCTTGAGCAGGACCGTGCTGTAACGGAAGTCCTCGGCGTCTCGCATCAGCCATGCCCCGGTCTGGATCATCGCTTCGAGCATCAGCACACCCGGCAAGACGGGAAACCCCGGAAAATGATCCGCCAGGTACTCCTCGGCCAGCGTCAGGTTCTTGACTGTCGAGATCGACTCTCCTCGCTCCAGAGAGACGACCCTGTCCACCAACGCGAAACGCATGACGTCTCCGAGTGAACCGTGACGCGGTTCGAGAAATCCCAGCCTGAACCCAACGCCGAAATGGTCGTGGAAGATCCCAACTATAGTGCCCCCTCTCGAGCTTCTCAAGCGGCCCGAAGATGCTCGGGGAGACCGGTCGGTTGTCTGGGGTTTGTTCTATCGAGCCGCCTTGTTCGTGCCGCGGGCCTTGGCTTCAGACGGAGATGGGACGACACGGTCCAGGCCGAGCGGATGGCGGCCGTTGAAGAGGCCCGCTTGGCCGGTGGTGGGGATACTGTGATCCGGGTCGCCGGTCGCGGCCGATTCGATTTCCGGTCGGTGAATCGATCGGTGGGCCTGCTCGTTGGCCCGTTGCCTGGAGATCGACCGTGCGGCAGCTCGAATCTCAACGGCACTGAGTCGCCTGAGGTGAGCCAGTTCGGAGAGCGGGCCGAGAATCCGGACCACCCTCGCCACGGTGCCCTGGAGCAACACCACTTCCATCAGGTCGCGACGCATGCCCGACAACGACTGGACATGCTCACGGATGTCCCGTTGCAGGTCGGTCAGCACTTCGAGTGCTTCGACTGCGCTGGCGATGTCTTCTGAACGGGTCCTGAGAGATTCTTCCAGTGCCAGGAGTTCTTCCAGGTTCTTGCCCGCGACGTCGACATCCGACGAATGGGTGTTGAGCGAATCCTGAAGGAGCACCAGTTGATCAAGAGTCGCGTGGGCCTCGTCGGTATCGTCACCTCCGTTGAGGATCGCATCTCGCAGCGCGACGAGTTGTTCGAACCGGTCGTGGGCCTGGTCGAGATCATCGGCGATGCCCTGCAATCGAGTCACCTCGGTCACGGCACGGTCGGTCCGTTCGACTCCCGCGACCGCCACGTCACGCAACTGCACCAGCCGGTTCAGGGAGGCCATCGCTTCTCGGTGACCGGCACTCTCATCGACAAGCCGGTTCTGCAACGTGGTCAACTGCACCAGCACACCGCGTGCCTCGTCGAGCGCGGCTGCTTCGTTCTCGACCTGCTCGCGGAAATCGCGAATCGAATCGAGCGCGGTTCGGGTCGCGTCCAATCGGGCCGACTGGTCCGCCAGGCCGGACAACAGGTCGCTTGTCTCCCAGATTCCATCACCGGCACCCACCAACTCGGTCATGTCCCGCTCGACACGAACGAGGTGCTGCTGGACACCGACCAGTCGGCGAGCCAACGGTTGGGTCACCAGCATCTGGATCCCGACCAACGCCAACACGACCGCCCCGCCGGCGATCCACCAGGTCCGGTGCGTTCCGGTGGCCGGAACATCGACCGCGGTCGATTCGCAGTCGCTCGCCGAGACGGTTGCCGTGTAGGAGACATCGTGGTTCAGTTGCTGACCGTGCATCGCAGTTTCTCCTCGTCGGTGTTCATCGTGTTGCTGTCGCGGTCGGCGGTTGTCCTGTACCGCTGGGTGATCATGCGGTCCGTCGCGAGAAGGACAGGTGGGTGCGTTGACCCGCCCAATCCGCACATTCGGTCATCCTTGGCTCATGCGGATCCTCACCCTGTGTTCTCCAAGCTGTGTAAGTTCTGCAGCTATCGTTTTATCGCCACATTAACGACCGAGATTGTGAGAGATTCCGGGAAGGGATGGTGGTCGAGTAAATCGGTCAGATGCGAGCCGACCAAGCAGACTGGTAGGTGAAATCGGCACGAGTTGAATGACCGGACATGAAGCCCAATGATGGGGGTGGAGAGTGCGGCGGACCAAGGAGAGACATCGTGGAGATCGAAGTGCGGGGTGCGGAGGTCGGTGATATCCAGGTGCTGGTGGACTTCAATCTGAGGATGGCTGAGGAAACCGAAGGGAAGGCACTGGACGGTGACCGGTTGCGTGCGGGGGTTACGGCTGTCGTGTCGGGGACCGAGGTGGCGGGTGTTCCGACCGGTCGGTACCTGGTGGCGGAGATCGACGGCCGGGTTGTGGGCGGTTTGATGCACACCTGGGAGTGGAGCGATTGGCGGAACGGGGTGGTGTGGTGGTTGCAGAGTGTGTTTGTGGAGCCGGAATTTCGCCGTCGTGGGGTGTTCCGATCACTCTACGAGACACTCCGCCACGAGGCGCATAACGACGAACGGGTGGTGGGATTACGGCTTTATGTCGAGCGGGACAATCGCGGGGCGCAGGCGACATACGCTCGGTTGGGGATGTCCTCGAGCGGTTACGCGGTGATGGAGGAACTGTTCGCGGAGTCCGACGATCGGGATGAGCGGCTCAAAAGAGAGGCCGTATAACTGGCGGGGGACGCTCTGTTTGACGAGGATCGTGGAGACCGACCGAATCGGTGATCAGCCACAGGGGAGCCAGTTGTGATGGGTGACGTAAGAGATGATCAGGTGTTGGTGGGAAAACACACGCGGCGGGAATTTCGCCAACGAATGGACGGGGGGGAGTTGAAGGCGTGCATCATCCCGGTGGCTGCGACCGAGCAGCATCTTGAGCACCTGTCGATGGAGCACGACTGGCGGAGTTGCATGCACGTGTCGCTGGAGGTGGCCAAGCGGTTGCATCCGGGCGTGCTGGTGGCTCCGTCGATGAATATCGGGATCAGCGAACACCACATGCGTCATCGCGGCACGCTTTCGGCGATGCCGGGCAGTTGGCTGGCGGTGCTGTTCGACACGATTCGCAGCATGCACAGCGCGGGCTTCGAGCACATCCTGGTGCTCAACGGCCACGGCGGCAACGTGGCTCCCTGCCAGGGGATCTGGGGCCAGTTCCTGCAGCGGCTGGAGACCAACCTGCAGTTCCACAGCTACTGGGATTTTCTCGATGAGGAGGCGGTTTCGCCATATCTCGAGACTGGCCGGTTTCCTGGTCATGCCCAGGAATTTGAGACGGCGTTTGCCCTGGCGGTGTTTCCCGAAAACGTCCGCGAGGACGCGATGCAGGACCAGGAGGACAAGGAGCCGTTGTCGGCGACGGCCGAGAACGGAGCGGCGATGGTCGAGGCGATCATCACTCGCGTGGCGGCTCACGTGCAGGCAATGGTCGACGGCGAAAGTGTCGCCGACGTGCCGGCGTTTCATTGAGCCGTCCGACCCGTCACCTGCCCAATCGTCCTCGCGCCTGCCAGACCCGATGGGCGGTGGTCGGCTTCATTTTCGATGGCACCGATCGCCGGGAGGTCACCGGTCGGGCTTCGAGCGGATTGGAGACCTGGCGTCTGGTTGGTTGTTGGCCGGCTGCGGTTGCCCCGGGACCGGGAACCCCCGGGGTTGTTACGGCCATTCGCTGGTAGGGCACCACGCGGTAGCCCAGCACCGGCCGGTAGGTGGTTCGGGGGACTTGCTGGAGTGCGGGACGCGAGACCCACACCATGCGATAGGAGCCGCGGTCGACCCACTGAGTCTGCCAGGTCGTAATGGGCACCCGTTTGACGACCATCTCACGCTGGTAGATCACCGTCGGGCCGGTTTGTCGGATCGGCGTCGAGGGGTAGGCCACGCCGGGAGTTGGACGCATGGCGTAGCGAGCCGGGGACCGGGTTGTCGGCAGGGTCGCGGCCACAGGTGGAGCTGGTGGGGCCGGTGGAGCCGATTGAAATACGGGAGCGGGAAGGAATTTCTGTGAAGCGATCGGAGGCGTGGTGGCTGGTGGGGCGTAGGGGAGCGTGGTCTGCGGTGTCGGTCTGGCTGTGGTTTGCGGTGTCGGCTGCGGCGTGGGGCGGTAGGCAGTTTGTGGGGTGGTGTGCTGGTTCCGGGTCTGCTTGGGGTGGCTGCAGCGAGGCCGACAGCGACAGTTGCTGCCGTGGGTTTCGATGATCTCGACGTCCCCGTCGCGGTCGCGCTTGAGGAAGTCGAAGATCCCGGCGGGTGCCATGTCGGGTATGGCGACGACCACCAAGCCCAACAGAAGCGGGAAAACCAGGGTTCTGGCCGTGAATCCCATCGGCCGGGCATTGTCCTGTTTCGGGTCCAGCGACATGTCAGCCACTCCGTTGACGGACCGAGAGACTCGGTGAATCGACGATTCCCCCTCCGTTGACTTATCGGCACAACCGGCAAAGTCGCCTTAACCGGTTTTTTCGGAATTGTCGGGTTGCCGCGATCTCGGGTCCGTCCGACGACGGGCGGATGTCACCTGGAACGAGCCGGATCGGGTTACGGCTGGATGGTGAATTCGCGATAGCGTGTCCCAGCCGGCGTGGACCCGGGTGATTTCCCGTCGGTGATATCGACTTCGAAGGGTCGTTCGAGGCTGTTGCCGGCGAGGTCTTCGAGCACGCTGCCGACGGCCAGTCGGTAGCGGCCGGACTGCCAGGACGATTGCGGAGTGAACGTCCAGGTCGACTCGTGGTCGGTCGTCTCGATGGCACCAGCCACGGGCTGACCCGCAGCGGTTTCGACTCGAACGTCGCTGTGGAGCAGTGCCCAGTCGTGGGGGCTGCCGAGTCCGCAGACGAGTGCCGAGGAGGAACGGGCCGCCGGAACGGTGATCTTCCACTTGGCCAGCTCGGGTTGTTGGTGATCGGCGGGGCCGGCGGTGAACTCACGGGTCACGGCGGCGCCCAGCGGCGTACCGCGAGCCGAGGGCCAGTCGCCCGAGATGCTCAGTCGGTACCGTCGACCTTCGGTGAGGATGGCACCGAGTTCGACGTTGAGATTCACGCCCTGCTTGACCCGGCCGGGATGAAACCACAGCGTCAGCGTTCGTCGGTCCCGGGACCACAATTCGGTGTGACGGAATGGCCGTGGCACCGGGCGGTTGTTGTCGAGATCGTCCAGCCGGAAAAAATCCCAGATCTCACCGAGCTGCATCGGTTCGGAGAAGACGATGTAGAACTTCAGGTGGTTGGCCGGCAGGACAGCGGAGGTGGGGTAGAGCGCGGCGACGGTGGGAGCCGGCGCGGCCTCGGGAGCCGGCACCCGGTAATGGCACTCCAGGGTGTCACCGGCCAGATCGTGTCCCAGTTGCGGCAGGAAACGGACAACGTAGTCCTGTCCGGCCAGCAGGGGAAACGACGGGGCGAAACGGATCTCGCGGTCCGAGACCCGCTCGATCGATCCCAGCAGGGGGGCCTCGGCCCGCACTTCGATGAGACCCTCGAGTCGGTCGCTGTTTTCCTTGCCGAAGGCGGAGTCGACCGAACTGACCACGATGACGATCCGTGTCGGATCGTCGGTCTCGGGTTGGATCGCCAGCGTGAAGTGCCCGTCGGAGGACTCGAGTTCGTCCGGGCTGACGGGGGTAATCGGCGTGGTGTGTCCGGTCTCGGGGGGCCTGGAACCCGATCCGCAGCCGGTCGGACCCGGGAACGAGACGACCGCCGCAAGCAGCAGGCTCGCGGCGGTCGTTCGTCTGGATACCGGGAACAGTGTCATCGGCGGTTACGGCAGGACGGCCGATTCGAGGCTGAGTTGGCCCTTGGTGTCCCGGAGCACGACGACCTTGTCGTTGGCGAACTGGTCGATGTGCTTGACACCGAACAGCACGTCGAGGACTTCCATCCCTTCCGGACCCTTCTGCTTGGCGAAACGTCGCGAAGCTTTTTCATCGGTGTCATTGGCTCCGAGGTACTTGACCACCCTGCGGGCGGCCTGATCGTTGGTTTCCTTGGCGCCGAGGTACTTCATGTCGACACGGCAGCCCCAGTACTGGCTGGGTCCGAACCGTCGGTTCTTGTTCCTGTGGTGGAACCGGTCGGTGTTGGTCACCAGCCAGCTCTTACCGCCCTTCTTGTAGATGAACATGTCGACCGGCCGGTTGCCGCTGCCCAGTTCGACCACGCTGGTCCCCTTGATCTTGGCTCCGTCTTCGAGACCGTCGACGGGGAATTTGGCGATCGGGGTGCAGTTGAACGAGCCGACGATGAAGGTCTTGCCCTTTTCCTGGACCGGGATGAACGACTGGATCGGCGCCCGGGTTTCCCAGCGGCCGTGGGCCACGTGGTAGGTCTCGGTGCTGTAGACCGCGGCGGAGTTGCCGTGTTCAAGCGGAAGTGGAATCGAGTAGATCTTGCTGGCGAATTCGCGGCCACTTTGCCCGGCGGCCAGTACCCGACTGCCAGCCAGCTTCACGCCGGTGACATTGCTGACCTTGGCCTTGCCATTGCCGGGCAGGGTGACCCGGACGTGGCGGGACTTGGACAGGTTGACGGCGGCCACCTTGCCGGCCCCGTCGATTGTCAGCACGGCACTGATGCCGTCCTGCTTGCGGATCACCGAAAGGTAGATGCGACCGTTGATCCGGTTGACGACCATGTCGACGATCTGCACGCCGGCGGCCTTGGTCCCCAGTGCACGGGCGATCAGCTGATCGACATTGTCGATCCGTTTCTTCAGAGGTGTGGCCGACCCGGTGTCACCGGTGTCGATGGCCACGATCGAACCGTTTCCACGATCGGCGATCAGCAAAACGCCGTCCGTCGCGAAGCTCATCCGTCCGATCTGCTGAAACTTCAGCCCCTCGGTTTGTACGTTTTTCAGAAGCCTGTCGGCACCCTTCTTCTCGGGGGCTGCCGCCGAACCGGTCATTGCCATAATGCCGATGCTCAGCACCAGGCCGACAACCGAAAGGGTCGCGGTCTTGCGTGTCATGTCATGTCTCCCGCTCTCAGGATGTGGGGAACGCGTGTCTGCTGGAGGAGTGTCAGCATACCCAGGTCCGGCCGAATCGTCCACGATCCGAAACCGGGACCGCCTATCCGGCTGCCGAGAT
>Ga0310342_100000454_pt1 | contig 22919 bp, 20 predicted proteins | sample S15DNA20500_MG_FD_206155 | JGI IMG/M metagenome (GOLD analysis project Ga0310342, IMG submission 206155) | Marine microbial communities from station ALOHA, North Pacific Subtropical Gyre - S1503-DNA-20-500_MG | ecosystem: Environmental > Aquatic > Marine > Oceanic | place: Pacific Ocean: North...
GGAACTCGAGGATCTGGGATTTTCGGCGGAGCGGGTCCAGGGTTACTTCGACATGATGCCGCAGCGCTACTTCACCGCGCACTCGCCGCGGCAGATCGCACGCCACGCCCGGGTGGTGTTGGGCACCGCCTCGAACCTGCAGTTCGCGACCGCGCGGCGCGAGATGCGGGGTGGCTTCACAGAGTTCATTCTCTGCGCTCCTGACGTTCCCGGGCTGTTCGCGAACGTGGCCGGCACCCTGACCGCCCAGCACATCAATATCCTGGGGGCTCACGCTTACACCACGCGCACCGGCCTGGCGCTCGAAAGCTACCGTGTCTCCACGCTGGCTGGCGGTGACGATGAGCGGCTGCTTGGCTGGCAAGAGTTCGAGGCGTCGCTAGGCCGGGTTCTTTCCGGGGAGGTGAACGTGCGCCAACTGCTCGGTCGCCGGGTGCGCCGCGGCGCGCCCGGGCGGTTTCCGAGTCGCACACCGGCCAGCGTGTCCGTCACCAATGACGAGTCGGACTTCTACACGATTGTCGACGTGGCGGCCGACGACCGGCTCGGGCTGCTGCACGATTTGGCGCGCACGCTCACCGAGCACGGGTGCGAGATCTACATCTCGAAAGCGGCCAATATCCGGGACCAGGTCACCGACACGTTCTACGTGAAAGATCGCGAAGCGCGAAAGCTCCAGGATGCCGCCGCTCGCGAAGCGCTGCGCCGCGCCCTTCTCGCCGTGGTGGGGCCGGCTGGGGAAGGTGGTGGCGACTAGCGACGGGACCTCGTGGGCTGCCGCCGTCGAGGGCTTCCTGGCCTTTTCTTCGGTCGAGCGGGGCCTCGCGCCGCGCACGGTGGAGGCCTACGCCCACGACCTGTCGCGCTTCGTCGCCCACCTCGAGGACGCCCGCGTGCCGCGTCTTTCCCGGCTTCGGCGCGGGCACGTGACCGGCTTTCTCGAACGGCTCGAACGCGAGAAACTCGGTGCGCGCAGCCGGGCGCGGGCGCTGGTGGCGGTGCGCCGCTTCCTGCGACACCTGTGCGCGATCGGAGTTCTCGACACGGACCCGACCGAGGGAGTCGAGCGGCCGCGTATGGAGAGACCGCTGCCTCGCCTGCTGCGCAGCGATGAGGTGGCGGCGCTGATCGATGCGGTGGATCCCGGCACGCCCCTCGGCCTGCGTGATCGGGCGATGGTCGAGGTCCTCTACGGCGGCGGGTTGCGCGTGAGCGAGCTGGTGGAGCTGCCCCTGGCCGGACTCGAGCTGCGTGCCGGCCTGGCGCGCGTCGTCGGCAAGGGACGGCGGGAGCGCATCGTACCGTTGGGCGAGTTGGCGCTGACTGCGGCCCGAGCCTGGCTTGCGGACGGTCGGCCCGTGTTCGCGCGCGCGTCGGGTCGCGAGTCCGACGCCGTGTTTCTCTCTCGGCGCGGCGCGATGATGACCCGTCAGAACTTCTTCGTGCGGCTGCGCGTGATCGCGGGCGCGGCGGGCATCGACAAGGACAGAGTCTCGCCCCACGTGCTGCGCCACGCGTTTGCGACAGACCTGCTCGAGGGAGGTGCGGACCTGCGCGCGGTGCAGACCATGCTGGGCCACGCGGATCTTTCGACGACCGAGATCTATACGCACGTGAGTCGGAAGCGGTTGCGAGAGACCGTGGAGACGCGGCATCCGCGCGGGCGCACCGGCCGGTGAGGAGTCCGGCGCCCTCCGAGCTGCTGCGGGGCCTGCCCGAGGCTTCGGCCGCGCTTGTGCGCCGGGTGCTGCGCTGTGCCGAAGCGCGCCAGCAGCGCGTCTACCTGGTCGGAGGGCCGGTGCGCGACTGGCTCATGGCGCGGCGGCTCCGCGACGTCGATCTGACGGTGGAACCGCGGAAGGGCGAGGGCGCGGCGGAACTCGCGCACCGGGCGTCTGCCGGGAAGCTTCAGGTGCGCGTTCACGAGCGCTTCGGCACGGTCACCCTGCAGGACGCGGGCGCGGTTCTCGATCTTGCCACAGTCCGCAGCGAGCGGTACGCGCGCGACGGGGCGCTTCCCACGGTCGAGGAGGGCACACTCGAAGAGGATCTCCGCCGGCGCGATTTCAGCGTCAACGCCATGGCGCTCCCTCTTTCGGCTGCGGCCCGCGCATGTCGGGTCGGCATCGTCGATGTGACGGGCGGACTCGAGGACCTGGAGCGCCGGCGTCTACGGATCCTGCACGCCCGCAGCTTTCACGATGACCCGACGCGGGCACTGCGCGCTGCGCGGCTGGCGCCCCGACTCGGCTTCGCCATGAGCCGGGACAGCCGCACGGCCCTGCGGGCGGCGCTGCGCGACGGCGCCTTCGGAGGCGTGAGTGGTGAACGCCTGCGGCGCGAGTGGGGGAAGCTCTTCGACGACGCGGCGGGCCAGGGCCTCGACCCCTCGCGCGCGCTGCGGCTGCTTCACGACTGGCACGTCCTCGGGGCCCTCGAGCCGGGCCTGGTGCTCGACCCCCGGGCTGTGACCCCGCTCCGAAGACTCGGTCGGGCGCTCGGCGAGCCGCCTTGGCCGGCGGGACGGCGCCGGGCTTGGGCCGCCGGGATGGCAGTGTGGCTCGCTCCGCACGCAGCGCCGCTGCGCCGCCGCGCGCTCGCCCGGCTGGCCGTCCGCGGGGAGATCGCGGCGCGAATCGCGGATTTCCCGCGCCGCCGGGACGCCTGGTTCCGGGCGCTCGAGCGGGCCCGGGGCCGCGGAGCGGTGGATGCGCGGCTGTCTGACTGCGACGAGGAGAGCCTGCTCGCGCTCCACGCCTCGGCGCCGCCTGCGGCGCGCCGGCGCATTGCCCGCTGGGCGGCGGAGGACCGCGGGCGCCGCGTTCCCCTCACCGGAGACGACCTCGTCGGGACGGGCCTGAAGGGTCCGGCGCTCGGCCGCGCGCTCGAGCGCCTGCGGGTGGCCTGGCTCGACGGTTCGGTGCGAACGCGCGACGAAGCCCTCGTCCTCGCGGGCGAGCTCTCTCGGCGCGGCCGCTCCCGGTCCTGAGCCGATGGGGTTCCAGCCGGGCCGGGTGGGTGGCTTCCCTTCGTCCACCGCGCGCTGGTGCTGCCGAGCTGGATTGTCCATACTCGAACTGAGTTCGCTCCCCCCGAACAGGCAGTTCCTGCTGGAGACCGGATGACGACGTCCGAACCGTCGGCCTTGGCGTACACCGACCCGTCGGCCTCGCCCTACGCGGTGAATCTCCAGGTTTTCGAGGGGCCGCTCGACCTGCTGCTCCACCTGATCCGCATCAACGAGGTGGAGATTACGGACATCCCCATTGCGCGGGTGGCCGAGCAGTACCTCGAGTATCTCGATGTGATGCGCGAACTCGATCTCGACGTCGTGGGCGAGTACCTGCTGATGGCGGCGACGCTGGCGTGGATCAAGTCGCGGATGCTGCTGCCGGCGGAAACCGACGAAGAGGGCGAGGAGGTCGACCCGCGCGCCGAGCTGGTGGCTCGGCTCCGCGAGTACCAGGTCTTCAAGGAGGTTGCCGGCGAGCTGGGCGAGAGGCGACTGCTCGGCCGGGACGTATTCGACGCCAGCGCACCGGGCCCGGTTCCTCCCTCGAGCGCTGAGCGCGACGTCGAAGTCGGCATCTTCGAGCTGATCGAGGCGTTTCGCAGCGCGCTGAAGCGGACCGGTCCCGCGGGCATGCCCCACGAGATCGAGGTCGAGGCCGTGACCGTCCGCGATCGGATGGTCGCAGTGATGGAGGCCCTGGGCGCGCGCGACAGCATCGAGTTCGACGGCGTGCTCTCTACCGAGGACGGCCCGTCGGTCCGCCGCGCCGTGATTGTGGCGACGTTCCTGGCCATTCTCGAGCTCACGCGGCTCGAGGTGCTGCGCATCTTCCAGGGCCTGAACGCAGAGGGTGTGCCGCGGGGTCCGATCCACCTGAGGCGGGTCTCCGATTCCGATGTCGGGCACTGGCGCGAGCGCATCGCCAAAGTGATGTAGGAGAAAGCGTGGACAGAGCCGAAAAACGACGCATCGCCGAGGCGCTGATTCTGGGCTCTCCGGACCCGATTCCGGCCGCTCGCATCGCCGACATCATCCCGTACTGCAAGCTGGCGGAGGTGCGTCAGATCGTCGACGAACTCAACATCGACTATGTGAAGCAGGGCCGGGCCTTCGAGATCACCGAGGTGGCCGGGGGCTACCAGCTGCGCAGCCTGCCCGAATTCGCGCCCTACCTCCGGCAGACGCTGACGGCGCGGCCGCTGCGCCTGTCCCAGGCCGCGCTCGAGACGCTCGCGGTGGTCGCCTACCGCCAGCCGGTGACGCGCGCGGAGGTCGAGCACATCCGGGGCGTCGATGTGGGCGCGGTCATGCGCAGCCTCGTCGAGCGAAAGCTGGTGCGAATCGCGGGTCACCGGGACGTTCCCGGACGGCCCATGGTCTACGCGACCTCCAAGCGCTTTCTCGAGGTCTTCGAACTCCCCAGCCTCGAGCAACTGCCGACGCTCCGGGACCTGCGGGAACTCGCCCCGGAAGGGGCGCTGGCCTTCGAAGCAGCCGCAGACGAAGAAGTAGACGACGGAGTAGGTGCTGGAGCCGACGCAGGAGCAGGCGCCAAACCCGATGCGGTGCCGCCCCCCGATGTCTTCCAGCCGGTCGCCCCGACCCCCGAGTAGGGTCCGGCTCCAGAAACTCCTGGCGGCCGCCGGGGTCGCGTCCCGCCGCGGCGCAGAAGACCTGCTGCGCGCCGGACGCGTGGCCGTGAACGGCGAGGTCGCGGAGCTGGGCGCCTCAGCCGAGGCGGACGTGGACGTCGTTACGGTGGACGGCGTGCCCGTCGCACGCGAACCACTCGCCTACTGGGCGGTGCACAAGCCGGTGGGCGTGGTCACGACCGTGCGCGATCCGCAGGGTCGTCGCACCGTTCTCGACCTCTTGCCGGGGGACGCGCCCCCGGTGCGTTTCTTTCCGGTGGGTCGTCTCGACCGCGACACAGAGGGGCTCGTGCTCCTCACCAATGACGGCGACCTGGCCCAGGTGTTGCTCCACCCCTCCCACGAGAGCGAGCGCGAGTACCGGGTGACGGTGGAGGGGCGGATTCCGGCGGGGGTGTTGGGACGACTCGGGGAGGGCGTCGAACTCGAAGACGGCAAGACGGCACCGGCGCGCGTGGGCCGCCCGCGTTACGACGCCGCGAGCGGCAGTTCGTGCTTTGGTCTCATCCTGATCGAGGGCCGCAATCGCCAGATCCGCCGGGCGCTCGAAGCGCTCGGATACCCCGTGGTGCGCCTCGTTCGCGTGCGCATGGGTGCGCTGCGCCTGGGCCGCCTGCGCACAGGGGCCGCGCGCGCTCTCGATGTGGAGGAGCGTCGCGCTCTGCTGCGCGAGCGGGACCGGCGTTAGCGGAGCAGCGCGACCGAGATCCGGCGGTCGTTCCAGTACACGTCGGTGGGCTGGGAGAGATCGACGTTCGCCGGGAGCACCGCGTAGCCGATCAGGCGTTCGCCCTCGGCGAGTTCACCCAGGGCTCCGGCCAGGACGCCGAGCTGCCGCGGGTCACGGGAGTCCGGGTGGAAGGCGACGTGCCCCTGCACGAAGGTGAAGTTCGCGCGGAAGTCGCCCGGCGCATCGGCGCGCACGGAGAAGACCACGACCGGACCGAGCGGGGGGGCGCTGAAGTGGTCGTTCAGCTGCGCCTCGAAGGCCCGGGAGTGGGCGATCTCGATGTGGAGCGCACCGTGCGACCCGCCTTCGAAGCGGGCCGGGAGGTTTTCCTGGCTGAGTCCAATGAGGAGCGCGAGGTCGCGCAACTCCGCGTCATCGAGAGCCGGCGGGTTTGCGGCCAGGGGGCGGGTGGCAACCGGATCCGGCTCGGCCGTCGCGCGGGGGGCGGAGACCGGCGGCAGGGCGGCCCGGTGCGCTTTCTCGGGCGGCGGCACCGCCGCCTCGCGGACTTCCCGTGCCCCGTCGACCAGGTTGTAGGGATTGTTGGGATCCTGCTGCGATTGGAAGATCTGCCACGCGTGCGGCCGCGGCAGGTAGGCGGGCCGGATGGGCGGCATGTCGTGGGGGTCGACCTGCTTCGCGTTCCGGCAGGGGATGTCCGTTGCCTTTTTCACGATGAACATGCTGCCGTCCGGGCACACGCCGGTGATGCTCGCGGCGGCGGGAAGTGCACCGAGCAGGCCGGCCAGCCCGACCCCGAGGAGTGCAGCGCACAGGCCACTCCGAGCGACGCCCCCGGAGCGCCGAAATCTTCGCTGGAGAAATTCGTAAAAATGCATGTAAATCCCGCGTTTTCGATCCATAGGGAAAGTGAATTCGAGTTCTCCGGAGCGCCGGCTGTGGGGGTGCGCCGGGCTCATCGCGGCACCGTGGCGTAGAGCTGGGTCACGTACCAGGTTCCGTTTTCGGAACGCACGATGCCGACTCCCGTGCGGTTGAAGGGCGGCGCGTGGAGGTTGCGGCGATGGTCGGGCGACGCGATCCAGTTGCGCAGGATCTCCACCGTGGGGTTGCTGCGGTCGGTGAGCCCCGCGTTCTCTGCCACCAGCGTGAAGCCGCCGATCCCCGCGGCCTGGATGCGTTCGAGCGGGTTCCGGCCTTCGGGGTTCACGTGCGAGAGGTAGCCTCGGTGCGCCATGTCGGCGCTGTGCGCGCGCGCCACCGCGTCGAGTTCCCGATCGCGCAGCAACGGAATCAGGTGCATGCGCTCCCGCTCTGCATTGACGGCTGCGAGCAGGCGGGTCTCGGTGCTGCCCCAAGGCGGCTCGACGCCTTCGCCGTGCGCGACGCCGATCCCGAACGGCGACAGCCACAGCGCAATGACGAATCCGAGCAGGAAGGCCATTCCTTGGATCGGCGTCCGGGGCACGGTGGGGACCTCGCTGCCTACGGTGTTGCGGTGTTCGGATCCCCCAGCAGCTCCTTGCGTGCCAGGCGTCCGTTTTCGTAATGAATGATGACGTCGACGTTTCCGTCGCCGTCAGAATCCTCCTCGCGACGCACGACTTGCTCCTGGGCATCGTAGTGGGTCGTGAGGTCGGGGTGGCCGTCGCCGTCTCGGTCGTGCTGGTCTCGAATCAGCCGGCCGTCGTCGTAGAGACCGATGCGGTCGCGGAAGCCGTCGCCGGTCGTGTCCTGTTCGTGCCGCGCGATCGCGCCGTGTTCGTAGTAGGTCCAGGTGTCGACCTGGGCATCCCCGTCGCCGTCGACCCGCCGGCGCAGGATCTCGCCCTCGCGGTAGCCCGTCCACGTGTCGATGGCGCCGTCGCCGTTCGTGTCTTCCTCCACCCGCGTGACCTGGTGGCTCTGCGGGTCGTAGTACAGCGTTGTTTCCGGTCGCCCGTCGAAGTCCTCGTCGAGCAGCTTGCGCACGACCTCGCCGTCCTGTCGGTAGAGCCACTGGTCCACGCGACCGTCTCCGTCGCGATCGACGATGCCGTCCGCGACCGCTCCCGGATCGCGGGACGGCGCCGAGACGGGTTCGTCGATGCGGCGTTCGGCGGGTTTACGCACCGGCTGCACCGGCTCGAGGGGGCGTTCCGGCGCGCGTTGGAGCGCGGCGAGTTCGTCTGCGATCGAGAGGCGGGCGCGCGTTTCGGGCGGCCGGCTCGGGGCGCCGCGCTGCGCGAGCTCCTCCTCCATGCGCCGGATGTTCTGCGTCTCGTAGTCGTCCGGCGGAGGCTGTGGTTGCGCCCGCGGAGCCTGTGCCCGGGGAACCGGAGGCCCCGGCTCGGGCTCGTCGCGGGCCTCGCTGGCCGCCCAGGCGAAGGGCGCGGCGATCACTCCCAGCGGTGCCGTGAGCCACTTGAAGATCAGCGGTTCTTCCTTGCCGGACTCGTGGCGGTCCTCGTCGATGCCGGTTCCGCCGATCTGGGTCAGCTTGCCTGTGGAAGGCTGGGCGGAACCTTGGCTGCGCGCATCGCTGCCGTGCGGTCCGCTGCGCGTGGTCTGCGAACCGCCGGGAGCGGCGGCGCCGCTCGGCAGGTGGGGCGCCGTCTCGCCAGGCAGGATTACGGCGGCTCCCATCCCGGTGTCGACCGTGGGTGTGCGGTCCATGTCTACGGCGCGGCGGCTGAAGTAGCAGCCGGGCAGGACGAGCGCCGCCACGGTCAGAACTAGGGCGAGTCGGCAGATGTTCGGCATCGATGACCTCCGCGTAAACGGATGATCCACCTGACGCTGCAAGTTCCGTGCTCATTCGCGCGGCGACCCGGCTTCGGTCGCTGGCACGGGACCCTCGGGGAGGAAGTTGCGCGCTGCCTGCCGAGCGCCTCGGGACGCGGGGGTGGGAAGGCGACTACCCTTCCTCTTCCCCTCTGCCGCCCAGCCGCCCGAGCGCGACGGTTGTTGCGAACCCGGCGAGTACCACCCCGGCCGCCGCGGCGAGCAGCGCGGGACCCGGGTTCCGGCCCTCCGGGAAGGGCCACAGGCCCACGACCGCGCCGAGCAGGAGCCCGAGGAGCGCGCCGAGGGTCGCTTTTTCCGCGTGCTCGAGCAGCCAGCGCAGCAGGTTGCTCACGCCGACCACGCCGGTCACGATTCCGAGTCCGAGCGGCACCACGACCCACATCGCGTCGACGACCAGCGCGAGGTTCGACCCGGCGCCCGACCCATCTCCCAGGAGTCCGAGCCGCAGCTGATCGATCGTCGTGAGGATCGGCTCGTACTGCCCCAGCAGCAGCAATAGGTAACCCCCGCTCACCCCGGGCAGGATCATCGCCGAGGAAGCGGCGAGACCCGCCAGGAAAACGAGCGGAAGGCTCCGTTCCTCTGCGCCGCCGCCGGCGCCCGCGGTGGCCCCCATGATGGCCATCAACACGAACGCGACGGCGGCGGCCGCGAACAGGCCGGGTGTCGCGGGGCGGGCCGTGCGCCACAGCAGCGGCACTCCCCCCAACGTGAGGCCGATGAAGAGGCTGTACATGATCCAGCGGTACGCCTGGACCAGGTCCTTCACGGTGCCGGCCAGCAGTAGGATCGCGATCGCGGCGGTTGCGATGATGCTTGCGAGCAGCACCAGCGAGCGCGGCCGAAAGCGGAGGGTCGTCACCTCGGCGATCCCGCTGATGAAGGCCGGGTAGACTCCGGCGGCCAGGAGCATCGTCCCACCGCTGATGCCGGGCACCAGGTTCGCGAGTCCCATTAGCGTGCCGCCGATCGCACCCCGCACGGCGAGGAGGAAGGTGGGGTGGTGTACCTCGGGCTGCTGCGGCTGATCCGGCACGATGACCTCCGCATTTTCCGTGAGTGGTGGGGACGCGGTACTGTAGCGGCGCCAGAGGGGGGTCGATAGTCGTGTGTGGCCGGTTCACGCTCACCACGCCGCCGGAAGAGATCGCGCGCGTTTTCGACCTCGATGCGGTACCGGAGTTCGCTCCGCGTTACAACGTCGCGCCGACCCAGGACGTGGCGACGCTGCAGGCGCGCGCGCCGGGTGGGCGAGAGCTTCGGATGCGTCGCTGGGGGCTCGTCCCCCACTGGGCGAAAGACCTGCGGATCGGCGCGAGACTCATCAACGCGCGCTGCGAGACCGTCGCGGAAAAGCCCTCGTTTCGCGACGCGTTCCGCCGGCGGCGCTGCCTGGTTCCGGCGGACGGTTTCTACGAGTGGGCCGTCGCGGGTCGGGGCCCGCGCCAGCCCCATCACATCCGGCGGCCCGATCGCGGCCCCTTCGCCATCGCGGGTCTTCACGAGCGCTGGCGCGCCGAAGACGGAAGCCGGCTCGAAACCTGCACTCTGGTCACGGTCCCAGCCAACGGGCGCCTGGCCCCGCTTCACGACCGCATGCCCGCGATCCTGCCGCCCGAGCACTGGGACAGCTGGCTCGACCCGGACGCGCAGGACGCGGCGAAGCTTCTGCCGCTGCTGGTTCCGCGCCCGGACGCCGAACTCGAGTTCACACCGGTTAGCCGCCGCGTGAATCGCCCGCAGTTCGACGACCCGGGTTGTCTCGCGCCCCCGCCGCCGGAGGGAACGGGTTGAGGCGCCGCCTGCGCCGGGCGTTGCTGGCCGGAATCGGGGGGCTCTACCTGCTGTCGGTTCCGTGGTACCGGAGCGGCGGGGAGACCGGCGGCAGTGTGTTCGGTCTGCCCGACTGGGTCGCCGTGGCGATCGGTTGCTATGCCGCGGTGGCCGTACTGAACGCCGCAGCCTGGCTTCTCACCGACATCGATGAGGACGGGACGTGAGCTTCGGCCAGCTGGGCGTTGTGGCGCTTGTCGTGTACGTGGCTGGGTTGGCCGGAATCGCGGCAGTGGCGCGGCGTGCGCGCCGCGACGCTTCGCCGGCGGACCACTTCCTGGCGGGCCGCGAGCTGGGCGTCTTCGTGCTCTTCCTGACCCTGTATGCCACGGCCTACAGCGGGAACTCGCTGTTGGGCTACCCGGGCGAAGCCTACCGCCGGGGCTTCTCCTGGATCATGGCGACGGGCTTCATGATGTCGATCGTCGTGGCCTTCCACGCCCTGGTGCCGCGTTTGCGGCCCGTCGCGGTGCGGGAGGGTTTCGTGACGCCCGGGGACTGGGTGCGTCACCGCTTCGGAGCCGAGCCCGCCGGTGGCGCGCTCCGCCTGGCGGTGGCGGTTCTCATGATCGTGGCCCTCGCGAACTTCCTGTTTGCCCAGCTCAAGGCGATGGGCGTGATGGCGGAGTACGTGACCGGTGGGATCGTCTCCTACGAGATGGGGATCGGCCTGCTGGCGGCGACCGTCCTGTTCTACGAGACGTTGGGCGGCATGCGGGCGGTGGCCTGGACTGACGCCGGCCAGGCGATCTTGATGCTGGTGGGTCTTTCGGCGCTGCTCGCCTGGCTGCTCGGCGAGGCCGGAGGTATCGCGTCTCTGAGCCAGGCGGTTGGCGCCGTCCGGCCGGAGGCGCTCGAGGTCCCGAACGCCCGGGAGAAAGCCAACTGGTTCAGCACGATCGTCTTGATGGGGCTCGCGAGCGTCGTCTATCCCCAGGCGATCCAACGCATCTACGCCGCCCGGAACGGCCGCACGCTGCGGCGGTCCATGGCGCTCATGACGTTCATGCCGATCACGACGACGCTCGTCGTGACGCTGATCGGGCTCGCCGCCATCCCGCGCTTCGCCGACCTCGGTGGGGTCGAGGCGGACTCGGTGATGCCGCGCCTCCTGGAGCAGTGGGCCGCGGCCGGACCGGCGGCGGAGGTGGCGGCGGTGCTCGTGTTCCTCGGCGCGCTCGCGGCGATCATGTCGACGGCCGACTCGGTGCTGCTCTCGCTCGGCTCGATGCTCGCCGAGGACCTGCTCGGGCGGGCGCACCGCGACGCCGCCGCTACCCGGCTCGGCAAGCGCATCGCCGCCGCCGTGATGGTGGCGATGGCGGTGCTCGCGCTGGTGGCCCGCGACGTGACGCTCTGGGGGCTGATCGAGCTCAAGATGGAGCTCCTCATCCAGTGCGTTCCGGTGTTCCTGCTCGCCCTCCACTGGCGGGGGCTGCGGGCCGGCCCGGCGCTGGCGGGCGTCGTCGTAGGAAGCCTTCTCGCGGTGGGCGGCGTCGTGTTCGGGGAGAAACGGCCGGCCGGCATCCACATCGGAGTCCTCGGGCTGGTCGTCAACTTTGCAATCGCTGCGGGTCTCTCGCTGCGTCGGTCGCGCTGAGCGCCGGACCGCGTGCCGATCAGGGCTCCGGGGGCCAGCCGGGGACGAGGGCGTGGGCCTTGCACAGCTTGTAGGCGTGAAGCGTCTGGCCGCTGAGGTCGGAGGCCTCCGGCGCGGTGGCGAGCCAACGGATGGCCGCCGCGGGCACGTCCATGGGAACGGCCTCGAAGTCCTCGAGGTTCTGCGCCTTCTGGTTGCGTTGCATCATCTCCGTGGCGACGGTGCCCGGGTCGAGTGTGAAGAAGCGCACGCCGGAGTCCCGGTGTTCGACGGCGAGCACGCCGGCGAGGCGGTGGAAGGCGGCCTTCGAGCCGGCGTAGGCGAAGCTCCAGCCGCCGCGCCCGGCGGGCGCCGGGGGATCGTACTGGCCGGCGTAGGAGGTGACGTTCACCACGGCGCCCTGCTTGCGCTCCAGGAGTTCGGGCAACACGAGCTGCGTGATTTGCGCGCCCGCCAGCACGTTGCCGCGCAGGTAGCGCTCGATGACCTCGAGGGGTGTGTCGAGAAAGGTGTCGAGGCTTCCGGGGCCCGTGGTCACCGCGTTGTTGATAAGCACGTCGATGCGCCCAAAGACCTCCCGCGCCCGGGCCACGGCTGCCTCGATGCTCTCGGGATCGAGGAGATCCATGCGAACGGGCAGGGCGCGGCGTCCGGCTTTCTCGATCGCAGCGGCGGTGATTTCGAGGCTTCCCGGCATGGCACTCGTGTCGCTCTTCTTGACCGTCCACGAGTGTTCGTAGCGCTCGCCCTCGCGGAGCGTGCGCGCGGTGACGACCACGTCGAAGCCCGCTTCCGCCAGTTGCAGGGCGGTGGCCTTGCCGATTCCGCGACTGGCACCGGTGACGAGTGCGATCTTTCGGTCCAGGGCGGTTTCCTCCGGCGGCATGATAGCCCGATCGGCTATCTCTCTGGGGGCAACCACCGGAGGCCCACGAGACCCCATTGAGCACTCCTGGCTCCAGGCCGGTCGTCGCCGAGGTCGGTGTCGTCCTCCTGCTGTGCGCCGTTGCGATCGTCTTCGCGGCGCCCGTGCTGTCGGACCTTCACAACTGGGGAATTCTCGACTGGGACCAGCATCTCTTCCACCACGGGGTTCCCCGCGCGACGATCCTGGATCACGGCGAGTTTCCGCTCTGGAACCCGTACAACTGGTCCGGGGTGCCGCTCCTCGCCAATCCCGAATCGCGGGTCCTCGCTCCGACCTTCGCGTTGACGCTTCTCTTTGGCGAGGTCGTCGGTCTGAAGCTCGAAATCATCTTGTCTCTCGTGGTGGGCATGCTCGGCGCCTACTGGCTCCTGCGTCACCTGGAAGCCGGGCGTCTCGGGTCTCTCGCCGCCGCCTTCGTCTTCATGCTCAACAGCTGGTACGCGGTTCACATGACGGTGGGGCACACCTGGGCGCTCAACGTCGCGTACCTGCCCTGGGCCGTTCTCTTCTACGTGAAGTCTTTCGACGACCTGCGCTACTCGCTCGCCGCCGGCATCACGCTCGCACTCATGGTGTTCGGAGGCGGAGTCTACCTCTTCGTCATGACCGCGTTGTTCATGGCGTTCCACGCGGCAGCCTGCCTCGTCTTCCGCCAGGGGTCCGTCGCTCGGCACGCCGCGGTGCTGGCAGCCATCGGGGGGCAGGCGTTCCTGCTCGCGGCCGTGAAGCTCCTTCCGATGACCGAGCTCATGCTCACCCATCCCCGTCCGACGAGCGCGGACACCGGCTACACGTTCGCCGCGCTCGGGAACGCCCTGTTCGATCGGAGTCAGACGCTCGCGTCCGCCTACGCGGAGCGCCCGGGAGAATTCCTGGGCTGGATGCACGAGGGCCTCTACGTGGGCCTCGTTGCGCTGGTTCCCTTCGTGCTGGGCGTCGCCCGGGGGCCGCGCCAGCGCGCGCCGTTGCTGCTCGTCTTGCTGCTCTTCGTGTGGATCACGCTGGGAAGCCACGCGCCGCTCAGCTTGTGGGGCGGGCTCCACGCGCTGCCGGTCCTGGACAATGTGCGCTTGACCCAGCGCTTCGGGATCGTGGCCGTCCTCGTCTTTGCGATCTTCGTCGGCTTCGGGGTCGAGGCTCTGAAGGATCGCGTTGCGCGCTGGACCTCGAGCGCCGTAGTCGGGACGGCGGTCGCGGGGGCGCTCGTCGTCGTCATGCTGGCGGACCTGGTTCTCGTGAGCAGCCCGATCTTTCGGGAGGCGTTCCCGATTCGGCCGATTCCGGTTCGCAGCCACTCCGACTTCCGCCAGATTTTCTCGTTCCCCGAATACGACGCGAAGGGCTTGAGGCGGGTGGATTCGAACCCGCTTTACAGCACCCTCAGCGGATTGTACCCGGCGTTTCTCTCCCACCGCGGATCCACCCGTGGCTACGAGGTCGTGCCGATTCCCTCCCGGGCGGCGTTTCGCCGCGGGGCAGCCTACCGGGGCGAGGTGTATCTCGACGGGACCAGGGGGCGCGTCGCCTTCGAGAACTGGTCGCCGAACCGGCTGGTGCTCGACGTGCGGGCGGAGGGTATGGGTATGGTGGTCGTGAACCAGAACCACGCGCCGGGTTGGCGCCTGCTGCGGCACGGGGCCGACGGAGCCGAGGAGAGCGAGGTCTTCGAGCGGGGCGGGTTGCTGGCGGTGCCGGTCGACGCCTCGGATCGCAAGCTGGAGCTCTCCTATCGCCCCACGAGCTTCGTCGTCGGCGCTTTCGTAACCGCGGCGAGCGTGGCCGGTCTCGCGGGGGCGGCGCTGTGGAGTCGGCGACGCCGGGGCGGTCGGTCGTCATGAGGTTCCCGGTGTCTGCCGCGCTCCTTGCGGGCCTGCTCGCGGCCTGTTCCCCGCCCGACCCGGGCCCGCCGGACGTGCTGCTCGTGGTCGTCGACACCCTGCGCGCGGACCACGTCGGAAGCTACGGATACGACCGCGCGACCACGCCGCACATCGACGCTGTGGCGGCCGACGGGGCCACGTTCGACGTGGCCTACGCTCCGATGGGAACGACCACCCCGGCGCACGGCGCGCTCTTCACCTCGAGGGAGCCGCTGGGTCTGGGACTGGTGCGCAATGGTCTCGCGCTCGCTGAAGAAGCCGTCACCCTGGCGGAGATCCTGGGTCGCAACGGCTACCGGACGGCTGCCTTCGTGAGTTCCTACCCCGTCTCGCGGCGTTTCGGCATGGGCCAGGGATTCGAGTACTTCGACGACGAGTTCTCGGTCGGGTCCTCTCGGGTGCTCGACACGACGTGGGAGCAACTCCCGGTGGCGGGCGGGTTCGACCGGGACGCAAGAGCGACGGTCGACGCGGCCCTCGCCTGGCTACGCGCCGAGGTGCCCGCGTCGCCCCTCTTCCTGTGGGTCCATCTCTTCGATCCGCACGGTCCGCACCGGCGCCCGCAGCAGTTCGAAGACCGCTTCCTCGCGCCGGGCATGTCGCCCCGGGAGCGGGTCATTGCGCGCTACGACGCGAACGTGCGCTACGCGGATGAGGCCATCGGGCGGCTCGTCGACTACTTCTCCGAGTCGCGCGACTGGGAGAATACGTTCGCGGTGATCGTTGCCGACCACGGTGAAGGGCTCTTCGATCACGGTTCGCAGTTCCACAACCGGACCACTTACGAAGAGGAGGTGAGGATTCCGTTCATCCTCCGGTGGCCGGGACGGATCGACGCCTCGTTGCGCATCGCACAGCCGACGCACCTGATCGACGTCCTGCCGACCGTGGTCTCCGCCCTGGACATCGACGCCGGAGGCGCCTCGTTCGATGGCATCGACCTCATGCCCCACGTGCGTCGCTCGGTCGAGCCGGATCTCTCGCGCCCGATCTTCCTGCAGCGCCCCTATTACCCGGAGAGCCGACAGGGTGCGACCGGCGTCGGCTACGGGTTCGGCGTGCGGCGTGGAGACTGGAAATACTTCGAGGCGGCCGACGAGGGGCGTCGAGAACTCTACGATCTCCGCGAGGACGGCGGTGAGCAGGCCGACGTATCGATGGAATCGCCGGACAGGGCCGAGGAGATGTCAGGCCTGATCCGGGAATGGCGGACCCGGCAGAAGGGAGGGCTGGCACGCTCGGCGCTGACGCCGCGCGACGAGGCCGCGCTCGAGGCCCTTGGCTACGGTGAACCGTCTTCGAGGTAGCCGAGTGCGCGGAGATGGCGACGGTCCTCGGCGTCGAGCTGCGCGCGGTCCACGGGCGGGACCCGGTAGCGCTTGAGGAGGTCCTCGAGCTGTGCGCGAAGACGGCCGGCTTCCTGGGGCGCCGGCGCTGTGAGGTCCACGTCGTCGGCACCCCGCCGGGTGAGGCGCCCATCCCAGGACGATTCGTCCTGCAACTCCGCCCGGTACTTGAAGTCTCCTTCGATCACGCCGATGCGGATCACCTTGGAGCCCTGGAGCGTGGCGAGATAGACGGTGCTCGAGCGCCGGCTGGCGTCCGGTGCGAGCAGGTCGCGCCCCGGAACGTCTTGCTCGGGCGGGGTCCCGAGCAGGAGCGACGCGAGGGTCGGGGCCACGTCGACGAGGGTCGCGACGTCGGCGCGCCGTCCGGGAGGCGAGTGGGGCGTGCGGATCCAGAGGGGCACCCGCAGTTGGGCCTCGCTGAGCTGCTCGCCGTGACCGAACCAGACGTCGTCTTCGCCGAGGGACTCGCCGTGGTCGGCGGTGAAGACGATCAGTGTCCGGTCCCACAGGCCGCGCTCACGGATCGCTTCGAGTAGTTTTCCGATCTCGCGGTCGAGGTGCATCACCTCGGCGTCATAGCCGGCGCGGTAGAAGGCGACATCGCGCCGTCCCTCGAGGAACTGGTAGTCGGGAATGCCCCCGGTGCCGAACGAGCGTCCGAGCACCGGAAGCTCGCGCTGCGCGTCCGGACGCGCGCGCTCGATCGCGAGCCGCTCGGCCCGCAGGGCGGCGGGCGGGGTGTAGGGCCCGTGGGGATCCTGATAGTGGACCCAGAGGAGGCAGCGCTCCCCTCGCTCCGGGAGGCAGAGGTCGAGGGCCGCGATGGCCGCGCGGGTGGTGTCGGGGCCACGCCGTTCGGGCATGGGCCGGGCTGCCTCGAGTTGCGGAAGCGTGTCATCGAAGTGGTCGAAGCCGACGTCGAGGCCCATTTCGCGGCGGAGCACCCAGTTGCTGACCACTGCCGCCGTGGACCAGCCCGCCGCTCGGAAGCGCCGGGCGAGCGTCTGGGCGTCCCCGGGGAGGGGCGAGAGATTTCCGGTCATGCCGAACACCTGCGGGTAGCGTCCGGTCAGCAGCGCCGCGACCGAGGGCAGGGTCTGGGCGGTCGGCGCGTAGGCAGCCTCGAAGACGGTACTCTCAGCGCCCAGTGCGTCGAGGTGGGGTGTCAGACCCAGGAGGGAGCCGTGAGCGCCGAGTCGATCCGCACGCAGCGTGTCGACGCTGAGGAGCAGGACGAGCTGCACCTCGGGGGTGCCCGGACCGCAACCGATTGCCAGCGCTGCGGCGCTGGCGGCCACGGTCCGGAGGCGGGCTAGTATCAGACCGCGGCGCCCCGTCATGAAACGGAAGTTACCACGGGCGGTCGATCAAACCGGATGACGGAACAAACGCTCGCGCGCATCGCGCTGGCTTGGCTCGTGCTGGGCGCTTGTGCGTTCGTGGCGCTGCGCGCACCGCTGGTTTCGCTTCCGCTCGAGCGCGACGAAGGCGAGTACGCCTACATCGCTTGGCGCATGGAGCAGGGCGACGTGCCCTACCGGGATGCGTTCGATCAGAAACCACCCGGGATCTTCGTCGCCTACCGTCTGGCCTTCGCACTCTTCGGTCGCAGCCCCGAGGCGATCCGGCTTTTTCTCGGCCTGTGGAGTGCCGTGACGGCCGGGGTCCTCTACGGGCTCGTCCGCGCCCTCGCGGGGCCGCTCGCCGCCGCCGGCGCCGTACTGGTTTTCTGCGCCCTCAGCGCGGACCCGCGGCTCGGCGCGGCTGCGGCCAACACCGAGGCGTTCCTCTGGCTTCCCTGTGTGTTGGCGCTGTGGCTCTGTCTGCGCGGGGGCCTCGGCGGAACGCGCGCCGCGGGCGCAGTCGCCTGGGCGGGGGCCGGCGCGGCCAGCGCAGTCGCGGTGGCCTTCAAACAGGTGGCTCTCACCAACGCCGCCTTCATCGCGGTGCTGGCGTGTGCGCTTCCCGCTGCGGCCGGCCCGAAGCGGGTTCCGCTCCGCATCGCAGCGCTCGGTGCCGGCGCGCTTGCGGTGGTTCTCCCGATCGTCGGGGTGTTCGCCGCGGTGGGTGCCTTCGATGCGTTCGCGGACGCGGTCTGGTTGCACAACCTCGAGTACGCTGGGCGCCGCTCGTTGGCCGAAGGCTTCGACAACCTGCGCTACGCGCTGGGCGAGCAGGCGCCGAGCCTCGCTCCCGTCTGGGTCCTGGCCGCGGGGGGACTGCTGGGGCCTGTGGCCGCCGGGGGCCGCGCGCGCGCCGTGCTCGCGGGCTGGCTCGGCGCCAGCCTGCTGGGCGTCGCCGTCGGCCTCCAGTTCCGGCCTCATTATTTCCTCCAGGCGCTACCGGCTCTGGCGGCGTCCGCCGGCGTCGGCCTGGCCGCAGCGGTGCACGTGGCCGGCGCGTCGGGCGGCCGGGCTGCCGCGGGGGTCGCCGCGGTGCTGGCGGTCGCCGTGGTCGGCGCGCCGGCGCTCGCCAACCGCGCCGTGCTCACGGCGGAGACCCCGAAAGCCGCGGCGCGGGAGATCTGGGGTCTCAACCCCTTTCCCGAAGCGGTGACCATCGCCCGCCACATCGCGCGCACGAGCGCGCCGGACGAGACGGTCTTCGTGGTGGGCTCCGAGCCGGAGATCCTCTTCTACGCCGAGCGACGCAGCGCGACCCGCTACATCTTCTTCTACCCGCTGACGGGAGGGTATCCGGGTGCGCGCGAGCGGCAGCGCGAAGCGTGGGACGACGTGACGCGCGCGCGTCCCTCCTACGTGGTCTGGGTGCACGTTCCGACGTCGTGGCTGATGTCCGACCGGACGGATCCATGGATTTTCGACGAGACGGGCCGCATGCTCTCGCGCGACTATGCGATCGAGTTTGTCGCCCACCCGGACGAGACGGGAGAGGACTACGTTTTTGCCCACGGGCACGCTGCGCTGCGCTGGCTCGACACCGAGCGCGAGCGGCTCGATCAACTGCCCTGGGTCGCCGTCTACCGGCGCGCATCCGCGCCGTGAAACCCGAACAAGGAGGGAAAGTAATGAGATCTCGAAATCTGGTCCTGGCTGTGGCGATCTGCGCTTGGGGGCTCGCGGGATGCGTGGTGGTCGAAGACGGGGAGGTCGGAGTCCAGAAGAGCTTCGGGGTCATCTCCGATGAGCCGGTGGGGCAGGGCATCGTGTTCCAGGTACCCGTGGTGCGTACGGTGACGCGCTGGAACGTGAAGCTCCAGGAGATCAAGGAGTCGGCCACAGTCCCGTCCTCCGAAGGGCTGATCGTGGGGCTCGAGACCTCGCTCCTCTTCCGGGTGCTTCCCGAGGAGGCGCCGACCATCCGCAAGACCGTGGGGCCAAACTACATCGACTTGCTCGTGGTGCCTTACCTGCGCAATGCGGTGCGTGACGTGGTGGCGGGATACCCGGTCAAGAACATCTACGCCGAGTCGGGGCGCAAGGAGATCGCCGCAAAGATTCGCTTGTTCTTGCGCGAGAAGCTGGAGCCACGCGGCATCGATGTCGTCGACGTGCTCTTGCGGGACGTCCGGCTGCCGGAGAAGTTCCGCGAGAGCATCGAGCTGAAGCTCACCGCCGAGCAGCGCGTTCAGCAGAAGGAGTTCGAGCTGGAGCAGGCCGTGAAGGACGCGGAGATCGAGGTGGCCCGGGCCGAGGGCGCGGCGCGTGCCCAGGAGATCGTCCGGTCGACGCTGTCGGGCAGCTACCTCCAATATCTCTGGATCAAGACGCTAAACGAGAATCCGAACGTGATCTACGTGGCGACGGAGGCGAACCTGCCGATCTTCCGAACAGTCGACTGACCGTCCGGCCGCTGCCCCGCGTCGTCAGGGACTGATTCCCGTGCGGTCCGTGTTGCGGTAGAGCATCCAGTAGTAGCCGGAGATGGCCGCGTGATCGAACTCGGCGACGAAGGCGTAGCGGGAGGATTTGGAGACCAGGAACGTCTCGGGCGCCGCCGGCCTTTCCTGGCGGTGCAGGATCATCCACTCGGGACCTTCCAGCGGCCATTGGCGTTGGGGTACGAAGACGAGCTGCTTGTCTGCTGGAAGGCTCCTGGAGTGAAAATCGAGCACGCTTCCCACGCGGAAATCGTGGTCGCTTCCCACTTCCAGGATGTTGCCGTTGGTTTCGGCGGCCAGAGTGCGCAGCGCGGCGCGGTAGCCGCCGCGTCCGTGCTCTGCGAAGCGCGCCACGTAGACGCCGTTCCCCACCCCGAACACGGCGAGTGCCACGATGGCCAGTGCGCGCCGCACCCCGCCGGCGCGCATCGCGTCGGCCAGCAGCACGGCGGCGAGCAGCAGGCTGAGCGCGATGCCGATCAGGAAGTAGCGCACCGCGATCACCTCGGGGCGCAGCCAGCCCAGGACCACGACGGGCGCGGCGACGATGGTGACGGCGAAGCCGGTCCAGGCCGGATCGTCGCGTTGCGCCAGGCGCCGCAATCCCGCGCCGACGATCAGCGCGGCGACCAGCGCCCAGGCGAGCCCGAACTCCGGCGCGGCGGGGAGCCCCAGTGCGAACCCGACCGTGCGCGCCGCCAACCAGTCGGGCGCGGGCGAGGGTCCCCCGCCCACCCTGAACTCGCGCAGATCCACGAACCACAGGGCGGCGAACACGAGGAGCGGTGCGCCGTGGAGCCGCAGCATGGAGACGAGCCAGGGTCCCGCCGCACGCCGTCGCCCCCAGAGCACCCAGCCGGACTGGACGAGGGCGCCGGCCCAGAAGAAGCAGAACACCAGCTGGTAGAGAAAGCCCGCCACCGCGCAGAGGCCGAAGGCGGCTGCGCTCCACGCGCGGGGCCGCTCGAGGTCGCGCTCCAGCAACCACAGGCCCGCCAGGGCAAAGGCGACCGTCGGGCCCGAGCCACGGGCCTCGGACGAGAAGTGGACGAGAGCGAAGCTGCCGGCGGTGAGCCAACTCGCCAGGACGGCTTCGAGGTGCCCGCGGCGCCAGGCCACGGCGGCGGCGAGTGCCACGCTGGCGCTCCCGAGACCGAGTGCCGGAAGCCGGTAGAGCCACCAGTCCGGCGTGTCGCCGATCCAATAGAAGGTGAGGGTGTTGAGGTGGTGATTGTTCGAGTGGTGGATGCGCGTGAAGACGTCGAGCACCGAGTCGACGCGCGTGGCGATGCGCCAAGTCCAGATCTCGTCGAGCCAGAAGTCGCTCGAGAGTCCCACGACCCGCAGCGCGATTCCCACGCCGACGGCGCCCAAGATGGCGAGCCATGCTGTACGGGGACTCACTCGGTCTTCTCCGGTAGCCGTTCCCAGATGATGACGGGGGGGCGCCCGCCGTGGGCGCGGAACGGGCGCACTCGGGGGTCCTCTCGGCTCTCGAAGGGGAGATCCGGTGCATCGAGCACGTGGCGGCGAAAATCGCCCGCGGCGAGGGCGGCGCGGAGTGCGGCGTTCACGTCGCGACTTCGAGCTGCGGGCACACGGCGGCGTGGGATCAGCCAGCGGGCGGATTCCACCTCGTCGAGCGACTCGCCGGTCAGCCCGCCCACCACCCGCAATCCCGTGTAGAACTTCACGGGCAGGTCGCCGTAGGCGATCGCGACGCGATCCCGGGCCTCGGCGCGGTCGGCGAGGAACGCAACGATCCCGGTGATGGGGCCGGTGACCGGCGCGCTGCGCTCGCGCACCAGGTCGTCGAGTGAACCGAAAGCCAGCGCCAGGGCGACGGCAAGGCCGGCGACGAGCGGGCGGATCCGGAAAAGGCCGCCGATCGCGAGTCCGAGCAACATGAAGAGGGGCGGAAGCACCGGCGCCAGATAGCGCAGGTAGGGCAGGGGGCTCAGCAGCGCCAGCAGCAAGATCGTGATGGCGACGTGCAGGACGAGGAGGGTCGCGTGGCGTCGCGACTCGGCGTCGAAGAGCGACTCGCGCCTCCGCATGCGTTCGAAGGCCAGCACCACGGGTGCGGCGAGGAGCGCACCGCTGGCGAGCACCGGGTCGAAGAGCATCTCCGCGTAGTGCGCCAACTGCAGCGGGGTGTCTCGCCAGTCGAGGAAACGCGCGATTCCCGGCACGCCCGTCTCGAGCCCGACCCAGACGATCCACGGCAGCGCGAACACCGTGGTGGCGGCGGTCGCCGCCAGTGCCGGGCGCAGCGCCCGGCGGTTCAGAAGCGCCGCGTGAACGAGGATCGCGAGTAACAGCGCGGCCGCGTAGACTGCCTGGGTGTGGAAGAGCAGGCTCGCCACGGCGACCAGAGCCAGTGTGCGCGTCCAGCCGCTCCGGTCCAGCCGTGCGCCGATCCAGAGTCCCGCGAGCGAGAGCAGGGTCGCCAGCGCGTAGTAGCGGCTCTGGCGCGAGAGCACCACGAACGAGAGCGAGAGGCAGAGCAACACGGCGCCGGCCACTGCACCGAGCCGGTCGCGGAACAGGTCCCGCCCCGCCGCCCAGGCGAGCAGGACCGTGGCGAATCCGCACAGCGCGAAAGGAAGTCTCGCCGGTGCGGTGTCGGCCTCGAACACGGCGAACGTTGCCGCGACCAGATAGAAGGGTAGCCACGGGTGCCAGCGCCAGATCCGGTCCTCGCCGTACTCGACGCCGAGTTCCTGCGAGTAGGAGTTGAGTCCATCGAATCCGACCGGAACGCCGAACTCGAGGATCGAGCGCGCCAGCAGCGCCGTCTGTGCCTCGTCCTGCCACAGCATCGGCCGGTCCAGCCGCGTCAGCAACACGAGGCCTGCCAGCGCCGCGAGGCCGAGGGCGATGCACTTGTCGCGGGCCCTCACGACTGCGGAACGTAGCGCGCCGCATCCACCGCTCCGCATTTACGGTACCGTCGTCATCCCCATGGGGTCTGCCAAGGGACTTCGCTGGATCGTTCCGCTCGGGCTCGCCGCGGTGGGGTTCGCCTTGCGTGCGACCGGCTACGAGACGGTATTCGCGGACGACCAGGTGGTGCCCAGCGTCGGCGACGCCTGGTACCACCTGCGGCGCATCGTCTTCGCCGCCGCGGAATTCCCGAAATTGCTGGGGTTCGACCCGTTCGTGCAGTTTCCGCACGGGGCGAGCGCGGCGTGGCCGCCGCTGTTCGATGCCCTGGTGGCCTGGACCGCGACGCCGTTTGCCGGTGAGGTGGGCACGAAGCTGTCGCGGTGGGCGATGTGGGCGCCTCCGTTGATTGGTGCGCTCACGGTGGCGGGCCTTTACCTGCTGCTCCAGCGCCGCCTG
>Ga0310342_100000456_pt1 | contig 22911 bp, 13 predicted proteins | sample S15DNA20500_MG_FD_206155 | JGI IMG/M metagenome (GOLD analysis project Ga0310342, IMG submission 206155) | Marine microbial communities from station ALOHA, North Pacific Subtropical Gyre - S1503-DNA-20-500_MG | ecosystem: Environmental > Aquatic > Marine > Oceanic | place: Pacific Ocean: North...
GCGAGATCCGGGGATCGGGATTGGTTCCCTCGACATCCACATTCACCGTCACGGTGGAGTTCGAGCCCGTGTCGAGGCGGTAGGTATAGCTGTCGCGCTCGCTGAGTCCCACCCCGACGTGATTGAAGGCGTTGTTCGGGTCGTATGTGATCGAGCCGTCGGCCTGGAGAGTCACGGTGGCACCGGAAGGAAGGACGATGGGATTTCCGATCCCCGGAGACGCCGTCCCGGCGACCTCAAGAATGTCGCCCGGGACCGCTGGGACCGACGAGCCGAAGATGGAATCGTAATTTGCGCTGATCTCCGTGGAAGTGAGGAGGAACGGGTAAGTCCGCGCCAGTGAGATCTCGCCGTCATAGTCGGTCAGCGCCCCGAGACTGAGGGTGCCAAAATTGCCCAGATTGGGATCGGCACCACCAACGTCGGACTGCCGGCGGCCGAGACCACCGTCATCCGTGCCGCACCAGTCGGCAAGGTTGCCGACCGCCCCGGTGTCGATATTGAGCGCAATCCCGGTGTCAACCAGTTGGCCGTTGATGAAGATACTGGCGGTGTCGAGGGTGAGATCGATCTGAGCTACAACGTGAACAAAGTCACCGCCCGCAACCGCTCCAGGCGGAAGTTGGCCCACGGCCTGCACGACTTGGGTCCCATTGTCGAGGGAACTCCAGGCCACCTTGTCGTCAACGATCGTGAAGGACGAACCGTCGGTAAGACCGCCAACCTCCCAGAGAACCTCATTGCCCACATGGTCGCGGGGGCGAATAAGCATCTCGAGAGTGGCGTCGGCAGTATCGATATCGCCGTAGGTGGCCTGCTCGATGTCGAGGTGAACGATGCCCTCTACCCCGGCAAAGTCATAGGTGGCGGCGATTCCCGCCGGGGCATTCACCGCAGCCGGATTGAAGGTCGCATCGATCACTCCGTTGCTGGGGATGAATGCCACGGTGGCCGAGCCGGTATTGAGCCACTGCGTGCTCGAATTTCCAATCGTGTCGGCGTGGAATTCCAAATTGAACCCGGGAGTAGGCGTTCCGAGCGCACCACCCGGCTTGCGGACCTGGTCGTTGTCCAGGACCATGATGTTCACCACGTTATCGGCATCCGTGGGCGCGTAGTCGTTGGTCGGCAAACCGGCCCCACCCGAAGTGATGGTGACGAGGGCGGACACCGCGCTCGTTCCATCGAAGATCGTGTATCCGAAGGTTTCCGAGAGAGGGACTCCGGGCGCCAGGCTCAGCAGGATGGACGAGGTGCCCACATCATAGTCAAGGGTTCCGTCCGAGGAGACACTTACGGTTGCGCCAAACTGAGAGGTAAAGACCAGGGGCACCAACTCGAAGTTGAATGAATCGCTGGAGACTGCGCCCCCGCCCCCGAAGATCTGCTGGGTGACATTGGAGACGGTGAGGATATCCGAGGCATCAACGTCATTCTCATTGCTGAGCAGGTTAAGGGTTATTCCCGATCCGTTGATACTGGTGACGCTTTCGTTGACCACCACGGGGTCGTCATTCACTCCATTCACCTGGACGCTCACCGTTGCCACCGAGAGATTTCCCTGGAAGTCACCCACCGTATAGGTGAAGGTATCGATACCCTGTTCTCCCACCGCCAGAGCCTGGAGAGCACCCGCCGAACCGGGATCATAGCTGAAGGTTCCATCCTGGACCACGGTTACTGCAGCACCCTGCGCACTGGTGGCATCGAAGTTGATCACTCTGAGCGCGGTACCGGTATCGTTGTCAAGCAGGCTGAAGGACGCTCCAAGCTCGACGAGGAACAGGTTGGTATCTTCATCAGTAACCCCGTTGTCATCGGCAAGAAGGGTGGTGATGCCTAGATTGATGACAAAGGTCCCGGCATCCGGGTTCGCCCCGCCATCCGAAACGCTGAAGTCGAAACCCCCGGTCTGCTCGGCCGCATCGGCGTCAAAGGTGAGCAGATCGTTGTTCACGTCCTCCTGGGTGAAGGTAGAGCCCTCCCCGAGAGGGATTCCTCCGAAGTTGAGCACCCCCCCGGTGATTACGCTCGTGATGGTGTAGATGAGACTCTCCGGTCCGGTGTTCGCATCGGAGGCAAGGAGGTAGGTCTCATCCGTAATGACAGTGCCGATTGAGCCCACCAGGACATTGAGTGATGCATTGAAGCTGATTGCCGGGTCGTCGGAGGGGAAGAGAGACTCGATGTGGACACCCTGCAGACCGAGGTCGTTGCCCGGGACACTGCCGGCCGCGCCGAGGGCCTGGGAGTTGACCTCCACCGTGTCTGTGGCGGTGAGTGAGGCCAGGAAGCCGGACCAGTTCCCGTTCTGGTCGATCTGGTTGTTCCGGGAGTAGCGGGTCGACCCGCCGTAGGCGGTGGTCCCGTTGACCTTCCAAGTCTGCCAGGGGACCTGGCGGTCGGTGGTGTCCTCGAGACAGAAGAAGCCGGAGAGGAAGAGGTAGGTGCCGGTCTTATTGACGGTCACCGCGCTCGTGCCGGGTGTGTGGCTGAAAGCGAGGCCCGTCGGGCTGACCGGGGGGCCGAAATTCACGGACGCTCCGGGGGCGGTGGTATTGAGGTCCTGGCCGGAATTGTCGCTGAGGCTGATGTAACTTCCGGTGGAGGGAAGTTGCACGATCGCGAGGCCGGTGCCGGCACTGGTGACAGTGCAATTGACGCCCTGCTCCTTGGAGGTCTGCACATTGAGGACCTGGCCGGCGGTGGCCTGCACGATCGTTCCGATCGCCAGCACGCCGTCGTGGCACCCGTCAGCGTTCGGGTGACCCCGCACGTAATTGGTAGTGGTGGATCCTGCAACGGGCGTGCCGTCCAGCGTCAGGCGTTGGGTGTAACCAGTGCGGCCGGTGCTGCCGAGGTTGGTGCTGAGAAGGGAGGTGTTGGCCATCACGAGGTAGCGGCCATCCTGGTTGAAGGTGATGTCGATGCCAGCGCTGAGGCTCATGGCGCCGAGGGAGGGCTCGTCAACCTGGTCGTAGAAGACTTCCAGAAAAGTGGCATCCCCGGCGGCGGCCTGGTCGAGAGTGTTGGAGAGGCGCAAGCAGTCCCATGTGTCCTCCAGTTTCAAGAACTGGATGCTGGTCGCGCCGCCGATGAGGTTTTTCGCGCTGCTGCCGTTCTCGTCGGTGCGAGTGCCGTGCAGACGCAGGATGTCGCCGGTGGCGGCCGCTTCAACGATAGTGCCGCCCGAGACCACGGCCTCGTTGGCGCCACTGCTGGTCCGGATGTAGCCCTGCGCGGTGCCGTATTTCAGATCGACCGGGGCGCCTCCTCCCGCCGGTTCGAGGGTGAGGCGGGTATTGATCTCGGCGCGTTGGTCACCAGTGCTGTGATCCCACCGCGTGCTGTAGAGCACCAGGTATTTGCCCTGGCTGAGGACATGATCCGGCGAAACGGCCGGGAGGTTGACGTTGCCCAGATCGTCAAAGTCGAACTGGATCGTGATATCATCGCCAGGGATGGTGGTGAGATTTGCGGCGTTGAAATTACTGCGAACCACGATGTCGCCGGGCGTTCCGCTGATCTGGGCATTCAGGGAGGACCAGGACAGCGCGAATACCGCTGCCGTTGCTACGGCGCAGCTAAAGAGGCGGAGGAGTGGGCTGGGGTTCGTGGGCATGGATTTTGTAGGTTTGGGTGTCTGGCGAACGATGCCATCTCAAGGGTTCCCCGAGCCTCGGGATCCTGCAGATCGACACCTTTTTAATGTGCGCCTAACTCATCTAAAAAGATGACCTCCTGCAAGCACAGGATGTGAACAAGATCACCCCGGAAAACACCTCTGCTGACAATCAACCTTTCAAGATTTCACAGGGATTCCAAGTTTCCCGAGAATGAACCCCCGCCCATCCATCCCGGAGCGAATCTCAAACCTCCTCCGCGGAAAGCCACCGGAACTGGACCACCCGAAAGCGCCGGCCGAATCTCCGGTTGGCCTCATTGACCAGCTGCGACTGTTTGCGATGGGCGGGGTCTCCCCGGTCACCGGTCGCCTGCAGATACTCCGGGACACGTTGCACCACGGCCTCGCACCAGGCCCGGGCCTGGACCTCCCCCGCGGGGTCAAGGGAATCGCCGTAGGCGCGCACTACAAAGGTGTCCCCTCGTGGCGTCAGTTGCCCCCCGAGATTGCGCAGGATGTCCGCCTGGTCGACATAGGCGGCACTGCCATAGGCCACGGGTCCCTCAAGCGCTTCCGGGAACGCCGGATCGAGCCGCCCGATTTCCTCCTCGGAAAAGGTCCGGATGGAGTTGCGGAATCCTTCGTTGATGCGGACATCCGGGTCATCAAGGGCTGATTGGAGAGCTCCCTTGACGCTCAGGCTCCGGTCCCCGCCGTCCAGGCGCCGATTAACGAACTCCGAAAGGGAGAGGAAGGGACCACGCCGTTTGACCTGCTTCACCATCGCGTGGGCGAGTTCCTTGATCTCTTCGTCCGTCAGCAAACGCCAGGCGATCCACTGTTCGACTTCGATCGGGTCTGCAGAGCTACCCTCATAGGCAGTTCCGTTGGCCACGCTGCCCGGAGCGACCGGCAGGCCATCGGCCGTTTCGGCCCGGATGGGCACACCTTGTCCGAGCGCTTCCTCCAGCGGGAGGGTCGCCACCGCCTTGCCACGCAGGCTGGAGAAAAGTGCCCGCCAGGCATCCACCGAGGTCGAGTTCACATTGAAGGGCCCCTCCACGAGCAGGTGGGAGGCCATCGATTCCGCACGCTCCAGGGCGGCATCACCCGGTCCGAAGAGCTCGGCCAGAAGATTCTCGGTGATCCCCCGGCGATAGGGAACGAGACGCCGGTTGGGAAGTTCCCTCTCTTCGAAGAAGGCACGATGGGCGACCTCCTCTGCCGAGAACTTCCGGTCCTCTTCGTAAATCTCGACCAGGTGCGGGGCAATGGAGGAGAAAAAGTAATCGTCCCAGAGAGCCTTGTTCGCGAGGTAGGAATGATCAACCATCGGAATGATTTTCGGTCCGTTCGCCTGACTGTAGTGACGGGTCCACGAACCCACCGCTTCCTCCGCTCCCAGGTAGGGGTGGGCATAGGAATTTCCGATGGCCTGGACCATCTGCGGGAACAGCCCGTTCGCTCCGGTGGCGGTGGTGAACTGGTAACTGACGCGCGTCTCTCCCGCCCCGGGACCGAGGTGGTCGTTGGCCAGGCTGTAACCCCCGAGTCGCGCGTGACTGAGGGAGGCGATCGAGTGCAGGGGTGTGAGAGGCACCTCCTGCTGGACCAGGTGCGTGGTGCCATACTCGGCGGAGTAGCCGCCACCATAGTAGGAATTGACATTGTTAGGATCCACCTGCACAGCCGCTTCGAGAACGGAATTGATATCCTGTACCCACCAGTTCCAGCCATGGTGGTAAAATGAGTCATGATCCGCGCGATCCACGAAGGGGCACGCGACAATGGGGGTGGAGTGCAGGAAGGGGCGGGAGGCGAAGCGACGTCCGTGTGCGTCACCGGTGGTATCGTGATAGACCTCGCAACCCGCGGTCAGGCTCACCAGCAGGAAGGGGCGGGTCTGCCCGATAATCTCGCGGCCCGGAATGGGAGGGAACTCGATCTCGTCCCTTTCCCCGGGGAAGCCCTTCCTCATCAATTCCCGGTGGAAGTCGATCGCGGCTTCGCTTTCCCTTCCGCCCGGCCCCTTTTCATGCATCCGGGATATCATCTGGAATTGACGCCGCATCCACCTGTTGTCGCCCGGTCCACCCTCACCCTGCCTTACAACGCTGGACTGGCGGAAAAAGAACTGGAGGGCTGCCCCATTGGCCAGGTCGGGGTTTTCGGCGGCTGAGATGCTGAAGGAGATCTGGTCATTGGCATCAAAGCTGAGAGCCCCGCCAATCCCGTCGTCATTACGTCCACCTGGTCCCTGTCGTTCCTGTTCAATATGGGCCCGGTCGCCATTACGATCAGAGCGTGGGAGTTCCAGCCACTTGTTGGGATCCCACCCGGGTTCCACTTCGCGAATCGGGCGATACTGGTTGGTGTCCTCGATCAGGGCCCCTTCCGCCGGTCCGCTGGTCTGGCGCAACGAGAAAACCCGCACTTCACCCGGGGCGAAGACGATAGGCTTCTGTCCCCCCACGAACAACTCGAAGCCCGTGTGGCGGTCCCCACCGCCGGCGCGGAAAACCCCCGCACCGTACCGATCGCGGTTGGTGATCCACGAAAGCGAGGTGGGCCGCTGCGATTCATAGGATCCGTTCGCACCCACTTTTTTCCAGCGCAGGGCAATGGGCAGGTTGAAGAATCGGATCTGGGTCGAGCGATCCGGTCCATGGTTCAGCACCAGCGGCACGTTGTAGGGATTCCATAGCGTGACCGCGGGGGTGATGCCGATGTGGACCTTGTAGCGACTCTGGTTCGGATCAGTCCGCGGAGGACGCTGGCGCTGCTTGCCGATGTAGCTCAGCAGGAACTGCATCTTCACCGGAACGGGCATGCGGTAGAGATTGGTGTATTCCCTCTTGAACCGGGATCCGGGGGTGAAGTCGGGATTGTTGACCTGGAGACGGTTCCGCCCGAGCGGATTACGGGCCTTCTGGCCCTGGTAGTCGACCTGCTCGCGATATAGCTGGTAGTAGGCCGCGAGATCCTGCAGGGGCACCCGATCGGAATTGCGGCCGAAGCGGTAGAGCATGAAAGCGTTGCGCTGTTCGCGAAGCTCGATCGGTCGCTCGAGAAGGGCATTGAGGTCGCGTTTCAATCCCCCCTCCCGCACGTCAGCCAGCACCCCGTATGAATAGGGCGTGACATCGTGAAAGGTGCGCCGCACACGCTGCAATTCACCGGCCGGCAATTCCAGAGACCGGCGGGTGTGCATCCGTCGCAGGATCCCGGGGTCGTTCAGGTCCTCGAGGGCCTCAAGGACGTCATGGCCAGTCGATCCCGCACTCATGGCGCGGGCGATCAACTCGTCCTTGCGGAGTTCCTCCCCGGAATCGAAGGCATCCGGGAGAATACGTGCCTTGGTTGATTCATCAGCGACCCACCATGCGTAGCGCCCGGCATGATTCGCACCGGAACCGGGCCGGGAACCAATCCCCAGCAGAGCGCCGGACACCAGTTCCGAGTCCTGTGCAGCCGCGCCATAGGTGCCACGCCCCATCAGGAGGACGCCTTCACTGTCCTTGCCCGGAAAGCGCTCACCTTTGAGGGGCAGGCTGCGGGCACTGTCGAGGGAGCGCCGCTGCTCCTTATTCATCGAAACGAGCCACGACCGAAAGTGGTCCCTGCGCTTCTCCTCGTAGGCCGGGGCCAGTCCCCGGTTCGCCGCACCAGCGATCGTGCGATGCTCGCTGGGTTCGTCCCCTCCAAAACTTCGCCCTCCCGCAGCCCAGGCGTCCCACACCCCGGTCCAGTGCGGGTGGGCCACATCCTCGTAATCAGAGGTTTCCACCGAATCATCCAGGATCGCGGCCGAAGCGGAGATGCGCTGGTCCGGTCCCAACTGCTGTTGCAACTCCCCCAAGGCCAGCATCAACGCGAGGCGCGCATTGGCGCGGGCCTCGGTTTGTGCATCAAGGAGCGTATTGGACCGCAGGGTGACCGAGGACAAGCTGAGAAGACCCAGTGCAATCAGGACCAGCAGGGTCAGAATCATCACAGTTGTGATGAGCGAAAAACCCGGTTTCCCGGGGCCCCCTCCGGTGGGTGCCGATCCTGCAGTGCATCGAACCATGGGTGTAAATACTGCGCTGCGCCCTGCGAGCGCATTCACACTAATTGATTACCCCACGTAATCACATTGTCAATGCGAATGTGGCGGGATTCGACTGGCTTATGTGACGGTTTTGTGTCCGAAATCGGCATGGGAAAGAGATCCCCTGCCCGGCATTGACGCGGAGAAGAAGAAGAGGCCAAATGCGGCATGGTCTTCGCGGGGAGGAGTTTCACAAGAGTGGTTTTAGCCACCACTCTGCTCGGGGCAGGCATGGCCACCTTCCGGGTCCAGGCCCAGGAAGTGGCGATTACCTGCCTCTCCTTTCCAAAGCGGCCCCCGGTCTCCATCGAGTTACTGGTGGGTCCTGGTAAGACAGTGCCGATCAGCCTCCAGAGCCACACCCTCACTGACCCCCTGAAAGTTCCTCGCCTCGCGGTCTGGAAGTTCGGCAAGAGTGGCACCAACGCGGCGGGAGAGTTCCGTTTCAAATCCTACGGGCAGGTCAGGCCGGGAACTGCCAGGAAGCAACTCCTTCTCTTCGTCCACAAGGGCACCTCCCCATCAGAGGGCTTGAACATTCTTGCCCTCAACGACGACAAGACAGCCTTCGGGGCCTCCCAGATGCTCTTCGTCAACCTCGCTCGCGAACCGGTGGCCGGACTGGTGGGCGGCAAACAGTTTCGCCTCAATTCCGGCAAGCACATCATCATCACGCCCAAGGCCGACCGGGGGAAAAACCTGTGTTTCGCCTCCCTCAAGTACATGCGTGACAACAAGTGGCGCACCTTCTTCTCCACCAACTGGCCCACCCTGACCAGGGCACGTGGACTGGTCTTCCTCTACAACGACCCGAGATCCAAGAGCATCAAACTTCACTCGGTGGTGGATTCCCTCGTCCGCGTCCCCCCACCCGGGGAGTGACGGGAAGAACCCGGGGGGCGAGCGGGCTCGATTGACAAACCGTGACCTGCCGTCAAGGATGCTGCTTCATGAAAGCGCTCACGAACTCCCTTCTGTCCGCACTCCTTGCTCTGCTCACCCTCTGCCCGGCCTTTGCCGAGCACCACGAGAACATCAAGGTCCTCTACATGGGTGGCCGCGGGCATGACTCGAAGGGCTACGAGAAATTCCTGACCGGATTTCTCGCCCGGCAGGGCGGATTCGACCTTGTCATCAGCAACAAGCTCGATGACCTCAGGGCGGAAACGATCGGGAAATACGACGTGGTTTTCTTTTTCGGTTCGGGAGGAGACTTCACCGATCCGGCCCAGGAAAAGGGGTTTGAGAGCTATCTAAGAAATGGCGGCGGCGTGGTAGGGATCCATGCCACCGACGCCTTCAAGAAATCAGACGTCTACTGGAAGATCTTCGGGGGGCAGTTCATTGGCCACGGTGGAGGCACGTTCCCGATCGAGTTCACCGACACCAAGCACCCTGTCACCAGGGGCATGCAGGGCTTTGAGATTTCAGACGAGTCCTACCGCGACAAATTCCATCCCGATACCATCGACAGTCTGCACCACCTCGGACGCATCAACCGCGGCAATGAGAAGCACTCCATGATCTGGGTGCACGAGTATGGCAAGGGGCGCCTCTTCAACACCGGCCTGGGACACGACCAGAAGGCCTGGGACAACCCCGCCCTCCAGAAGCTCACCCTGCGGGCCCTCTACTGGGTCACCCGGAAGCCTGTCAAGGATCCCAGGTAACCAGCGGCGCGCTACTTCCCAGCCCTCTCCCTCCAGGCCGGATACTCGACCGTCAGGAGCCGCGCGGGCCACCTGCCTCCGATCCAACCGTGACCGATGCGGTGGGAGTGACCGAGTTCCTCCAGGTTGTATTTCACCACCCCCTGCTCGATGAACATGGGCCTGTTGGTCCCAATTTCGTAGTAGCGCGCCCAGACCGGCTCAGCGTTTGAATCCTCCACCACCCGCCGGTCCCTGCCGCCAGGCAGCGAGTCGTCCTGCACGGTCACCACCCGCACCCCGACGATTCTGACCCGCTCAAACCAGCTCACCGCACCTTCCACCGCTTTCACCACATCGGGAGACGGCTGCTCGATCGACATCAGGTAACGGACCACATCCACGCTCTCGGCACCGGAAATAGAGGGCAACTCAGAAACCCTGCCCTGCGCGGGAGCCAGGGTCTTCTCGTCGTGCTGCTGGCACCAGGCCGTCTTCCTCCCCTTCACCACGATCTGGCACTTCAGGATACACGAGATCCCGTTCGCCACCGCCCTGCTGCATTCTGCCCGGAGTCCCTCATCGACCAAATCGAAGGGAGCATGCCCATCGGCTGTCTCGTCAAGAACTGAAAGGGCCCCGATCATCGCCCCGTCATTGAAGGTGATGCGGCTGGAGTAGCCCGGTCGCAGAGGATAAAACTGTGGCCACCCTCCGCTCGGATACTGAGCCTTGAGAAGGTAACGAACACCCCTCGTGAAGCCCTCCCTGAACCGCGCCTTTCCCGTGGCTCCATGAACTGCCGCGAGATAGCGCATTTCCTGGTGAGTGGCTCCGTTGTCCAAGGTGCAGGGAAACTTCCTCTGGCGAAGCGCTTCCCGGTGTGCCCGGCGCTGTTCCTCGGTCAGGTTCTCGGTGGCAGCATGCCCGGAGGGATGCACACTGTTATCATTCTTATACCATCCTCCGATCCCGGCCTGGTAAAAGAGCACATTATCTGCAATCCGGACCGCTTCCGCCGTCCCATACCAGTCGACCTCCGCGGACAGGCACTCACGCCAGCTTCGCCCCTGGGCTGCGGCCCCCAACGAGGTTGCCATGAGAGCGCCCAGCGCAAAAATTCCGCTCCGCCCCACACCCCGGGTAACCCACCACCTCATGGATCACTCTTAGCACGGCCCCCGGATGCGCCGCGAGCATATTCCCGACTCCGCTCCGGGCTACTTCTTGATTTCGAGAACCTCAATACTCTTGAACTGCGTCGGATGACTTTCAGCCTGAATCGAAATGGTTCCCTTCTCAATCAGCGTGCCATCATCCAACTGGGGCAACTTATACTCCATGACCAGTTCACCGTTCACAAAGTGACGAAGTCCCTCACTGCCGCGCACCTCCACTTCACAGGTCACCCACTGGTCCTCGTGGAATGTCTTCGACCGTGAACCTATGCAGTGCCTCTTCTCGACCCGGTCATTGAACACCACATGTGTCCCCGGGGTGCAGAGATTCGCAGTAGTTCGACGCCCCTTTCCGAAGCCACCCAGCAGTTGGACCTCAATCGAAGCGGGGAAATCCTGGTCGAGCGTCATGCTTTCCAAGGTCTGACCATGCAGCATGAGACCATTGTTGCGTCTGGCCCACCCCGGCCCCCCACTCACCTGATCCCCGATGAAACGGTAGACGGCACGGATCCGGTAATGTGAGAACTCCGTCTTGTAGAACAGGTGACCGAAAACGCTGTCGAACTTCTCCCACTGGTCATAGCTCACAGTGAGAAGCCCATCGACAACCCGGAAGGTATTGTTGTAATTCTTGCCTGCCTTGTGTCCCACAAATTTGGGCGTCCAACCCTCAAGATCCTTACCGTTGAAGAGACTGATCCACTGACCCTCCTTCTTGGGGGTATCGGTCCCCTTTTCCTCGTCCGCCCAAGCGGAACCAAGCATCAGCCCAGCTACGTTCACGGTTATTCCTATGCGCTTTATGACCTTCATCTGCACCGATTTAGCATGCATCGGGGTGCCCATGCAATCTCCTCTCGCAGCCTGATCCCTTCTGTCCCGAGGGGTTCTGTCACTCGCGCTTCTGCGAGAACATCCAGTCATACATCTCTGTGGTGGAGAACACGACCCGGCCGGCCCCGTGCCCTTCGTCCCGGTAGACCTTGAGTCTGGCCAACTTCCCCCCGGCCTTCCTGATGGCGGCGATCATCCGTTCGGAGCGTTCGGCCGGGACAACCCGGTCCTTGGCACCGGCAAAGGCGTAAACGGGAACACTGGCCAGGTTGGCGGCCCACTTGGCGAGATCCTCCGTGACGGCCTTCGGTCCTCCCCGACCGATTCCCCCCACCACCGGGGCGATGGCGGCAAAGTGCCCGGGACAATGACCGCCCCAGACCCAGCAACCGTAGCCCCCCATGCTGTTTCCGGTCAGGTAGATCCTCTTCTCATCCACCGGGAGAGTCGCCTTCACGTGCTCAAGGAAGACATCGAGATCTTCCGGAATCCAGGTTCCCCTGCCCGCCGGTGTGATCCTGAGGCATTGCGGAGCCACCACCAGGCAGGGCTCCTTCCGGAACTTCCGGATTCCGCTCACCACCCGCCGGGCCTGCCCCCTGATCTTGCCAAGGTCATCACCCACTCCACCCGCGCCGTGGAGATAGATCAGCACCGGAAGTTGACTCCCTTTTTTTGCCTCCGCCGGGAACAGGAGAAACTCCGGGTTGAGAAAAGTGGTCCTGCTCTGCAGTTCCTTCCCGAGGGCCTTGACAACCGGAACCTCCTTCTGGCCCCACGCGGGAGCCAGTCCGCTGAGGAGAAGAAGAAGGATACCCCGCCCGATTACAGCACGTCGGAGAGGACAGAAACGATTCATGGATGCGCAAAAGATAGGCTCGAAGGGCTCGCATGACACATCTTTCTCAATCAATTCCGCGAACATGGAAGCGCATGGAGATCGAGTCAAAAGGCATTAGCGCCTGGTGAGGCTCCATGAGAAGCCGTTAACCCGGGTCCCCCCCCTCGGGCAATCCATCGCCCAGCCGGTGATGAGCGGACGCTCCGCCCCTACGCTGCGTTGCACGCGCAGAGGGCTTCCGCACAATCACACTGGCCGCACAACCCGAAACGACCACAGTTCGGCGAAAGGCCACAGAGCATGCGATTGAGCTTGCAGTGACAACTCATGCATCCGCTCCCTGCTTTTGTCCGCAGGCTGATTTCTTCAAGGGAGGTCGCACCAGTCCCGCTGATGGCAGCATGTATTTCAGCCTCAGTAACTTGGTGGCAGTGACACACCAGCTCCCCTCCCAGGCACAGGGGAGAGTTTCTTACTCCTGCAGGTTGCACACTTGGAGAAATCATTTGAACAGTTTTTTGACCGTTACTCTCTTAAAAATACGATGCCTCGAAGGCATTTGAATTAGATTATTGCTATTGAGACTTATTCTCAAGGAAAAAGCCAGCCCTACTTGTCGTCCGGCCACCTGACCTCTCACCTCCGACGTCTTCCCCCGACGATCAGGAGGGCGGCACAGCCAACAAGCCCACCCACGGGGGGTTCCGGCACAACCTGAATGGAGAGGGAATACTCCACCACGGTCGGGTTCGTCTCCTGCAGCCAGAACGCGTGCGGGCCCGCGCCCAGGGAATCCTGGCCCAGATCAGGCAGGAGGTTCAGGGCTCCCTCAAAAAACAGGGTCCAGGCATCGATGTCATCGAACCCTTGCCCTGCGAAATCAGACCCGGAGCGATACCCTAGAAAAGATCCCCCTCCCGGGTTTCCGTTAACGAAGGAATAGGTCTGTACCGAAATCGAGACAATCTCCAGCCCGTCTGGAACCATGAAGGACAGGTAGTCCGCATCATCTCCGTCCGTTGCTCCGGTATTGCCGTTATTCCCGATACTGCCCGAGAGGGTATTTTCCCCGGGGGCCACCACGAAAGCCTGCGGCGAATTAAAATCTCCCGGCAAATCGCCATCCACCCCTTCGTTCCAGAGGATTGCCCCCTTCACGGATGGCGATCCAATCATGCAGAGGGAAAGGCCCAAGGTTGCGGGGGCGAGGAGTAATCTTGGGGTCATTGCCAGGCTCAGCGTTGAAGGAGGAGTCTACGGGTTCCCGACCGACGGCGGAGAATAACAGAGTGCGCCCAGGCACACTAACAGTATCTTTTTTCAGCTAGAGACCAGTATCCTTGGAACCGGATAGGCAAATTGGGAAGCGCTACTCCTTCCGGGCTACCCCACGGGAAAGGAAGAGCATTGCCGGCTGGGTAAGACGCATCCCGGCTTGAATACTTTCCAGAAACGCAACGAGTAGCTCCCGGTCCATACCACTCGCGTTACGGAATGCCTCTCCTGATTTTCGCTTCGCCACCATGCCAGAGCGCGGACGCTTCGATCTCAACCACTCCGGGTTTGGCGAGGGACTCGCGCAGAACCTGGCGCTACTCCATGAATTCGGCACCCGCGACACCAGCAGAATCAGGGGAGACGGTCTCCTGGGCGTGCTCGACAACGGCATCGTCAACGCTGAGGAGCTCTTCATCGAATCTCCCGAACATCGCGGGACGGTCTTTGACCCCTTCGCGCAGGCCTCCACGACCCCACCCTGCCGCTGCAAGGTTGACTTAGTCACAAGCGAAGGATACTCAAGGGCCATGCCGTCGCCCACCGACGCAGAGATTTTCACCCGTTGGGCGGACACGGAGGCCCCGCTTTTGCCGATCCTTCATGCATTCCACGACCGCGACGGGTTCCTGAGAGAAGAGGCCATACATGCCATTTCGGAAGCACTTCGAACCCCGATCGCCGATCTTTATGGAACGGTCACCTTCTACCACCATTTCTCACAGCATGCTCCCGGGCAGAGCGCCCCGAGGGTGTGCACCGGACCGATCTGCAAGTTGAAAGGTGCTGACGCCCTCCTCGACTCAATGCGTGCAGAGGGCGCCACCCCGATGGCGTGCTCCGGTCGATGCGACGACCCGGTGCCGGTCCTCAAGGGACGCCAGACCTTGGTGGCCTGTGATGGCCAGATGATGCCCTGGCACTCTCCCGTTCCGGCCCCTAACCCGGGCGGCCTCGAGGAGTGCGTGTTCGCCTCCATCCGGCAACCGGATCGCGCCACCTACGACGGCTACCGGCGCACCGGAGGCTACCTCGGCCTGGAAAAAGCGCTGGCAACCGATCCCGCAGCCGTGCGCCAGACCGTCAGCGACAGTGGATTGGCGGGCCGCGGGGGCGCCGGATTCCCTACCGGGCGCAAATGGGACGCCGTCGCTGAGGACCCCCGCGAACCAAAGACAATCGTCTGCAACGCCGACGAGGGCGAGCCGGGCTGCTTCAAGGACCGCACCCTGATGGACCTGGACCCCCACGCGGTCATCGAAGGGATGGCGATCGCAGCCCACGCGACAGGTGCCACGCGGGGCTTCATTTACCTGCGCTATGAATACCCGGAGACTGAGCAGATCCTCGAACGGGCCCTCGAGGAAGCCCGGGCGAGCGATCTCCTGGGCAGCCAGACTGGCTTCGATCTGTGGGTGCGGCGGGGCGGTGGAGCCTATATCTGCGGTGAGGAAACGTCGCTGCTGAACAGCCTGGAGGGCAAGCACCCGTTCCCGCGCAATCGTCCCCCCTTCCCCGTCACGCACGGATACGAGGACCTTCCGACCGTCGTTAACAACGTGGAGACCCTGGCATCGGTCCCGCCCATCCTCTCCAACGGTGCCGATTGGTATCGTCACCTCGGCACCGGCAAGCACGCCGGCACCAAGGTTATCAGCCTCTCCGGCGACGTGCGCCGCCCCGGCAACTACGAGGTTCCGCTCGGTTTACCGCTGTCCGAACTCCTCCATGAATGGGCCGGAGGCGTCCCCGACGAACGCGTGATCCAGGCTGTCACGATGGCCGGCCTCTCTGGCGGCTTCCTCGCCAGGGAGGGACTCGATGTGACGCTGGACGAGCCGAGCATACGCGCCCAGGGGTCATTCCTCGGTGCCGGCGGCATCATGGTTCTGGACGATTCCCGCGACATGGTGGCCGTCGCCCACTCCGCCATGGAGTTCTTCGCGCACGAGTCATGCGGCAAGTGCTTTCCCTGCCGGATTGGTACCGCCCGGCTGACGGAGCGTCTCGACAGTGGCGGACCCTCTTCGGTCGAAAGCTGGCGGGAGGAAGTCGATGACATTGGCTCCACCATGAAGGCCACCAGTGCCTGCGGCCTGGGGATGGCCGCTCCCCTCATCACCGAGAGTCTGGCCCGATGGTTCCCGGACCAGGTGGAAACGCACGTGAACAGCACGAACTCATGATCCAGCAAGGCCAGGAAGAACCCGCCGCAATCCCTACCGTCAATATCGACGGAGCGGACGTCCCGTTCACAGGAGGGGAAACGCTTTACGAGATCTGCTCCCGTCAGAAAAAAGATGTCCCCACCCTCTGCTACGACCCGAGGCTGGACCCGTTCGGGGGATGCCGGCTATGCGTCGTGGAACTTGAGGGTGCGCGTAACCCGGTTGCCTCCTGCACGACCCGGGCCACTGCAGGAATGAAGATCCGCACGGCAACCGAGGCCATCGAGAGGCACCGCCGCACCCTCATGGAGCTCGTGGTATCCGAGAATCGCCAGGTGGACGTGGATGAACTCGCAGGCTATGCGTCGCAGGAACTCAAGACCCTCGTGGAGAGATATGACGCCAACCGCGGACGCTTCCAGGGCAGACAATCCGGACAGAGCCGCGACGACGACGACAACCCCTTCATCCTGCGCGACTATGACCAGTGCATCTCCTGCTACCGATGCGTCCGGGTCTGTGCCGAACAGGAGGGCGACCACGCCATCAGCGTCATGAACCGCGGCTTCGACACCCGGATCACGACCGAATTCAATGGTCTGCTCCGTGACTCCGACTGCACCTTCTGTGGCCAATGCGTCCAGACCTGCCCGACCGGGGCCCTGGCGGACAAGAAGGCCCTCAAGCACGCAGATGTCCCTGGCGAAATCGAGAAGACGCGCTCCGTCTGTCCCTACTGCGGGGTCGGATGTTCGGTCGACCTGCTCAGCAAGGGCGACAAGCTCGTCGGGGTCCTGCCCGCAATGGATGGCCCCGCCAACGAAGGTGCCCTGTGCGTGAAGGGGCAGTTCGCCTTCGGGTTCGTGCAGCACGACGACCGGCTCAAGACCCCCATGGTCCGGGGCGACGATGGCGAACTCCATGCCACGGACTGGGACCATGCCCTCGACCGGGCCGCCGCTGGTCTGCGCGCGGTCGTCGAATGCCACGGCCGGGAGGCGCTCTACGCCATCGCCTCTGGCCGTTCCCCCCACGAGGCCGCCTACACCATGCAGAAGATCATGCGCGCGGGATGGGGGCTCAACCACATCGACAACTGCTCCCGTGCCTGACACGCCCCCACCGTCGCCGGTCTGGCGGCAACCATCGGACGCGGAGCCATGTCGAACCCCCTCGCGGACATGGACAAACCCGACGTGTTCTTCTGCATCGGGACGAACATGACCGAGTGTCACCCCGTTGCTGCAACGAGAATCACGAAGGGGGTGGCGGCCGGAGCAAAGCTGATCGTCGTCGACCCACGGCACATCGAGCTGGCAAAGCGTGCGGACCTGTACCTGCCTATCCGGGTCGGATCGGACACGGCTCTTCTCCTCGCCATGGCCCACGTCATCGCACGCGAGGGCCTGATCAACCAATCCTTCACCGCGGAGCGCACCACCGGCCTCGAGGAGTTCATCGAACACGTCCGGGACTTCTCTCCCGAATGGGCCGCCGAGATCTGTGAGGTTCCCGCGGGGGACATCGAAGCGGCGGCACGGATCTACGGCCTGGCTGAACGGGGAGCCATCTACTACACCCTTGGTATCACCGAGCACATCTGCGGCGTCGACAACGTCAAGAGCCTCTGCAACCTGGCGCTCATTACCGGCCACATTGGCCGGGAAGGCACCGGCATCAACCCGATGCGCGGGCAAAACAACATCCAGGGCGCCGGTGACTGCGGCGCCATCCCCAACAACTACCCTGGCTTCCAGGCCGTGGACGACCCCGCCCACCAGGAGAAATTCGAACGCCTGTGGGGAACCAAGATCGACCTCGAGCGCGGGATGACCAAGGTAACCGCCCTCGAACGCTGCGGTGAGAGCGTCTTCGGGATGATGATCAACGGCGAGAACACGCTCCTGAGCGATCCTGATCGCGCCCACTGCCAGCACGCACTGGAGAGCCTGGACCACCTTATCGTCATTGACCTCTTCCTCACCGAGACCGCCAAGCTGGCGCACGTGGTCCTGCCGGCGACCGCGTGGGCGGAGACCGACGGCGTCTGCACGAACACCGAGCGACGTGTCCAGCGGCTCCGCGCCGCCGTTCCCGCCCAGGGCGAGGCCATGCCGGACTGGTGGATCGTCAGCCAGATCGCGAAACGGCTCGGCTTTGAGGGCTTCGAATACGAATCGGCGGAGGATGTGTTCAACGAGCTGTGTCAGGTCTCGCCGCTGTACAACGGCCTCGATTGGGACCGCATCGAGAACAGCGAGTATCACTGGCCGGTGCCCACCAAGGACCATCCCGGGACGCCACGCCTGCACGAAAACGTTTTCGAAAACGGTCTCGGTATCTTCTCGTGCACCACCTACCGGGATCCAGCCGAGACCATCAACGACGAGTATCCCCTGTGGCTCACCACGGGACGTCGCTTGCAGAGCTACCACACCCATACCCAGACCGGTCGCGCGGGCGGGATGGATTACTTCCTTCCGGGTGAATCTCTTGAGATCCATCCCCACGACGTCACCCGCCTCGGTCTCACCGACGGCGAAGCTTGTCGCATGACGAGTCCTCGGGGCACCGTCGACATCATCGTGAAGGCGACGACCAAGTCTCCCCCGGGAACGGTCTTCGCGAGCTTCAGCTTCAAGGACACCCCCGTGAACGCCCTGACCGGATCGGGCTACGACCCGACGACACACACGGCGGAGCTCAAGGTCTGCCCGGTCCGCGTCGAGCCCATCGCGACCGGATGAGTCCGGTCCACGGGCTCAATGATCGGACCCGGCTTCCGGAAAGATCACTTGAGGGTAACGCTGTGGGGTGCGCTGCCAACCTGAGCCTTTTGTGAGATAACGGTGTCGGGCGCGTGCTTGCCGGCCTTGACGATGAAGGCCTTGCCCTTGGGCGCACCCGGAGTGAACGTTTTTCCGTTGGCCCGCACCGTATAGAGAACCTCCCTGGTGGTTGCATCGATCAGTTGGACCACGGGATCTTCCACATCAAAGGTCAGTTCGCCGAGCGTTCCCCAGGAGGGAGGAGCATAATTGTCATACTGGGAGATGGTGCGGGGCCAGCCGGGATACTGCCTGGTGGCAGGATTGGTAATGTCCACATTACGTGGCCAGCATTCCATCGTGATCTCGCGCTTCTTTGTATTCAGACGCACGATCCCGAATCCGGCTGAGCGCGTATTGAGGATATTCCCGGCGGGTTTCTTCGCGGGGTTGGCAGCGGCATAGTTGGTGACCTTGTTGTGGAAACCGTCGAGGTGGTCGCCGGTGTATCCGGGCGCGCCGGGCTCCCGGTTTACCCCGGGTTCAAGGGGCTCCCACCAGCGCAGGTAGAGGTTGGCGATGGAGGGAACACAGAAGGACCAGATGGCGTCGCGGTACTCATCCAGGCCATGGTGAAAGATGGTGCCGAGGTGCTGGTCGCCGGCGCAGTGAAAGGCAAAGCCCTTGCGGAGAGCCGCCAGTGCGCGGTGACGGCCGGTCTGGGGCCAGCCGTTGGAATCCATGTCGGCATGGAGCCGCCCGTTGGCCCCGCCATGGATGTGTGCTCCCCCGCAGAAGATGGTCGCCGAGAGGGCCACCTTCATGTCGGCGTGCCGCCAGTCCTGCGCCCACTTGTCGAGGAACTTGAGCTGGCGTTGCCCGAGGAGGACGGCACCTTCGACGTCGACGCTGGCAGGATCGTACTCGGGGTTGCGGATATGGTCCGGGCGCGGGCCCTGCTTGGGAACACGACCGGCCGGACCCGTCTTGAATTTGCGGTCTTCAAGGATGGCAAAATCGACCTTGCCCCAGTTCAGGTTGGTGAACCAGACCCCGATACCCTGGCCGATCTTGTGGGGATCGGTGGGATCGGGGAGGTGGCTGGTCTGTGCGCGTTCAACCTCCTGGACGTAGACCCCGGGCCGGGAGTAGCCGCCGTCGGAAGCGCCGCCGAGGGTTGAAACCTTGCCGCTTTCGCCCCAGAGGTTCGGCTGGCCCGCATCATGGTCATCGGGCAGGCAGAGGGTCGGCCGGTCCTTGATAATTTCGCCAAAGTCGCGGCCGAACTTGAGCCAGGCAGCATAGTGCTTGTGATGGTCGTAGACCTGGTCGCCCGAGAAGAACAGGACATCAGCGTCGACCTTTTTGATGTTGTTGATGATGTCCTGCCGGGAGATGTCGCCGCCGTGCGCCGGGTGGATGGAGTTCCCGGTAAAACTCGCCACGATAATTTCGTCCTTGTCGACCGGGTTCCTGCGGATGAGGCCCTTGTAGACAGATCCGGCACCATGCACGACGCGGTAGTGATGCGCCCTGGAGTCATCCCAGTTTTCGACGCGGAAGGGGGCCGTCCAGCCTTGCTCAATGGCGGTGGTCCTCGCCACTTCAATCCATTGGCCGCCTTTTTCGATCTCCAGGCGAACCGTCCTGCTGTCGCCCGCGGCAAGGGGATAGAGCTGGGCGGTGAGCTTGAGGGTTTTGTCGTGCACGGTGTAGAGCGCAAAACAAATGAGATCCTTCTTTGCTACTTCCGGGATGGCCAGGACGGCGCGACCCTTCTTCCTTTGATTCTTCTGCTGGGAGACCGCGACGCCGGCAATGAAAAGAGCGGCGCCACAGATGATGAGCCATTTCTGGAGCTTCATGGGTAGCTTTTGGTATTGTCGGTTAACCGGCAGGATCACTTGGTTGCTTACTCGCGGCGTTCGCCGACTCTGGCGTGGAATCGGGGGGTGACGCAAGGGTTTCAACCTGCCGCGGCGAACGCCAAAGGACAAAGAGATAAAGAGGGATCAGAAAATGCGGGGCGCGGAGCACTGCTTCGTGGATAAAATAATCGGCACCCCAATAGATCAGGCCCAGGGACATGCCAGCGACCGGGCGGGCGATGGCGGTCAGAAATCCCCAGGCAACAGCGTAGAGGGCGCAGGCGCGACGCAGGGAGGGAACGAAGATCCCGATGCAGATCACGAAGTCGAGAATGCCGACGGCCCGGAGAATGCCGATCGCTGTTTCGTGCTCGACCTGGAGAATGACCGAGGTCATGGCAGAGAAATTCGCAGGGACGGGCCAAAGGCCCAGCGCATAGCAGCCATGACCGGCAAAGGTGATGATGAGCGCAACAATGGCAGTGACAACGGTGACTCGATGGCGCACCCCTAGCGCGAGCGCCATGACCAGGATTACCGGGCTGAGGATCTGGCCACCATACTCCATGAACATCGGGAGTTGGCGCTGGGCGGCGAGGTAGTGGGCGTAGGCCACGATGACGAGCAGACCGCTGCCACCCACCAGCGCCACCATCTGGATCCACGATTTCCTGCGCACCGTGATGGCAAGGACCGTACATCCGAGATAGAGCCAACCGATCCAGGCGATCCACTTCTGGACCAGGCCATCATTCGCACCCGTGCCGACAAAGGTTTCCCAGCTGACGCCAAGTCTTTCCGCAAGAGCGTAGGTTGTGTCCTGCCAGAGAAGAATTCCATAAGGTCCTTCCCAGTAGAAATGCACCCAGGTCCAACCGGCAAAACAGAAGAGAGCGCCAAGGCGGAGAAGGAGAAGGAGATTCCTGTCGGGCTTCGGTTTGTTCACGATTGCAGCCAGCACAAACCTCTACCTTACGGATCACCCGGCCGTAATCGTAAAAATCCCGGGACGGGCCAAAAAAGCGATCTTGCCCGTGAAACGATCCCTCCGGTTACCAGTTCACGTCGTGCCGCCTGCCTCACCGGAGCCGGCTCCACTCCTACCCTATTGGTTTTCCGGGTCCCAGCGCACCTGGTAGTAGATAGACTGTGCGCCTGCGAAGGCCGTATCGGTAAACTCGCCGACTTCGCTGGTCGCTATGATCGAATCGCTCAATTCGGACCAGTCCTCAAGGTCGAAACTTGACCACAGGGAATAGGTTTCACCATTGACCGCCTCCCACCGGACGATGTTCCCGACACCTCCCTTGATAACTTCGATGATCTGGAATGGCGGATGTTCATTCGTGGAATGGTCGACAACAAAGTTGGAGATGCGAATCGTCCCCGAATCAGGGGTCGTATCATTGTTGTCCTGGTCAAACGGGTCGTCATCATGGAGCATCAGTCCGAACCCGTTGAATCGTGCTACCTTGCCGTTGCCCCAGACGTCACTGCGCGCCGGGTTGGCCTGACCATCGATGACGCCGGTCGCTTCGTTGTAGGCCGCAAAACCGTGGGTGGAAGAACTGCCCCCGTTTTCCCAGGTAAGGCTGTAGGAAAGATCGGTGCCGGAGGTGAGTTTTGCGGAGCCGAATCCAGTCAAAAAGATGGACGGGGCTTCCCATTTACGTTGTCTTTTCGCGGTCCTGATTATGAGCCCCCGCCAAGGATCAAACTCAAGACCAGGCGAGGCGCTCGGTTCATTTGGATTTCCCCAAGAGTTCCGTCATGGCTTTACCCATGGCTTCACCGACATTCATGTAGGTTTCAGCGTTGCCACCGTAGTGACCGCCGGAACTTCCGCCCTTGGATAAGGGATGGGTGTACACGGAAGCGACGTTGCCCTTGAACTCAGGGTACTTCCCGGACTCGCCGTCCACCGCCTGCATGGCATCGAGAATTTTACCGCCACCATCAGTCGCACCTTTCTTAGTCTGGCCGAGGGAGGCGCAGACGAAGTTGGCCTTGGGGGCATCGAAGTCCTTGCGAAGAGTCTTAATGAGATGAACCAGGTTCTTCTCGTAGCGACCGGAAAGCGCTGCACTCCGGCTGTCCCGATCGCCCTGCCACCAGAAGAAGCCGGCCACCTCGTATCCCTTGGCTCCGGAATAATACTTGTCGAGTTCCGAGAGGACCTTCTTGGCCCGGGCGACGTCGCCGTCGTATTGCAAGCCGGCGTACCATCCGATCTTCTTGGGTTCCGTGCCCTTTACCCAGCGCTCGGGGGTGCCCTTGTAGCCGGGATGAACCCAGATGACGCCTTTGGCATCGGTGAACTCAAAGCTCTCACTGCCCGGTGGAAGGAGGTCCCAACCCAGAGCCCGGTTGCCGATGCAGCTCTTGAGAATCAGCACTGGGGCGTCAGTAGCTTCCCCGAGGTGATGCCCGATGCCGATTTCCGGGCCAATTCTGCCGGCCTTCGTAGTCAGGAACTCGTTCTTTTTGACGCCCATCTTACCGGGTCCTCCGCTGCCCATGACGAAGACGTTGCGGACATCCTTGCGTTCGGTCCAGTTGCCGGCGTCGTCAACGAGGAATGGATAGAGCCCTTCTTCTTTGCACGCGTAGTC